>Ga0172379_10001321_pt1 | contig 50433 bp, 55 predicted proteins | sample GrowelOW334metaG_FD_119756 | JGI IMG/M metagenome (GOLD analysis project Ga0172379, IMG submission 119756) | Groundwater microbial communities from an aquifer near a municipal landfill in Southern Ontario, Canada - Groundwater well OW334 metaG | ecosystem: Environmental > Aquatic > Deep... | reverse complement strand
CCCTCTAAAACGCTCAAATTTGCGATTTTAAGACGCTTACCGGCCAAATGGGTAAAAACCCCTGGCCAAGGGAAAAATGCCCGAAATTGTCGGTCAATTTGCCCGGCAGTTTGCTGCCAGTCAACCCGACCGTCATCGCGCTCAATAATTTTGGTAAAAGTCGCCAAATTATCAGATTGCAAGGTTGGTTTTATTTTTTGAGCCAAAAAATCCGGTAAAATTTCCACCAAAAGTTGCGCGCCGACAAAAGCCAATTTCGCGCCTAAAGTTTGAGCGTTATCTTGCGCTAAAATCGGAATTTCTTTTTGAGCGTAAATCGGACCCGCGTCAACTTCTTTGACTAATTTGATAATTGAAACACCGGTGGTTTTATGGCCATCCAAAATCGCTTGCTGAATCGGCGCCGAACCGCGAAACTCGGGCAAAAGCGACGGATGGATATTTAAAAAGCCAAATTTAGGTTTAGCCAAACAGTCGTCAGGAATAATCATACCAAATGCCGCCAAAATGCAAACATCACAATCATTATTTGCAAAAATTTTTTCTAATTCTTTTTTGTTTTTTGGTTGGGCAATGGTTAAATTATTAGCCAAAGCGAATTCTTTGACTGGCGGGGGAGTCAACTGCTGATTGCGGCCGACTGGTTTATCCGGCTGAGTAATTACCAAAGCTGGCAAAAAACCGCCTTGAACCAAAGCTTGCAAAGCCGGCACGGCAAATTCGGGTGTACCCAGAAAAATTATTTTAGGATTTAAATTTGGCATAAAAGAGTCAAGAATCTAAGAAAAAATTTTGCTTTAATTTTTTAATTTCTTATTTTATTATTTTGTTATTTTGTTGATTTCATTGCCTCTAATTTATCCGCTCCCTGGGTAATTTTTTTAGCTTTGTCAATAAATAAAATTCCATCCAAGTGGTCAACTTCATGCTGAATCACTCGGGCAAACATTCCTGAGGCTGTAAATTTCATTTTTTTGCCTTTCGGATCTAAAGCAACAATGGTAATTTTTAATGATCGTTTCACCAAACCCCAAACTTCAGGCAAACTCAGACAGCCTTCCTCTAAAATTTCTTTTTTCCACGATTTTTTTAAAATTTTTGGATTAATCAAAAAAACCGAACCGTCGGCCGTACTGATTACCACCACCCGAATACTTTTGCCAATCTGAGGTGCCGCCAAACCGACACCGTCCTTTTCTTTCATCGTTTTTTCCATATCTAAAAGAAGCTGCCCAAATTCTTTTTTTTGCAGCTCTTCAGATTTTAGCGCCTTTGATTTTTGACGCAAAACCGGACAGGAGTAAATTTTTATGGGTAACAATTTAGCCATAAATTAATATTACTCTTAAATAATAGCATATTTTACTTATTTAAGCTATAGATTCTTTTCTAGTCCCAGAATCTTTTTTTCTAGCTTGTCATACAACTCCGTATCTTGTTTGTAGAAAGCTTCCAGCTGTAAAGTTAAGTGAAATTTCAGTTCTTCGATAATTGATTCGGAATTTTGTTTCATTGGCTTTTTATTTTTATTTATTTATCAAGTAAAAGTAAAATCTCCCGGCGTTTTGGGAGAGATTTCAACTTTTGAAGTCTTCATTATACCGTAAAAAAATTACGTGTCAAGGATTTGCCTTGGGGATAATTTTACTTTTTATTAAATTGACTTTTTAATATTAATTACCTAAAATCACGGTAGTGTTCAAACCGCAGATAGGGAGGAAAACACCATGTCTACTACATTGATTGGGTTACTTGCCGGCGTTGTGATATACCTGGCAAATGGCCTAGATCGGGCGCTTGCCCAGCGGCACCAAACAGCCAAGCTGACAACCAACAATCCTGACTCCTGGGATAAATCGGTTAAAAAAGAGTGGTCAAAGCGACTGGCCGATTTTATCTGGGACGTGCTGACTTTGCCTGGCAAAAAGCTTGGTGCCAAGCTTTTTGGCCCAATTCTTTTGGCCATCGCCTTGGCCGTGTCTTGGCTTATCGACCGAATCTGCACGATCTGGGAAGATATCTCGGCTGACGAATATCCGTATCCACCGGTAGGCACCGGCCGTTCAAACTGGGAGGACTAACATGACTTGGCTTTGGTATATTTTACTGACATTGCTGGCAATCCAAATCATCGGCACTGGGCTGTGCTGGCAAACATTGCCCAAAAACCATGGTCGAGCCAGAAACTTTGCAATCAATCTGCTGGCACCCTGGATCTTTATCGCCTGCGGCGTAGGCATCTGCCTTTACATCATCCTAATCGGGCCGGCCCCAGGCAAGTATTATCTTCGTTCTTTGAGTTGATTCACTGATTTTTAGTGAATCTCTTTTTTTATCAACAAAATTTTGTTATAATCCCAATATGCCAATTGATAATGGTTTTCAAAATTTTAAAGACATTTTAGCTAAAAAAAAGACGGTTAAACCGCCGGCTTATCAATGGCAGGATTTGGCTTTAAAAATTATTAATGAACTCAATATTCCGCCGCCAAAAAAAAATTCCGTCTTTTTGGTCTGCAAAAAATACCCCAAAGAATTTATTGAAAAATGCCTCAATGATACCAAAGAACTTTGTCAGACCACAGAAAAATGGAAATATTTTTTCAAAATCATATCAAAAAAATAGAGACACAAGTCTCTACTTTTTTATACAAAAAATTTTAGGTTTAAACTAATTTAAATTCACTGATCAAGTAACCGACACCAAACGGACCTTCATAGGAAAGAATCTCTGGCGCAAAATTCAAAGACTCAATAATACCAGCCAAAATAATAATCGAACGCAAACCGCATTCACCGGCCTGACTAATCAGTTCCGGATCAATTTTTAATAAACCGGCAAAATCTTTGTTTTTGATCAATTCAATCAATTTATTATCAAATTCCTGACCTTTTTCCGAATAGCCCGCCGGCGCTTCTTTGGTGAGACGGTGAGACAAATCACCAGACGCAATCACGGCAAATCTTTTATTTATTTTTGAAAGCTGGCGATGCAAAAATTGACCAAAAGCAAAATGCTGCTGATAATCCAAAGTTGAATAAGTCACCGGAATAATCGGAATATTTTTCAAATGCTGAGTTAAAAAGTAAAGCGGAATGGAAAAACCGTGATCCAACTCTTGGTCACTAGACAAAACGATTGGAATCGTTTTGCTGGTTTCATCAGCTGCTCTGATTTCTTGAATTGATAAATAATCGCTTTTGAATTTCATTTCCAAACCAAAGTCACCAAAGTCTTTAAAATTAGCCGTGTAATCGGCATTCAGATTAATACTGAAAGCATCAGCTAAAACTTTACCATGAGGCGAAATAATCAAAATACTCTCCGGCTTAGACGCATAAAAATCCTGCTCAAGCTTTTTGAACGCGTCTTCGGTTTTTTTGATTTGTTTAATATTGTCCTTACCGATTTCCGGAATTAAAACCGGTGGATGGGGGACAGAGGCGGCAAAAACTATGGGCATAAAATAAAAGTTAAAAACTTTTAAACTCTACTCTATATCTTGACCTAAAGGCTGAATTTCAATCGCTTTTTGGTCAGTATTAATCACATTATACCATTTGTACCCAAACTTGTTAAACGCCTCTTCGGTTTTAATCCAGCGCCGATAACCGTCAGAGATTACGTAAACTTTTGAGTCTAAAGTACTTTTAACCAATTCACCATCCCTGAATTTCAAAGGCTCGCCAAGTGTATATTTTTCCAATTCTGCCGCCAAGGCTTTAACTATGGTTTTTTTGCCAAAATTCGAAGTGATAATTTCTTTGGCCAAAACCGGTTGCTTAATGCCATTTTGGACAAAAAAGATTTCAGCAGTGGCGGTATTTTGCAATAAAGTTCCGGTTGGATAAGCGCTTTTGACCGTCAAATTATCACCGTAGCCGTAACCGGCCAAATCCGCTTCAGTGGCTTCAACGACTTCTTCCCAATTAAAGCCTAAAACTCGGAAAGTTTCTTCACTGTCAATATAATGTAATTTATCGTCAACCAAAAGGTAAGCTTTACCCGAAGGCAGATGAATCAAAGCATAATTATGAAACTTTATTGCCGGACCAATCTCATATTTTTTTAAATCAGCCTCAGTCACAATTAAAATCTTTTTAGGATTAAATCGAGACAATAAAACCGAATATGAAGAAATCAGCCGGCGAATACCATACTGCAAAAACCAAACCCCGGGATCTTTTTCGGTTTTTAAAAGCGAACCGTCCGGATAATCTTTACCCCAATAGCTTTGCCAAATTTGCCAAAAATGTTGATTACCGGAATAGTGCGGCGTGTAATTATATAAACTCGCGGTTGCCTGATTAACCGGCGCGATCAGATAAGTATTATCAACCACATAGCTATTGCCAACTTGAAAATGCCAATTAAAAGGATTGTCAAAATATTGCCGAAATTGCCAAGCCGCACCGTCAACTTGCTTGCCAAAGCCCGCGGCTCGGGGATTGCATCCGCCACTATCCGGACAACGATAACCCATGGCCTTATCAAGTTGGTTTTGGCTTGGGGACGGATCGCCGATTAAACTTTGTTCCTTTTGCAAAGTTGCCAAAAGCATTTTAGGATTAATTTTACTTTCTTGAGCGGCCTGCCAAATAATTTCAGCGGCTTTTTTATTTAAATTTTGATAATCCAAAAAATATCGATTGGCAATCCCGCTGCTTTTTTGATCTAAAAACCGCTGGATTTCCGAAACTGACATTGAGGTATGGTCAGTCATTTCTTCATCGGTGATTATAAAGTGGGGATTAAAAGAATAGCCAGCCAGTGCCGGCAGCGGCAATAAAGCCAAAATAAAAAAACAGAACAAAAGGTTTTTTTTCATGATGAGTTATTTTAATTTAAATTATTAAATCAATTTTGGCCCCACAAAACGGGCACAATCCCTTATTATCAAAACGCTTTACCTGATAACCTTGCCGCGAAATAGCAGTTTGGCCGCAAGCCGGACAGCTCGTATCTTCGGTTTGCTGACCAAAAATATTACCGCCATAAACATAATTCAGTCCGACTGCCCGGCCGATTTGCCAAGCTTTTTTAATATCGGCTGGTACGGTTGCGGGAATTTTATTTAATTTATACTGCGGAAAAAAAGCCGAAACATGCCAGGGCGTATTAGCGCCCAATTGGTCTTTAATAAACCTGGCAATTTTAGTCAGTTCATCACTACCTTCATTTAAAGTCGGGATTAACAAAGTCGTAATTTCCAACCAAATATTATTTTGTTTATACCAAATTAAATTATCTAAAACCGGCTGGAGTTTCGCGCCACAAATTTTTTGATAATTTTTTTCGGAAAAAAACTTTAAATCAACATTAACCGCGTCCAAATAAGGCTTAGCCATTTCCAAAGCCGGCAAATTAGTGTAGCCATTGGAAACCCAGACATTTTTCAAGCCGCTCTTTTTGGCTAGCTTCATACAATCCAAAGCAAACTCAAAAAAAATGGTTGGCTCGGTATAAGTGTAGGCAATACTTTGACAATTTGATTCCAAAGCCAGTTTTACCACTTGCTCCGGCGTCGCTTCCGAGCCTGGCATTTGCGACAAAAATTTTAATTTTTCTTTTGGCGACTGGGAAATATCGGCGTTTTGGCAATTCGCGCAGGAAAAATTACAGCCAACCGTGGCAATGGAAAAAGCCTGGGAACCGGGCAAAAAATGAAAAAACGGTTTTTTTTCAATCGGATCAATATTGGCTGATGCAATTTTACCATAAACCAAAGTCTGCAAAGTACCGCCTGAATTTTCCCGCACGCCGCACAAGCCGCGCTTACCGGACATAATCTGGCAAAACTGATGACAAAGCTCACATTTGACCTTATTATCTTCCAATTTTTTATAGAATAATGCTTCTTTCATATATACAATTATTATACTACAATTTTGTAATTATCATAAGTTTTTTTATATAATACTTTCAAAGCATCTTGGTAATAATTTAAGACCGTAACTTTTTTTATTTTTTGCTGTTGCTAAAAATATTTTTTTGTTATATAAATTATTATGACAAACAACGTCCGATTCGTCACTGCACTGGGCAGCAACAGGACAAATGGCAGAAACCTTTAAATCAGGAGGATACAGCCATGTCAACTAAAGTATCGCACCTTCAAAGGCGGGGAAAGATTGGGTCTGTACAAGTAACCGCCGTTTGGTTTAGCCAGAAGCGACTACTTGGAGTAGATTCAGCCTTAGGAAAGCAAGGCCAGACTAAAGGCCGTTACATTCAACTCTTGAACCCAGTTGAGGCCCGCACCATTAAGACTCGTCGGGGCGAGAAAATTCTTTGGGAAGATTTCCGAACCATACAGGCCCACGCCAAAAGGGATGTACGATTCCAAGTCGCGCGACGAGCCGGAGAGGCAGTGTTGTCTAAGAATTACTCAGATCTCAAACAGGCCCTTGAACTACTCGCTGTTACCGGCCAGGTCATAAGAGATGTTGATTTTAAAACCTCTCTTAAAAACATCTCCACAAAGGAGAAAAAGGCCGCCGTTTTTGAGGCTTTAGACATATAGCCAACAATCAAAATCATTCGGACAAAGACCCGGGAATTTAAACCAAGGGTCTTTTTTTTATTATAACTTGACAAAAACATAATTATAGTATATATTACAAAGCTCTTTTCAATTCACTATGACAGGATGAAATGTGCAATTAGATTGGCTAATTGCTGATTCTCCTGTCTAACGATAGGAGGAAAAGCGATGGCCCAACAGGGAGAGACAAATGTAGGCAGAACTTACGAGCAACGGTTGGCGGCGCTGGACCAAAAGTTTGGCCCCGGCCAAGGCGCGACAAAAGAGCGCGCCAAACTGGCCCAAAAGATTAGGAACCGAGACCTGGAAAAGTATCTTGCCGGCTTCCGGTTTGCCTATGCCCGCTCTACAGTCTTTGGACTAGAAGAGGACATTTTCGTCCCCGACAGGACGAAATGCTCCCCAGAATATCTTTGGGGATGGGCATTTGGCATCATGGAGCCAGCCAATCAGGACGTTTGCCGGGCTCGGATCAGCATGTTTTTGGGCCAAGCCCAGTTCGCCCCGATCCTTTGGAACGGGGGCTGGGACTCTTACTTAGTCGATCCTAGCTCGGTCAGGGACATGACCGAAGCGGAGATCGAATGCCACAGCAAGGTTCCAGGAGCTTACTGGCCAACAGTTTGTGGCGACGATACGTGGCTAAGGTGCTATTTCTTGGCAGCGTACAACCGCAACCCCCAAAAATGCGTCCGCATTTTGATGCACCTTGGAGGTGGCGATTAAGTTCATTGGCGACCTTACGTAGTATTAGTAAGGTCTTTTTTTTATCTTCAAAATACTGGAAATTATTAAAAAAATCTGCTAAAATATTACTATGTCCAAGCGCTGTTTTATTGCCATTAATCTTTTGCCAGCTGCCGTCAAAGAAATTGACGATCTGACTTTAAAGCTAAAAAAATATTATAAAAATTCCGTCACTGGTGTTCAGACCAAAACCGCCCATCTGACTTTACATTTTTTAGGGGATTTAAGTGATTCACAGATTGAAGCGGTTAAGGATATTTTAGAAAATCAAGTCAAAGATTTTAAAACCGCTAAACTTTTAACCGATAAAATTAGCGCTTTTCCCAATTTAAATGAGCCAAAAATTATTTATTTATCCGGCCAACAAATCGGCAATGAAAGTCTTAGCCTTTTGCAAAACAAAGTAGGGGAGGAACTAAATAAAATTGGCATCAAAACCGAAAATCGGCCGTGGACGCCGCACTTGACTTTAGCTCGGGTTAAAAGCCCAATCATTTTCAAACCGGATAATTTTGACCCGCCAAAATTGGAAATTCCAGTCACCAGCATTGAACTAATGGCAAGTCAGTTAAGTTCAATTGGCCCGGAATACAAAATTTTAGCCAGTTATAATTTGAAATATTAATAATTATTTATTTATTATGCGCGATCATTCTTCTCGAAAATATAATAAAACCAAGGTGACTCGCTACCGCACTAAAAGCCGCTATCGAGCTGACGGACCGCAGGAATTTCAGCGTTTTCAATACAGCCAGCCTTTGCCGCGGCAAAAAGGTTAATTTAAACCTATGGCCAAAGTCGAAATTTTAGGTGTAAAAATAGATGATTTGTCTTTGCAGGAAATTTTAGTTCAAATTGATAAATTTTTGGATTCAACTGATCCACATTATATTGTTACGCCTAATCCGGAATTTTTGGTTGCTGCCCAAAAAAATAAAAAGTTTAAAGAGATTTTAAACTATGCCGATATCGCAACCGCTGACGGTGTTGGCCTGACCTATGCCGCTAAATTCTTGGGCCAAAGGCTACAGCGCATTACCGGCGTTGATTTAATCTGGTATATTTGCCAGCTAGCTGAACAAAAAAGTTGTTCAGTCTATTTCCTTGGTGCCGGCAAATCAGTAGCCGAAAAAACAGCTGAAGTTTTAAAACAGGAATTTCCCAATTTAAAAATCGCCGGCAGCCAAAGCGGGGGAGAAATAACTGATCCGCAACTAATCAATCAGGAGCTGATCGACCAAATCAATCAAGCCGCTCCCCAAATCATTTTTGTGGCTTTGGGCCAAATTAAACAAGAAGAATGGATTTTTTATCACTTAGACAAACTGCCAACGGTTAGATTGGCCATGGGCGTTGGCGGCGCTTTTGATTATATTTCCGAAACCGTGCCGCGAGCCCCAGAATATTTACGAAAAATCGGCCTGGAATGGCTCTACCGCCTAATCAAAGAACCAACCAGGTGGCAAAGAATTATTAATGCAGTAATAGTTTTTCCGTTCTTAATCATAAAAAACAGGCTTCACCTAAAAAGATGAAGCCTAAACAGTTTGCCGATCAGTCGGCAGCAGGTAATTCGATACCAACTTTGGCCAGTTCCACCGCCAGATTGTCGTAGGTCCAATAATGAAACCGAAAAACCTCACCATCAGGGCGCTGCCAGTCGATAACCTGGATTTTCAAACCAGGTTGACCCTCAACCTCGGCGTCTAGATTAATCAACGTGATTGATCCTTGACCGGCTTTGGCGACCTGAAAAATAGCAGAAAAACTAGCAAGGTCAGAAACTGCAAATCCAAGTCTCTGTTTCTCGGCAGCCCTCCTGACCAAATCCTCTGCCGCCTTAATTGCTGACTGTAAATCCATGGGTGCAAACCCTCCAATCATTATGTAAATTTTGACCCGGAGCTAATATCTTACAAAATAACCTAACCATTGTCAAAAAATATGTCTGAAAAAATAATCACTCGTTTTTCACCCAGTCCAACCGGCTTTTTGCATATCGGCGGACTGCGCACGGCTTTATACGCTTATCTTTTTGCCAAAAAAAATAACGGCCAATTTCTTTTACGCATTGAAGACACCGACCAAAGCCGAAAAGTTGAGGGTGCTGTGGAAAGTCTGCAAATTGTCCTGAAAAAATTTGGTTTGAATTGGGAAAATAAAAAGCCGATGATTCAATCACAAAGATTGGCAATTTACAAAAAATACGCCGAACAACTGGTCAAAGAGGGTAAAGCCTATTATTGTTTTTGTACTCCCGAAAGGCTTGATCAGCTGCGCCAAATTCAGACTGCCAAAAAATTACCACCAATGTACGACGGCAAGTGCTGCGATTTAGATCCGGAAATTGCCAAAAAACAAATTGCCTCTGGTCTTGCCTATGTCATTCGTTTTAAAATGCCAAAAACCGGCGTAACGGAATTTACTGATTTGATTCGCGGCAAAGTCAGTTTTGCCAATAACACCTTGGATGATCAAATTATTTTAAAATCAGACGGCTTTCCAACTTATCATTTAGCTTCAATAGTTGACGATCACGAAATGAATATCAGCCACGTTATTCGAGGAGAAGAATGGCTACCGTCAACACCCAAACACATTTTGCTTTATCAGGCTTTTGGCTGGCAAGCACCCGAATTTGCCCATCTGCCTTTATTGCTTAATTCCGACCATTCAAAATTATCCAAGCGCCAAGGCGACGTGGCAGTTGAAGATTATTTAAAAAAGGGTTATTTGCCTGAAGCCTTATTGAATTTTGTTTTACTTTTAGGTTGGAATCCGGGAACTGAGCAAGAAATTTTTAATTTTGCCGAAATGATCAAGGCTTTTAGTCTGGAAAAAGTAAACAAATCCGGCGCTGTTTTTAATGTCCAAAAACTAGACTGGTTAAACGGCCATTACATCCGAGAAAAATCAGCCGCTGAGTTGGCCAAACTTTGCCAACCATATTTTACCGCTGCGGGGATCGAAACTGACTCAAAAACTCTGGAAAAAATTGTTATTACCGAAAAAGATCGAATCAAAAAACTTGAAGACATCGTACCCAATACCCAATTTTTCTTTACTCAGCCAAAGTACGAAACCGAGCTTTTGCTTTGGAAAAAATTAAGTCAAAAAGAAATTGCTGATAATTTAAAAGCTTTAAAGGAAAAACTTTCAGACCTAGCTGATAAAAAATGGCAGTCAATAGATTTGGAAAAAGAAATTAAAGAGTTAATCAGTCAAAAGGGCGTAGGAACAGGGGATATGCTTTGGCCGATGCGAGTTGCTTTATCAGGGCTGAAAAATTCGCCCGGACCATTTGAAATTGCCGAGGCTTTGGGCAAAAAAGAAAGCTTAAACCGAATTGAAACTGCAATTAATTTTTTGTCATAAAAAAAGTAGCCAAATACTTGATTTGACTACGTCAATAAGGTGCATGAGGGGCAGGGTGAAGCGCCTGCCAAAGTTGTCCCGGGTTCAGACGGTGCCGTTGGCTGAGAGCGGCCATGGCCGCAACCTCCCTGGCCTGCTCAGCCGAAAATTGTGGCTGGCCAGTCTGGCTGCCAGCAGCCGATTGACTAGTTTGGTTTATCACAATTTCTCCTTCCAGGTTAACGGGCCAATACTGTACTGTTGCTTCAAAACAGCGGGCTTCTGCCCCAATTTTCTTGCCAATGCCAGCCAGGCTCGACGCTTGATTTGGCCCAATTTGGCATGATTCCTTACTAAGACACTGACCTTTTTGCCAGCCGATTGACTGATTGGCAAAAAGCTGACCCGCCTGGTGCAAATAGCTACCTTCATGGCTGATTCTCCTCCAATGTGTTCAGAATAGTCATTATTTCACTTGCTATAAAGTTATATTGACAAAGCTTTTTTGTCAATATTTTTGTAAAAATGCCAAATTTGTGCTATAAATATATTAATGATTAAAAATAAAAATAAAAAATTTGTCCGAACTAAAATATTAGTTTTTCTTTTGCTAATCAGCTTTATTTTGGCTGATTTTTTGGCAATTAACCCAAAAACCGCCATTGCCCAAGATGATCTTAACAGCTTAAGCCAGCAAATCGAAAAAAGAAAAAAAGACATTGACATTTTGCAAAAAGAAATTGACGCTTACAATGCCCAGATTAAAGATAAACAAAATCAAGCCAAGAGTCTAAAAAATCAATTGGCAATTTTGGACAATCAAATCGCCAAAATCAATTTAGACATTGAAGAAACTGAAATTAGAATTGAACAAACCAACTTGGAAATTCAAAGTCTTAATATTCAAATTCAACAAACCGAAAAAAAAATCACTGACAACAAAAGCAAAATTGCCGAGTATTTGCGGTTGATTAACCATAACGATCAGGTCAGCTATTTGGAAGTTGTCCTGACCAATGATTCATTTTCTGATTTCTTTGATCAAATCAAATACACTCAAGAAATTCACAGCAACTTAAACAGTGCCTTGAAAAAATTAAAAAACAGTAAAAATGATTTAGAGACTCAAAAAACCAAATGGCAGGAAAAAGCCGAGCTGGAAGGAAAACTGAAAGATCAGCTCCAAGAACAAAAATCTCAACTTTCCGAAAAAAGCAGTGCCCAGGAAATTTTATTGATCCAAAACAAACTTACCGAAAAACAATACAAATCATATCTTTATCAGTTGCAAATTGAGCAGCAACAAATCAATGCCGATATTGTTACTTTGGAAAAAACCGTCAGACAAAAACTGGAAGAACAGCAGAAACAATCACAACTCCAAAATTCAAGCGCCGCCGGCTTTATTTGGCCAGTTAATCCGGCTAAAGGCATCAGCGCCATTTTTCATGATCCGGATTATCCTTTCCGCTATATTTACGAACACCCGGGAATTGATATCAGAACGCCCCAAGGCACGACAATAAAATCAGTTGATTCCGGTTATGTGGCCAGAGTTAAATTTAACGGTGACACCAGCTATGCTTACATTATGATAATTCACGCCAACGGCTTATCAAGTGTTTATGGTCACGTTTCCCGGGTTAACGTCAAAGAAGACGAATATGTCAACCAAGGACAGGTGATTGGTGCCAGTGGCGCCACGCCCGGTACTACTGGCGCGGGCAAAATGACCACCGGTCCGCATCTTCATTTAGAAATTCGTCTCAATGGTATTCCGGTCAATCCACTTGATTACTTGCCGTAACTTTTTATGAAAAATAAAGATTTTTATATCAATTTGGGAATTTGGCTGATTGTTGCCGTAATAACTTTTTTTTACATAAAATTTTTCACCCAAATGCAATCGATAGGGGATGCTATTGTTGCCGCATCGCCGGCTTTGATTTTTTTTGCCGGTGGAATTTATATTTTTACTCGCGACCAAAAAATTATTAAAAAAACGAAGGCCACGCCCAATTTTATCCAAACCGTAAATTTAAATTGGGGTCAAGCCATGACTCACGATATTTTGATTTATTTAGTGCCAATTATTATCTTAGCTCTACCTTTATTTTTTGGCGAAAAACCGGCACTGACTAATATTTTTCAAGCAATCTCGGCTTTTTTGGCCTTAACTTACCTAAAATTCATCTACTGGGACGAAATTTAATTGGGGATAACTTTTGTTGACCCAATTTTTATTTAATGGTAATATTTAGATAGTTGTCTAAATATCTAAATAAAAATCAGGTGACTTTAAACAAAACTTTTCAGGCCTTATCTGATCCGACCAGAAGAAAAATACTTCAGTTGCTTCGAAAAAACGACTTATCCGTTAATGAAATAGCGGGGGATTTTGATATGACTTTGCCATCGCTTTCACACCATTTAAATATTCTAAAAAATGCCGATCTGGTCAGTACTAAGAGAAGAGGCCAACAAATAATTTATTCTTTAAACTTAAGCGTGTTTGAAGAAATTGCCGAAGAAGTATATAATTTTTTCAAAAAAAATAATAAAAAATAATCAAAAAACTATGACCAACCCACTAAAAATCAGTTTAAAATCCGAGGCAATACCGGCAATTTTAATTTTACTAAGCATTGCCGCCAGTTTCTATTTTTATGCCAATTTCCCTCAAACCGTTGCCACTCACTGGAATTACCGCGGTGAAATTGACGGCTGGTCCTCAAAGGCTTTTGCCGCTTTCTTTTTTCCGGCTTTAAGTATTGGGATATATCTTTTATTTTTAGCCTTACCTTATTTTGATCCAAAAAAAGATCGTTACGCCGAATTTGCCAAACCTTACCATATTTTCAAGAATCTATTTGTGATTTTTATGACCGCGATTTATTTTCTGGTTGGCTTTGCGGGTCTAGGGTATAACATATCAATCGATGTAGTGGTGCCGGCCTCAGTTGGTGCTTTATTTATTATTATGGGTAACTATCTTGGAAAAATCAAGTCAAATTGGTTTATGGGTATTAGAACACCTTGGACGCTGTCAAACGAAATAGTTTGGGATAAAACCAATCGGCTTGGCGGCAAATTATTTATCCTAACCGGAATTTTAATGCTTTTGGGTGTATTTTTACCCAATGAAATTTTTTGGCTACTATTCATAATCACCATGGTAATAGTTGTAATAGTTCCAATAGTTTATTCCTTTTTATTATTTAAAAAATTAGAAAAGAAATCTTAACGTTTTGCGACACTAAACACAATCAAAATAATTTATAGAAAAGAAGGCTCGGGAAATTAATCTCGAGCCTTCGGGTTTTAGTGAATGAGGTTGGCAACAGAAGCTTGATTCACTGCGAGCAGTAAAATGTCAATCACGTTAGTAATCAACAAGACAAGCTTTGCTGCGACCTCGGGGAGGAACAGCTTTAGGACCACTAAGGTCACGGCGAGAGCCAGACCCCCTCTGATGGCTTCAAACATAAGATTGATACTTATGAATTAGAGGTTGGGCTAAACATACCCGAAATGACCAGTCCCGGCTGTTGTTTGCCCTCCCTTAACCGTCAATAAAACTCTTATTGACCATTAGCGAAGGGCAAACTGTTTTAAGGTGCAAATTCCTGGCTAAAAGCCGGCTTTTTATTTTAACGCCAAAAAATAACCGTGTCAAGGCCAAAATGAAGGATTAATATTTATTTAATAAAAATAATTTAATTTTAAAATTAAATTATAAAAAATCCCTGGCTGATTTAACGGGGGAATAATTGATTATTGATTAGTTAGGCTTTATTTTTAAATAGCTTAGAGTCGCACAATATATCTTATACGACACTAGGGTAGTGCTTTTGGCCAGATAATAAAGTCTGAGCCTAAACCCATAAAAAGGATCCAAATCAATCAAAAACTTAACAACTTAAACTCTTTTAGGTATCCCACCTATCTATTTTGTAATAAATATTAATTGATTTAATCATTTTAGATTAAGTTAATACTAATTAACCCTAAAATATAAATTTTAAATAAAAAAATCCGCCAAGCGGACTTATCCATGAAGTCTAAAATAGATAGACAAAAACGTTACCTTTTGATCACCTTAACCAATAATTTTTTTCAGCTTATCCCCTTTACCCTGCCTACCAACTTTTTTTTATTTATATATTTTGCGACGCAAGGCTAGGGAACTAAAAAATAAAGCCTTAATGATAAAAAATTATTGATAAAAAACTTTATCCCCAAATCGCAAATCAATGTATTGTAATTTACTTTGATCTTTAACTTGTTTTTGCAAAACAACAATCAAAAGGTCAATTTGGCTTTTAATCGGCTGATCCAGGCTAAATCTGGCCTCCCAACCGCCGGCAGTTACTAAAGCAATATCATTAGCCAAAGGATTGACCAAATTATAATGAGAAATGCTAAGATCGGTATTTAATTCAATTTGTTCGGTTAAATTAATGATAAAATCAATCAGTTTTTTGTTGGCAACTAAATTACCGATTTGGACATCAGAACAACTTTGATCATAAATTATCGGGTAGCCCGATTGATTACTCTCGGTTTTAACTATTTCGTTGCTACCAGACTGAACAATGACTAAATCACTGTCTTCAATTTTTTTTATCGCCATGCCACTTAAATCTAATGAGTATTTTTCATCACCGGTCGACCAAATCAAATAAGCCTGCTTTTCTTTGACCGTAACGACAACTTCATTAAAATATTTCTTTTTAATTTTTAAGTCATCAAGTAGATATTTTTCCATTAAATTTTTTTTGGTCTGCTCAGTGCTAAAAAACAAAATATTTTTTTGACTAAAAATTAGCCAACGGTTTTCAGCCATTTGATCATAAACTACGGTTTGGATTTCACTTTGGGTAATTGTTTGATTGCCAACGACCTGAACAGCAGTGATTTTCAATGGCTTGCCAAATAAAAGATATAAACAAAAAATAAAGACTAAGATTATCAAAACCAAACCAAATTTACGGCTTTTATTTTTTTTCGCCTTGGCTTTGGGTAAATAATAAGGATTTCTGAAACTTTTTTGATGATAATCGCGCCTTGATTTTGGTTTCATATTTATTTATACCAATCTTGCTTTGGTTGATAAGAAGTGGCAAACTTATTTTTTTGTTCAAACCGTTGGATTGCCAGTTTGATTAAACGATCCAATAACTCAGGATAAGGGATGCCGGATGCGGCCCAAAGCTTTGGATACATTGAAATTGAAGTAAATCCGGGAATAGTATTGACTTCGTTGATATAAATCTTTTTGGTATTTTTAACCACAAAAAAATCAACTCGTGCCATACCCGCCAAGTCAAGGGTTTTAAAACCCAAAACTGCCGCCGCTTGAATTTCTTTAATTAAATTAGCGGGCAATTTGGCAGGAATTATTGCTTGGGAATTACCATCAACATATTTAGCATCATAATCATAAAATTCATTACCCGGCACAATTTCACCCGGTACTGAAGCGCGGGGCTGGTCATTACCTAAAACTGCCACTTCAATTTCGGAAATATTTTCAATCCCCTGTTCAACAATAATTTTTCGGTCATATTGCATTGCTTCAGCAATTCCGGCAATTAACTCTTTACGATTATGGCATTTACCAACCCCAACACTCGAACCGGTATTGGCAGGCTTGGTAAACATCGGGTAAACCAATTTCTTTTCCAAACGCTTTAAAATATTATTACGGTCGGTTTGCCACTTGGTTGTCAAAAACCAATCATATTTTACAATCGGTAAGTGTTGCTGGGCAAATAATTGCTTTTGAACAATTTTATCCATACCCAAAGCCGAACCCAAAACGTCCGGCCCGACATAGGCAATATTAGCCATTTCCAAAAGTCCCTGGAGCTTGCCGTCTTCGCCATAAGTACCGTGCATTACCGGAAAAATTACATCTAGCTTGGCAAATGATTGTTTTGGCTCTTTAATTTTAGCCAAATTACTGTCTTTAACCGAGATTAATCCTTTCTCGGTTGGATCCGGCACAATCACTGATTTAAAGGGTAATTTTTTCATTCCGTCTTTCAAAAAATCAACCGCTTGACTGCCGGCAATCCATTTACCTTCTTTGGTAATGCCAATCGGGATAACGTCATATTTATTTTTATCTAAAGCTTTCATCACTGACTGGGCCGAAACAATTGAAACTTCATGCTCGCCCGAACGCCCACCAAAAATTACTCCAATTTTTAATTTCTTTTTAGCCATAAATTTATTTTATATATTTTCTTGTTAATAACGGATTTATCCTGGTTACCACTTCATAATTAATTGTGCCGATTTTTTGCGCCAAAGCCTCAGCCGGTATCCCCTGTCCTAATAAAATTACCTCATCTTTGGTTTTGATATTTTTTATTTTACTGACATCAACCATAGTCAAATTCATGCAAACCCGCCCGACCACCGGACATTTTTTATTTCTAATCAATACTTCACCGATATTTCCCAAGCGCCGATCATAACCTTCCCAATAGCCAACCGCCAAAACTGCGATTTTCATTTTTCGTTTGGCCGTATAAGCGCAACCATAACCGATTTTAGTGCCGGCGGCAATTTCTTTAATCTGAATAATTTTAGTTTTCCAAGTCAAAGCCGGTTTTAGTTTCAGCCACGGATAAAGTTTTAAAGCTTGTTTTTTTGCCAACACCGATGGCCAAAGCCCGTATAAACCCAAACCCAGTCTGACTAAATTTAAATGAGCCTGCGGCTTGACTAAAGTGGCTGCCGAACAGGCAAAATGGCGATAAGGAATAATTTTAAATTCATCCGTTTGATTCAAAACCTGGCTAAACTTATCAAGTTGCAATTTGGTGTATTTTTGGTTTTCTTCGGAAGCGGCAAAATGGCTGTAGACACCAACAATTTTTAAATTCGGTAACTGATTGATTTTTTTAATCAGCGCTAAAGCATTTTCCGATAAAATTCCAATTCGACTGGCGCCGGTATCAATTTTAATATGCACTTTGGCAATTTTTTTTATTCTTTTGGCAGTTTGCGAAATCAACTTGGCCGATTCCAAATCATAGACTGGCAATTCTATATTTTGGCTAATACCTTTGGCCAAAGATTGATTTTGAAAATAACTTAAAACAAAAATTCGGTTTTTAATTTTATTTTTTCTCAGTGCCAATGCCTCAGCCAAACTGACCACGCCAAGCCAGCCAACTTTTGGACTGACTAATTTGGCAATTTCAATCATCCCATGACCGTAAGCGTTGCTTTTAACAATTGGCATGATCTGAACCGAGTGACCGACTACTTTTTGATACTGCGCCAAATTATGTAAAATTGCCGACTGAGAAATTTCTACCCAAGAACTATACATTATTTTAAACAATTTTTAGCTAAATTTAGCCATTTTATCTCAATTCCTATTGACAATATTTATACAATATGGTATTATATATTGTTAACCATCTCACAGGATGGGAAAACAAAAGGCAGAGATAAGAGACAACGGAGGAAGACCAATGGTACGAGTAGTTGACTCGCAAGGCAACGTGATCGTTGCCGCCAGTCGCGAAGAGCTGCTGAAAGAAATCCAGCAAGCTCGCGAACAGCAACGCTAGTCGTTGCTTACCAGCAGAACATTCTGCTTTCACGGGGCCGGTTTATGTGCATTGATGCGCGCATGAATCGGCCCTTTCCCTTTAACTTTAACTTTAACTTTACTTTTTTTCAATTTTTTTAAAACCACAAAATGGCTGCAAAACTTTTGGCACTAAAACGCTGCCGTCTTTTTGCTGAAACTGCTCTAAAATTGCCGGAAACAAACGGCTGGTAGCCAAACCCGAAGCATTTAAAGTATGAGCAAATTCATTTTTACCGGTTTCTTTGTTTTTAAATCGAACATTACCTCTTCTGGCCTGATAGTCCAAAGCATTGGAAACGCTGGAAACTTCTTTATAAATTTCCATGCTGGGAATCCAAACCTCAATATCAATGGTTTTGGCCATTGCCGCACTGGCGTCGCCGGCGGCCAAAAGCACGGACTGAAAATGCAAGCCCAAACCTTCAACTAATTTTTCCGCATTAGCAGCTAACTCTTTAAACGAATCCCAAGATTGTTCGGGCTTGGTATACTGAAACATTTCAATTTTATTAAATTGATGGCCGCGAATCATCCCCCGCTCTTCTTTGCGGTAAGAACCAGCCTCGCGCCGAAAGCAAGCCGAGTAAGCACAATATTTGTAAGGTAACTCTTCTTCGGCTAAAATTTCTTCCCGATGATAATTGCCAAGCATCATTTCCGAAGTTGCATTTAAACAAGTATTTTCTTGCGTCCAATACAAATCATCACGAAATTTCGGCAAATGGCCGGAAGTGTAAGCGGATTGCTCGGTTAATAAAAACGGCGGGATCATAAAAGTGTAGCCGTTTTTTTGATGAAATTTGATAAAATAACTCAAAAGCGCCCATTCCAAAATCGCGCCTTGGCCTTTGTAAATCCAAAAACCGTTGCCGGACATTTTCACTCCCCGCTCATAATCAATAATACCTAAATCAGTTGCCAGCTGGACATGATCTTTGGGCGTAAATTTAAATTCCGGTTTTTTACCAAAAGTTTTAATTACTTTATTGTTTTCTTTGCCGCCGGGTAAAACATCATCGGCTGGAATATTTGGCAAAGCCGCTAATTTTTCATTCAGTTCCGTTTCGGTTAATTTGACTTGGTCATCCATTTTTTTAATCTCTTCACCGATTTCTTTCATTTTAGCAATCACCTCGGGACTTGGTTTGGTTTTGGAATATTTATTTCTTTGGGCTTTTAAAACTTCAACTTGCTGCAACATCTTTTTTCTTTGATCGTCTAGCTCCAAAACCAAATCCAAATCCAAATTTTTTGGCTCCATTCTTTTGAGCAATGCAGTTTTAATTATTTCTTTTTCTTTGCGAATTTTATTAATGTCTAGCATACTGGTTAATTAGGTTATAGGTTTATAGGTTGTTAGAAATCTAGGTTTTAAGCGCTAGTTTAGATGATTTATAAATATTTGGTTTATAAGGTTTTAATCTGACAATTTTTATTTTGGTAAAATTCTTTTTTAAATCTTTGGTAAAACTTTTTTGGTCATAGCCCAAAGCAATTACTGTCGGCTGATATTTTTCAATAACTTTGTAAGGATTTTTAATTTGGCCCAAAACTACCTTTTCGGCAATTTTTATTTTTTTGACTGCCGATTGCCTTTCGGTTTCGTTTAATCTTGGTAATTTATTTTTGATTTTTTTTACATTATAATCTCTGGCAATCACAACAATTAAATAGTTACCAAGTTTTTTTGCCTGATTAAAAAAATTTAAATGCCCCGCATGCAATCCGTCAAACGTCCCGAAAACCATTATCTTTTTCATAGACTAGATACCAATTTCACCGGCAATTTCTTTAACTGCCTGCAAACTCAAATCAATAAAATCATCCAAAGCAATTCCCGCTTGTTCACATTCGCGAATGATATCACGATTAACATTAGCAGCAAATGACTTGTCTTTCATTTTCTTTTTAATTGAACTAACTTCCACTGAGGCTAATTTTTTATCCGGCCTAACCAAAGCGCAAGAATAAATCAAACCGGTGATTGTCTCGGCGGCAGCCAGCAAATGCTGCAATTTAGTGGTTCTTTGTTTGGCCGCTAAATCCGATCCCAAAGCCTCAAAACCGTAACCGTGAGAAATAACCGTTTCGATAAAATTATCATTAAAGCCGGCTTGGCCCAAAATCTCGCGGCATTGGCGACAATGGACGTTTTGCCCGTATTCCCAGTCAATATCATGCAACAAGCCTAGATTGCCCCAATCCTCTTCATTTTCGCCTAACCGACGGGCTAATGCCCTCATGATTACCTCTGATTCCCGACTATGATTTAAATTAGCCGGAATTTTCATGTGCTCGGTAAGCAAAATGTAAGCTTGTTGTCTATTCATAATTTTCCGGTTTTTCTTTATGATTATTTTCCATTTTGTCACGAATTCGATCGCTATTTAAACCGTAAAGAACAGCCAGAGCAATCGCTGTAGTAAAAATTGCCGCAAAATAAAAACCCAAGCCAACCGCTAAACCAATTGCCGAAACCAACCAAATCGTTGCCGCTGTAGTTATACCGTGGACCATTTCTTCGTCTTCTTTGTCGCCCCGGCCGCGGATAATGACACCGGCACCCAAAAAACCAATGCCAGTAATAACCCCATAGGCAAGCTTGGTTGGATCGCCGTCTTGGCCGGAAACAAAAAGTGAAGTTAGCATGACCAAAGTCGAACCGACACCAACCAAAATATTGGTTCTTAGGCCAGCCGGCTTATGGCGATACTCTCGTTCCAAGCCAACCACACCAGATAAGGCAGCCGACAGCAGCAAACGAAATACGATTTGAAAGGTGGTTAAAATCATATTTTTATTTTTCCGGACGCAGCAAGGGAAACAGTACTACGTCTCTTAAATTATCTTGTTGAGTTAATAAAGTGACAATTCGATCAATGCCCATACCCCAGCCAGAAATTGGCGGCGCACCGTGCTCTAAAGCTTTAACGTATTCATCATCTTTGCCGTGAGCTTCAACGTCGCCAGAGGCTTTGGCTTTAGCTTGTTTTTCAAATCTTTCTTTTTGGTCAATCGGATCAACCAGCTCCGAATAAGCGTTAACAATTTCCCAAGTATTAACCACCAGCTGAAAGCGGTCAACAATTGAAGGATTGTCATCATTGCGTCTGGCCAATGGCGAAAGATCCAAGGGATGATTAATTAAAAATGTCGGCTGAACTAATTTTTGCCGCGAAACTTCTTTGTACAAAGCATCAATCAAATTGCCGCGTTCTAATTTATCCAAATCTTCAATTTTGATTTTTTTGGCTTTAATTTCCGTTCGAAGTTGAGCGGTAGTTTCAAATTTATCAATATCAATCCCGCAATCTTTTTTGATCAAATCGGCAAAACTGACTTTAGGCCAGGGCGGTTTAAAATCAACCATTACTTTTTGGCCTTGGCGGTCTTTAATTTCAATCTTTAAAGTGCCAAACATTTTTTTCAATAAAAAGACAAACATCTCTTCGGTAAATTTCATATTATCTATAAAATCCCAATAGGCCGCATAGTGCTCACACATTGTAAATTCCTGAAGATGGGAAGGATCCATGCCTTCGTTGCGAAAACAATGTCCAATCTCAAAAGTCTTTTCAAATCCACCAACGATTGCTTCTTTTTGAAAAGTTTCAATGGCAATTCTTAAATAAACATCAATGTCCAAAGCATTATAATGAGTTTTAAATGGTTTAGCTAAAGCGCCGGAAGCAGTATTGGTTAAAATCGGCGTTTCAATTTCAGTAAAACCATTTTGCCAGTAAAATTCCCGCAAATTTTTGATAAAATTTGAACGAAATAAAAACCGATCAGTTGTTTCTTGGCTAGAAATTAAATCCAAATACCGCTGGCGATATTTTATTTCTTGATCTTGCAAACCATGCCATTTTTCCGGCAACGGTCTTAAAGCTTTTGATAATAAAAAATATTTTTTGACCAAAACCGATATTTCACCTTTTTGGGTTTTAAAAACTTCACCTTCAATACCAATAAAATCGGCCGGATCAAAAATTTTCAAAAACTTTTTTAAATCCAAATCGTCTTGCTTTAAAACCACCTGCATTCGACCCGATCCGTCTTTGACATGGCAAAAACAAATTTTACCCATTTCCCGAATTGTCATTAACCGGCCGGCAATTCTGGCTTTGGCACCCAATTTAAACTTCAAAACTTCAGCTATTGGCTGAGCTTTTTCAAATTTATCCAAATAAGGATTAATCCCTTCTTTTTTGAGATTTTCCAGCTTTTCTAAGCGAGTCTGATACTCGTCGTTTAAAATATTAGCCATAATTTTGATTAAAAATTATATCATAATTTTACTAAAATTTTAAGGTTTGGTCAACGAAGGAAACTGCCAAAAATAGAGTCCACTGCCGTCAATCCAACCATAATACGGTAAAACAAAAAATACCAATTAAATTGGTATTTTTTACTAAAGTATTTGGATCTATTTAATGTCTAAAATTTCACATTCCATTTCACCTTTGGGAATTTTAACCATTACTTTTTCTCCCCGTTTTCGGCCTAAAAATGCTCGACCGATTGGTGATTCATTGGAAATCAAGCCTTTGGCCGGATCAGCTTCATTAGAGCCAACGATCGTATACTCTTGCTGACTGGGACCGCACATGACTTTAATGGTGCAACCAATACTGACCACACCACGTCCGCCGTTTTCTTTAATAATTTCTGACTTATTAATTAGATGTTCGAGCTCGGCAATTCGACCGGCAATAAAACCTTGTTCGTCTTTAGCATCTTGATACTCGGCATTTTCCGAAAGGTCTCCCAACTCTCTGGCTCGGGCGATTCTTTCGATAACTTCAGGCATTTTAGCCTTTTTGAGGTACTCTAATTCATCCTTTAATTTCTCTAAGCCGTTTTGGGTGATATAAGTAGTTGGAGTCATAGATATTTTTTTATTTTTAGAACTAAAAATATACAGTACAAACTGTATATTTTCAATAGCTTAATATATTCTAAATTACTTTCAATATATTGTCAAGGATGCAACTGATACTTATCCACAATCATTAGCTGAATAAAACTTAAGGCTTAACCGCAATATTTGGCGTAGTGGTTGGATTTAAGCGATTTTCAGCCCACCAATTTAAAATATCATAAGCCACCGGGGCAGCCACGCTACTACCTTCGCCACCCTCTTCAACCAAAACCGTCACGACAATTTTTGGGTCTTTATAGGGCGCAAAAGTGGTCACCCAGGCATGAGTCGGTTTATTGCTGGCCCATTCAGCCGTACCGGTTTTGGCCGCTACTTCTACCGGCAAACTGCCAAAATAGCGGCCGCTACCAGACAAAACCGTTTGGCGCATGCCTTGTCCGACAATCGCAATATTTTTAGGGTCAATAAAATTCTGGCTTAAAACAACCGGTTTAATTTCTTTAATTACTTGATTATTATTATCTAAAACCGATTTTAACAAATGCGGTTGATACAAAGTGCCACCGTTGGCAATAGCTAAAGTCCAAAACGCTACTTGCAATGGCGTAGCTGATAAATCACCTTGACCAATGGCAAAATGATAAGTATCACCAATATACCATATTTCTTTTTTGATTTTTTCCTTCCATTCTTCACTGGGAACAAACCCGGCAGACTCGTTTGGTAAGTCAACTCCCAATTCCTTGTTTAAACCAAACTGCTCAGCGTATTTTTTAATATTAGCCACGCCCAAGCCTTTGAAATCATTATAACCACCGCCAATAATATAAAAAAAAGTATTAACCGACTCGGCAATGGCTTTGGTCACATTAGTCAACCCGTGACCGCCGGCTTTCCAATCGGGAAAAAACCAACGGCTGACTGAAATGCCGCCGGTGCTCATAAAGCTGGTATTTTGATTAATTAATTTTTCCTGTAAAGCCGCACAAGCCACAATTAATTTAAAAGTTGAACCAGGCGGATATTCCCCGCTGACGGCTCGGGAGTATAAGGGATGATTGGGATCACTAATCAAATCTGATAAATCTTTTTGGCTGATACCGCGGCTGAATAAATTATTATCATAGGCAGGCAAACTGACTAAAGCCAAAATCCCACCCGAAGTCGGATCAGTGGCAATCACCACTCCCCGTTTTTTGTTGGTTTTTTGTAAAACTTTCTTTAAGCTGAGCTCCGCCTGTTTTTGCAAATCAACATCAATAGTTAAAACTAAATTGTCGCCTGAAACCGGTTTTTGGTAAGCTAAAATTTCTTTAGCTTCGCCGGTGGCATCGACTTCAACCTGCTGCCGGCCGTTAATTCCTTTGAGCTCTTTTTCATAAGACATTTCCAACCCCGATTTGCCAACACTATCATCAATCAAATAACCTTTGGCCAGATATTCTTGCAATTTAGTTTCGTCAATTTTTCCCGTATAACCCAAAAGATGGGAAAAACTTTGCACCTCGCCTGATTTTAAATAATTTCTAGAGTTATCAATTTGTAAACCAATACCCAAAAATCGCCCGGCTAAAATTTTGGCGGCAATGGCTTGATCCTGGGTTAAATTTTCGGCAATCACTACCGGTTGATAGGAATAGGGCGACTGATTCATTAAAATATCAAAAATCTCATTGGCTGGTTTTTGAGAAATTTTTGCCAATTCATTGGCAATCTGTTGGCGGTCTTCGGTTTTTTTTGACAAATCAACTGGCACTATTACCAGAGAAAAACTTGGAATATTTTCAACTAACAACTGATTATTTCGATCATAAATTACGCCGCGAGTGGCTTTAATATCTAAAATTCTAACCCGGTTACCTTCAGCAATTGACCGAAAATAAGTTCCTTCAAATAACTGCAAATAAGCGGTCCGAGCTCCCAAAACCGATAAACCGATAAATAATACTACCAACCAGAGATTAATTATTTTTTGATCGACTGAAGCCTGGGTGGCATTATTATTTAAACTCCGGTTATGACTGGAAAATAAATCAACCTCAAACCATTTATTATTAGATTTGCGATTGACTAAATAACCGCTATTTTGCGGACTACCAAAAATATCAAAATTGTCGGCTTTAAATCGTTGACTCATAAATTAAGCGGGAAATAAAAAAATATTTTTTAACCGCCCGGTCGAGATGTGGTAAGTGAAAAAAATGATAATCAAAATTAAAACATTAAAAAGCGGCTGCCAAAAAATTTGCGACCAAAAATTAAAAAATAAAAAATAACTACTGGTGGTAAAAACCAAAGCCACCGAATTAAAAAATAAAATCGCCAAATTATAACTTAAAGTACCAATATACCCTAAAATCATCAGCGAATAAAGCGATCGATTAGTAAAAAGATTGCCAAACAAAAAATTTATCAACATCGCCGTTAAAACTAAACTTAAAGTGGTAATTCCAAAAAATGAAGCGGAATAAAGTTCCAAAAACAATCCGCCGCCCAAAGCTAGCCACAATCCTTTTTCATAATTAACAATCACGGTTAAAAAAATAACCAAGGTTAAAATCAAATTCAAAGAAGAAACCGGCTCAGGCCAAGTGGTTAGAAGGCTGACTTGAAATATACCAATAACCAAAATAAAAATTGTATTTAAAAAAATACTCATTATAATTCCGGCAATTTAAGGACTGAAACGACGGTTAAATTATCAACCCTCACCAAAGCCTGTAACCAAGCCGTTTGAAAAGTGCTGTTTGATTCAGAAACAATCCGATTAATTTTACCAATCACCAAACCTCTAGGCACAGTTGATTCTAAACCTGACGTTACCACCACGTCACCGACTTTTACCACATCATTTTTGGCAATTAGCTCCATAATCAAACTCAAGCCATGTTCACCCACCACCACACCCTTGGTGTTATTTTCATTTTGAATTGTCGCGGCAATTTTACTTCTTGAATCATTAATTAAAATTGCCTCAGAGCTATTGGCTTTTACATTTGAAATTTTACCAACCAAAATCCCGTCAGCAGTAATTATTGGATAATCAATCTTAATCCCATCCTTTAAACCTTTATCTAAAATTATTGACTGCAAGTTAGGCTCCGGATTTTTCCCAATCACTTTGGCTGTTACCGCCGACAGACCATTCCTGGCCAAAAAGCCACTTTGCTTGGCAATCTCTTGGTTTTCCTGCAAAGCGACTTTTAACTGGGCATTCTCAATTGTTAATTGATTAATCTGCTCAGTTAATTTTTTATTATCCTCGCCGTAGTCTTTGCGACTAGTGGCGGCATAATAATAATTATTAATGCCCGAACCAATGCTGTAAATTTGACGCTGAATCGGCGTTAAAATTCTAATTACCAAATTTTCAACCGGTTTTAAGATCGAAACATAATGCAAAAAAATTAGCAGAAAAACAACTGCTAATAAAATAACGGCTAGCGGTCTTGATTTTATATACTTAAACATAAAACTGAAAATTGAAATAAGCTATCGAGATTTTTTTTCTTCTTTGGTTGACGATGGCACCGCAACTTCCAAAAGCAAATTATCATCTTCCAAAATTAAACCCATGCCCCGAACGGCACAAGTTAATGGATCTTCAATCACTTTAACGGGAATTTTAGTAACTTTGGCAATCATTTCGTCTAGCCCCGCAAGCAAAGCACCGCCACCAGCCAAAATCATTCCCCGCTGATAAATATCAGCCACCAATTCCGGCGGGGTAATTTCCAGAGTACTTTTTATACCATCAATAATTGCGGCAATTGAACGTTGCATTGCAACTTTAACTTGTTCACTGGTAATAATTACTTCTTTAGGCAAACCGGTAATTAAATCGCGGCCGCGCATTTTTAATTCAATTGGCTCATTGCTGTCAGTCAACTTACCGGCTCTGATTTTTATATCTTCAGCCACGCGTTCACCAATTAATAAATTAAATTCATTTCTGGCAAAAGAAACAATATCTTGATTCAGCCGATTGCCGGCAATTCTCAAAGATTTCCAGGCAACAACACCAGAAAGCGAAATTACCGCAATTTCAGTAATACCACCGCCTAGATCAACCACCATATTGCCGGACGGATCTTGAATCGGCTGCCTGGCACCAACGGCCGTAGCAATTACATTTTCCACCAAATAAACCTCGCGGGCACCAGCGGAAAGTACGACATCTTCAACCGCTTTTTTCTCAACTTCCGTCACGTCCAAAGGCACACCAATTACCACTCTTGGCCGCGGCGAAAGACCAAAACTTTTTTGAGTAATCCGGTCAATAAAATATTTAAGCATTTTTTCCGTAACTTCAAAATCAGAAATAATGCTATCAACCAAAGGTTTGGAAATTGTAATATGCGGCGGGGTTTTGCCAACCATTTTTTGCGCTTCTTCGCCAACGGCCAAAATCTGATCGGTCCGATTATTTAAAGCAACAATTGAGGATTCATTAATCACAATCCCCCGTTCTTTGACGTAAATCAAAGTATTGGAAGTGCCTAAATCAATTCCAACATCTTTAGAGAATTTTTTGAATAAACTGTTTAACATATCAATAAGGTTGACAAAATGGATATTATCTAGTATATTTATTTTTAATTATGATTGCTAATCGGGTGGCAATCAAAAAGGCAGAAAAAGGCATAAACCAACCCGACGGAGGAATTCGTTCTTTATGAAAAACGGCACTGGCAGAAAGTCTCGCAGGATTTGCGAAAAACGAAGCGGCGCAGGCAACCGGTCTGGACGGATAGTAACCGGACCGAACAAATGCGCTGGCGGCCTTGGCCTCTGGGTGCCAAAAGACCTCAACGACAAACCGCTTCTCGCGGCATGCTGCCACGGCAGCATCCTTTGGCTTCGGCCACAAGGAAGCGAAAAAGCATTTCGCCACGACCTGAAAGCTGTCGCCTAAAGACCGGTCTCACTAACTCCGGTCTTCTTTTTTTATTTTAAAAATCAAGCTTTAATTTTTGCCAATACTTGCTTAATATCCAAAAGTTCAAAATCTTTTTCTAAACGTTTTTTAAACTCAATTTTACCATTGGTTTTTGGTGAAACTACCAACCGATTGGGAATTCCAATCAAGTCAGCGTCGGCAAATTTTTGGCCGGCAGTCAAACCCGGGCGGTCGTCAAACAAAATTTCTAAGCCCAAACCAAGTATTTTATCATACACCTCTTGGGCTAATTTCGCAACTGCCAAATCGTCGCCAATTTGCAGCAAATGAACGGCAAACGGCGCCACACTTTCGGGCCAAATAATGCCGTTTTGGTCGTGATAAATTTCCACAATCGCACCCATCACTCGGCTGGGGCCAATACCGTAACAACCCATCATCACCGGTTGCTTTTTGCCGGTTTCATCGGCGTATTCAAGTTTGAACGGTTCGGAATATTTGGTTTTTAACGGAAAAATATTACCAACTTCAATGGCTTTGTCTTCTTTAATTTTTCCGGTTTTACATTTTGGGCAACTGTCACCGGCTTTATACTCAGCCACTTCTTTATTTTGAGCATAATGGCATTGGTTGCAATAAAAAATTGTGTCTTCACCGTACTGAGTCAAAACTTGAAATTCATGAGAATATTTGGAAAAACTGCCGCCGGAAGCTTCGGTAACTATTGAATCCAAACCACAGCGATTAAAAATCTTTTGGTAAGCCAGTAAAGCTTTTTGATAATAATCCTCTAATTCTTTTTCATTATGGTGAAAGCTGTACAAATCTTTCATTGAAAATTCAATACCGCGCATCAAACCGGATTTGGCTCTTGGCTCATTTCTGAATTTATCCTGAATTTGATAAAGCGCAATCGGCAAATCTTTGTAGGAATTGACAAATTTTTTAACCAAAGGTGTAATCACTTCTTCGGCTGTCCAGCCTAAACCAAATTCCTTGTCGCTTCGGCCCTTAAATTGAAACATTACTTCTTTGCCCGGATCGGTCCAGCGGCCGGTTTTTTCCCAAATTTCTTTGGGCTGTAAAGCCGGCATTAAAATTTCCTGGCCGTCAATTGCATTCATTTCTTCGCGGACAATTTGTTTGATTTTATTTAAAACCCTTAAACCCAAAGGTAAATAAGTATAAACTCCGGCAGTTAATTTATCAATAAATCCGGCCCGAGCCAAAAAAATCGCATTGGTGCTGACTTCGTCTTTTGGCGCTTCTTTAAAAGTTTTTCCAAAAAGTTTTGATTGCAACATAGATATTATATTTTTTCAATTCTAATTTTAGTAAAAATAATTTAACCAAAAAATTTCGACCAAAAACCTTTTTTTTCCAGATTTTGTTCAACCGGTTTTTGGGCTTGGTTATCCATTTGATTTTTAATCAAACCTTCAATCATTGCCGCTTCATTTTTTACCAACTCGCTGTCATATTCTCCGCTGTGAGCCGATGAACCCTGATAGGAAGGTTTTTTTTGATCCAAATGTAAATTTAAAATTTGCCGGTTATCTTTATCAGTTTCCAAATAAACATGAAATCGCGGATAATAATCACGACTGAGTCGCTTAACGTAGGAAGTTTTTTTGGTGTGGTAATCATTAATTTCCGTGTAGCCGGCGCGCTGCAAAAAATTCCGAAAATTTACCTGAAAATCAAAGGGTAAAACAATTCTCATAAAATTTAGTTAAGCTAAAACAAACCAATAATTTTTTGCCACCAATTCAAAAATCCCGAAGAAATTCTGGCAATATCACGAAAGGTAACGACTACGACTAAAATCATTAACAAAGCAAAACCAATATTATGCATCGCTGCTTCCAATTTTTGATTGATTGGTTTTTTTCTGATTGCCTCGAGTAAAAGGAAAAAGACGCGCCCGCCGTCCAAAGCTGGAAAAGGCAAAAAATTAATTACGGCAATAATTACTGACAAAACGGCAGTAAACTGCATCACATACAAAAAGCCCGAACGCGCCGCATCGCCAACCAAAGTGGCAATACCCACCGGACCGTAGACTTCGCCGATCAAATGGCGCGAAACAATCAAATTTTTCAAAATCACATAAAAGCCGTAAATTACGCTCCAAATCATGCCAAAAGTTTCCTTTAACCCATACCACCAAGCCACATACCAAGGATAAGAAACAAAGCCGGTTTGAGCTAAAGCGGCGCCCATTCCCCCTTTATTGGTTTGGCTTAAAATTTGCGGTACGATTTTTACTTCAGCTACTTTTTGATCGCGTTCAAATTTAACTGTCACTTCTTGACCGACTTTTTTATCCAAATATTCTTGCAAACCTTCGATTTTGGGAAATTCCTGATTGTCAATCGTGAGAATCGAATCCCCAGCAACTAGACCGGCTTTGGCCGCCGGAAAATCCGGCAGAATTTCGACTACCCGAATTTTGACATCACGAACCTTGGCTACGGCTGGTAATTTTTTATCTAAATATTGAGGTGAACCAACAGTCAAACCAATACTTAATAAAATAACGGCTAAAACCACATTCATGAAAACTCCGGCCGAGATTATCAACATTCTAATCCAAACGCTTTTATGAGCAAAACTGTCAGAGTCAGTGGCGGCTTCACCTTCTTCGCCCTTAATTTTTACAAATCCACCCATCGGTATCCAGTTTAAAGAGTAGATGGTACTTTTGGTTTCTTTGGTTTTTAAACCAACCAGTTTCCATTTGCCAGTTTCGTCTTTGTAAATACCAAAAATTCGCGGTGGCAGGCCAAAACCAAATTCATCAACAGCCACGCCCGATTTTCTGGCGACAAAAAAATGGCCTAATTCATGAACTATGACCAAAACACCTAAAACTAGAAAAAAAGCGACAATCGTTAAAAGCATAATTTAATCTTAAATTTAAAAATTAATAAAATTATAAAGTCATTATTTCTTCTTCTTTACTTTCGCCCATTTGTTTGACTTTTTCATTGTAATCTTTGACCACCTCGTCTAGCTTTTTTTGCAGTTCATATTTATCATCTTCGGTAATTTCTTTGTTCTTCTCCTGTTTGGCAATTTCATCTTTGGTTTTATCTCTAATTTGGCGAATGGTAATTCTGGTTCTTTCAACTTTTTCGCCAACCGATTTGGTTAATTCTTTACGGCTTTCTTCGGTCAAAGCCGGAATAGTTAATCGCAATTGCTGGCCTTCGTTAACCGGATTAATACCGATGTTGGCTTTAATAATTGCTTTTTCGATTTCTTTAATAACAGTTTTATCCCAAGGCTGAATTAATAAAGTTCTGGCTTCCGGTACTACCACCGAGGCTAATTGCTTAACCGGCATTTTTGAGGCATAAGCTTCAACTAAAATATTTTCCACCATCAAAGGATTGGCCCGACCAACCCGCAAAGTTGACAATTCATTTTTTAAATTTTCAATTGCCCTTTCAAATTCCGGCTTAAAATTTTCGATAATCAAACTCATATTTTATTTTTAATTATTATTTTTTAGTAAAATTAGTCATACCCATATAAATAATATTTGGATTTTGCAAATCCACTGCTAAAAAAGTGCTGACTGCGCCGCTGGGCAAACGCTTGGTAATCCAATTTTTTCCGCCATCAACGGTTTTATAAAAAGTGGTCGCAGTTGAATAATAAATTTCCAAATTATTCTGAGAATTAATGGCCGCCGAATAAATATCGGTTGAGGCCGGCGGCGTGATTAATTTAATCGCTTCCCAACTGGTACCACCGTCATTGGTTTTTATCAAACCATACTTGGAAACTAAAAGTAAAGCGTTGGGCTGGCTTAAATCAAAAACCAAATTTTTATATTCCATTGAAGAAGAATAAGGTTTCAAACCTTCATTAATATCAGACCAACTGCCGCCCGAATCAGTGGTTTTGAAAATACCCTTGCTTTTAGTGGCCACATAGACAATTCTGGTATCTTTGGGGTTAACTAAAATTTTTGCCACTTTATCGTTTAAACGATTGATTACCTGCCAATTAGCCCCGCCATCTTGGCTTTTTAAAATATCACCAGCGGAATTACCGGCGTAAATTGAAAGGTTATTATAATTATCGATCGCCAAGGCTGTAACTGCGGCTTTGGCGGCTCGAGTGTCAATATAAACCTCCAACCAGCTTCGAGAGCAGTCATTACTCTTTAAAATCGTACTGCCGTAGGTGGCATAAATCGTACATTTGTCTTTGGGATCAACGGCCACTGATTCAATTCTGGCGCTACCAACAGGCACGGCTTTCATCCAGCTGTCGCCGGCATCATAAGTATAAAATAACCCCTGAGCATCCGAAGCCAAGTAAATTGCCCGATTATCCTGTGGATCAAAAGTTAAATTAACCACATTTAAACCGGCAATATTACCAACACCACCCGAGAAAAGAAATAAATTTTTCTGAGTCCAGGTATTACCCTTGTCAAAAGATTTAAAAATTCCAGCGGTTGAGACTTTTTTGGCCGTGCCCAGCTGAATTGAACAACCGGTCGTCAAAATTGCCGCCAAAAAAATTATTACTCCGATTTTTTTAAAACCCCGACTTGTTTTTATTTTTCTCATAATTTTTTAGTTAGAGATAAAATATTTTTGAAAAATTTAAAAATTTAAAACTAAATTTTCCAGCGCCAACTTTGGATTGACGTTGGCTGACAAATAGCGTTTGGCTTGATTAATTTTTTTCAGATTTTCAATTAAATCTTTTGACTGATATACTTTTGCGACCTGTTCCAGCTCGGAAAAAAGATTGAGATTACTGATAAAATCTTGAGCACCAATGCGCAATAAAAGTAAATCCCGAATTACTTTAGTCCAAACCGCCAAAATTTCTTTAAGCTCATCGGCATCGTGACTTTCAATAATTTCTGAAATCATTTTAAATCTTTCAATATTGCCGGACTTAATCAAAGAAACAAACTCTTGAATCTGTTCTTCAAAAGCCTCATATTTTTCCGGCGCCAAAAAATAGTTTAAAGCCACTCCCGGCCGGCCAAAAGACAAAGCGGTAAGGGTTTTGGCTTTTTTTCTTTCCACCTTTAAATCGATCAAATGATCAAAAATATCTTTAGGATCAACAGGGTAAAATTTAATCAACTGACAGCGGGAAATAATCGTTGCCGGCAATTCAGCCGAATTGGTCGCCAGTAAAATTATTATAGTTTTAGGCGATGGTTCTTCGAGAGTTTTCAAAAGCGAATTGGCCGCTTCCTGACTTAAAGTTTGAGCATCGGCAATTACAGCGATTTTATACGTATCCAAAAAAGAATGAAGACTTAATTTATTCTGCAATTCGCGGACTTGCTCGATGCTGATATTCTTTTTTTTCTTGCCAGTCTTTTCGTTAATTTCTCGCTTAAGCCAATAAACATCCGGATGAATTTGCGAATTTATTTGCTTGCAACAATCACACTGGCCGCAAGGCACGCTTGATTGCTTTTGGTGCAAATTCCGGCAAACCAGTGATGCCAAAAATTCTTTGGCCACAGTTGATTTGCCAATATGGCTTGGTCCGCAGAACAAATAGGCATGGGCGGTTTGCGAATTTTTCAAATTATTTTGCAAATAACTAACAATCTGACGATGACCGATAATTGACCACTTAAAAAAATTGTCTGGCACCTTAGACATAGATATATTTTAGCATAAAATCAGGATTTGGCAAGCCTAAATTATAACACAAAATAACAAAAATAAAAAGGGCACTGACAACCACAAATGCCCAAAAATTAAAAATTGTTTACGCTACTGCCACAGTTTTTTGGCCTGTTGCCAATATTCCGGGTAGCCCTGCTGCATTTGCCAATACCAATATTCAACTCCCCAAAGATAAACTTGAGAAAATCCGGCCTTTTTAACATAGGCGATATTATCCTTAAAGCGCTTCAAAGTAAATGATTTTTGCTGATTGGCAATACTTTGATTAATCATTAAACCGTCCAGAGTCCACGGCTCCATTTGCAATTCGGTGATAATCACATCTCTCAAATTTGGATGCAAAGTCTGGGTCAGATCGGCTTTGTAGCGATAAAAGGCCGGCGGCACAAAAAAATAATCCCAGAAACCAAAATACTTATTCCAAACAATTCGATACATCGTACTACCCAAAACATCAGCTACACCGGCGACTTTTTGCCAATCGCCCAATTCACCGCTATCAGTCACAATTACCAACCTTTTATCAAGTGATTTAACCAGGTTAACTTCCTGACGCAAAAGATCCAGACTGGGAGTCGGACATTGACCAAAAACCGAAAGCATTGGTTCATTTTCAATTTGCCAAGCAGAGACGTTGGTTTGGTCTTGGTAGCGTAAAATCGTGGTTTTAACAAAATCAAGTTGCTTTTGATTTATTGTCTGATTATTTAATTGATTAAGCCATAACGGATCGTGACACTCCGGCCAGCGCGGCGTACGTCGGCCAACCGTCAAAATGACTTTGGCTCCGGCGTTAGTTGCTTGCCTTAACTGCCAATCAAGCTCCGAAAAATCATACTGGTCTTTGGTTTTTTCAATTTCGTCCCAGTAGGCGATCAAACGAACATGACTGACTTTTAAATCATACAGAATCGCCAAATAATTTTTCTGCCAATCTAAACCAAGCTCGGTGGCGTATTTTTTACTGAAAGTTACGCCGTAAATTTGAGTTTTACCAAGACCAAAATTTTGCCAAAAAGAAAAAATAATTAATCCAACTAAAACCAAAATTAATCCTAAGAATACCATTGTTTTTTTCGGCAACGCTTGAATTTTTTTCATAATTTAATTATACCAAATTTTGCCAACAAAAAACAGCCTTAAATCAGGCTTAATATTTCAACCTAAAAATTTATTATTTTCTTCTTAGATCTTTTGTATTTTTAGCCAAACGCTTGCCAATTTTGGTGTTTTTTTTGGCATGCTTGATTCTGGCTTTTAAAGCGCTGTTTTGTCCCATAGTTTTATATTTTATTATTTTATTGATAGAATACTTCTCTTATATGATTCCAAATTTTCTAAGGCAATACCAGTACCTTTGGCCACACAAAATAGCGCTTCATCGGCAATATAGGCCGGTACGCCGGTAACTTGAGTGATAAGTTGATCAATATTTCGTAATAAACTTGAACCGCCAGACATAATGATACCTTTATCAATAACGTCAGCCGAAAGTTCGGGCGGCGTTTTGTGTAAAACATCTTTAACTGCCTGGATAATTCCTTCAAGTTCATTTTGAATTCCATCAGTCACATCGTCAGAGGTAACTTCAATTGTTCGCGGTAAACCTGTTACAATATCCCGACCGCGAACCTCGGTTAAAAGCCGCTCTTCCATATACATAGCCGAACCAATATCAATTTTTATCCGTTCAGCCGTTCTCTCACCGATTGCCAAATTGTATTTCCGGCGAACATATTCGGCAATGGCGCTATCAAATCGGTTGCCGCCAATCCGAACGGACGTGGAAGCGACAATTCCGCCTAAAGAAATAACCGCCATTTCCGAGGTACCACCGCCAATATCAATAATCATATGGCCTGAAGGCGAACCAATTGGAATATTGGCGCCAATCGCTGCCACAATCGGTTCTTTGATAATATAAGCCGCTTTGGCACCGGCGGCAATTGTGGCATCAATTACTGCTCTTCTTTCAGTTGAAGTAATACCGGCGGGCACCGCCACCATTACTTCTGGCCGAAAAAGTCTCACGCCGCCCAAAGCTTTATTGACAAAATAGCGCAACATAGCGGCGGTGGTTTTATAATCAGCAATCACACCGTCTTTCATTGGCCTAACGGCAATAATCGTATCCGGCGTTCGGCCAAGCATTTCCTTAGCTTCAGCCCCGACGGCCAAGATTTTTTTATCAACTGACGAAACTGCCACCACTGATGGTTCGTTAATTACAATCCCCCGCTTTGGCAAATAAACCAATGAGTTGGTTGTTCCTAAATCAATTCCAATTTTCTTAATCAACATATAAAAAAGTTATTTTCGTTCCTTAATCTTAAACAAATTAACCGCTTTTGGCAAGCCTTGGTTAATTTTTCACCGGTATTTTAGTCCCAAAATATTTAATAAAATATTTGATACCGGAAGCCACATGGACGCGGCCACCGCGCCGCAAAACACCAAAAATCCCACCTTTTTCCGTTGACCACTGCTGATGGTAATGAACCATTTCCGCACCGGCAAAATACAGAACTTTAAAATTTTGCTGCCAAAACCGGCGGCATAAATCCAAATCCTCAAAATACATAAAAAACTTCTCATCAAAAGATCCGACTTTATCCAATGCCGATTTACGAATAACCAAGCAAGCGCCAAACAGCCAATCCACCAAACGGTTATTTTCGTGATCAAAATCAAGCATTAAGTAGCTGTCAATAATTTTTTTGGCAAAAGGCAATTTACCAAAAATTGTTCGCCGATAAACCGGCACCAGCGAACCCGGAAACCGACGACAAGAATATTGAGTGCTGCCGTCAGGATTAATCAATCTTGGTCCGATCATACCAACATCGGAATTGTTTTGCATAAAATCAACCATCTTTTCTAAAACTCCGGAAACGATTGCCACATCAGGATTCAAAATCATAACATATTTACCCAAAGCTTTAGCAATACCCAAATTATTGCCGGCGGCAAAACCATTATTGACATCAGCTTGAATTGTCTGAATTGGCGGCACGGCTAAAGGTTTGGTAATTGGTAGTTTAAGCTGAGGCTGATTATCATCTTTTTTTGCCAAAAAAATTTCTTTAACCATTTCCAGGCTGCCATCATCTGATTTATTATCAACCACAATAATTTCATAATCAAGTTGCGGCTGAGCCAAAATAATTCCTTTCAGACACTGTTTCAAAAGGCCTTTTTGTTTATAATTTAGGATGACAATTGATAAGTCCATAGTCAAAACAAAAATTATTTAAACCATTTTCTCATTTCTTTGGCACTGACTTTTTTGTGAGCCATAATCACTTTCCTTTTCCTCAAGGCACTGGGTAAAAGCTTAAAAAATTCAACCAGAGTTTGATACTGAAACGGCTCTAAAATTAAAGCGTAAATAACAATTTTTAATTCTCGAAATAAAAACCAAGGCAAAGACATAACAACATTTGACCATTGATCGTTTTTAACCAGCATCAGGTGATAATTTCGAAGTGAAAGCGATCTTAAAACTTTGGAAACGGCTCGACGATGTTTAAAATTTTTAATCAAATTTTCGCCGGCACCGGGAAACTGTCGATGGTGATAGCAAATCGCCGTTGGACAATACCAGCACTGCCAACCCGAAAGTCGAAAATGCCAGGCAATATCAATATCTTCTTTATAAGCAAAAAAATCATTGTCAAAAAATTCATTTTTAATCACAATATCCTGCAAAGCCGACTGGCGATATAAAACACAAGCACCGGTATTGCCAAAAACTTCTTGAACTTTATCATACTGACCCTGATCTTTTTCACCTTCGCCCCAGTCAACTACCCGCCGACTTTTAAAAATTTTAAAACCAACCGAATCAATCACGTCCGATTTTACAACTTCACGCAAGCCCGATTCTTCATTTAAATCAAAAGCTTCACTGTGAATTTTCAAAATTTTACCGCCAAAGCTCGCACCCTTTGGGCATTGATCGGCAAAAGTTACAAGGTTTTGTAAATAATTCTGATCCAAAATTACGTCGGGATTTACCACCAAAACATACTCGCTTTTGGCTAACAGGATTCCTTGGTTATTGGCTTTACAAAAACCGGTATTTTTAAAATTTTGTAAGATTGAAACTGTCGGATAATTTGATCTGATAAATTCAACCGTGCCATCGTCTGAACCGTTGTCAATTACCAAAACCGAAAAATCCCTGAAACTTTGGCGCATTAAAGATTCCAAACAATCAAAAATGTAATTGAGTGAATTCCAGGTAACAATTTGAATTGAAACTTTAGCCATGAAAAATAATAAATTAAGGAAATAAGAAATTAATAAGATTTAATGATAATTTTTTATTTTTTCTCGGTTACCCAAAAACCAAGTCTGAATTTACCACCAAGCATTAACCTGGTTTGAGCATCGGTTGCCGGTATCGACCCAAAAAGAATTAAAGTCACCGGCACCAAAACCCATTGCAACACCATGACAAAATAATTATGCCAATGATAATGTTTTGGTTTTTGGGGCAACATTATCGCATACAATATTGCGATTACAATCATGCCAAACATCGAAAAACGCATCAACCAAGCTAAAACGTGAGGTGCATTTTGAAATAAAGCCGTTGTCCGATCATTTTGGGCCGCTAACCACAAAGGTAAATGCCCAGCCAACAAAATAATAATTGGCGCCGTTGCCCAAGAATAAACGCCCTCAGTTTGATTCCATAAATAATACATTTTTTTTAAAAATGGAACTTTTTTACCCTGACCTTCTTTAAACCAAAATTCTTTAACCATCCAGGGGAAATGTTCAACACCCCAAGCCCAGCGCCGCATTTGTTTATATTGATTTTTCAGACTGCGCCACAAATTACCAATATCAACAGTATTCATATAAACCGGTAGATACATTGGTACGGTTTCATAATCGCCATCATAGCGAACCAAACATTGCAAAAAAATTCTTGAATCTTCAGTTACAATCGTATTGTCCCAAAAGCCAACATCAACCAAGGCCCGAAAACTCATACTGTGAGAGGAAAAAGTAAAAAGCCGTTCCGGCCGCGACAGGTCAGTCAAAAGCCAAAAAGTTGTGGAACTGGCTACCACTCGAACAATCGGATTAGACTCCCAAACGTTATTATTATAAATCGCAATCGGTTGATAACTTGCTCGCGTCGGATTTGGATGAGTTAAATACTTATAGGTTAAATAAGAAAAATATTGCGGATGAACGCAGGTGTCAATATCAAAATTAGAAACAATCACCTTGGCGTAGTCAAAACCAAGTTGGTCAATCAACTTCTGAGCTTGCCTGGCAGCATAGTGCGTGTTTGAACCTTTACCCTGAAGCTCGCCGGGAACATGGGCCGGATGAATTGTAATTAAAAACTGAAAAAACTTATCACCGTATTCTTGCTTAATTTTTTCAGAAATCTGTAAAAAATTATCTTGATCCAGCTCTTCACCCGCCAAAACCACAATAAATTTTTTCAAATCATAATTTGATTGGCATAACGCCAAAAAAGGTTTTTCAACAATTTGATAAGGCTCTTTATAGGTTGGCAAAAAAATCAAATGATAATACTCATTGTAATCCTTTGGCAATTCTTTGACTTTAGCAAACCAATCAATGCTCAAATCGTGGCGATAACGTTTCCAGGAAGCCAAAAGGTAAATTAGCATGTATAAAATCCTAAGCAACCAATATAAGTCAAAAGCGATAATAAAATAAATCGCCCATAAAGGCTTAATAAAGGAAAGAAGAATGGTGCCAAGGATTGTTAACCAGACTAGAAATCCTGGAATAATTTCTAAAATTCGGAATTTTATATTTGCTTTCATGCCCTTATTTAACCACAAAAAATCAGTTTTGGCAAGCTGCTAACTCCCACTAAAACATCTAACGGGGGGGGTAAAAAGAAATCGACCCGCGCCAGTCTATGAGAACCAACGCGAGTCGATGAGTTACATATCCAAGGACTAAGCACTGAGACCAAAAGTCAAGGTCTAAGTTCTTAAGTCCGAAGGACTTAGGTTACCTGTGAGGACCGCCGCCGGGCCTCTGCCGCCGAAGTCGCTGCCGTCCAGCCTGACGCAGTCCCGGCGCCAACCGTCGTCGTCGAAGCACATACAGCGAACGCAGACACGGCCGTCCCGATCACTGAATGTGACAGCCCAGAAGTAAATGTAAATGGTATTGCCATTTTCATCTTTCTTCCATTTCTCGGGAATGAGGTGAGGATATTTCAGGAGCGCGTCCTCAATGTTGGGATGCACGACCGGAAGGTTTACCACTTCGTTGCCAAGATCATAACCTCCGATAACCTGGCCGTTCTTCTGGTATTCGGACCGATACAGGCTGAACTTATGGCCATCCTGATACAGTCCGTCGGCTCGCTTTTGCAGAGTGACCCAGCCGCCCTTCCTGTTGGTTTTCACCATTGCTCCGTTAAACGGTAGCGTGGGCGGTGCGTCAAGATTGACGCGGATGGTGTTCTCGTCGACCTCGATGATCTCGAGTCCCACTCCTGCACCCGAGAACGCATAATGAATAACTGCATACAAATTTTGAACTACCGACAAAAACCGTCCGACTTCTTTCCAATTCAACGTCTTCATATTCCATCTCCTGCCGCCTCCTTGTTTCCGCCCAATGCGGAAACGCCGACTTGGCTATTTGAGGGCCGGGCTTGGGTTTGCCACAGCAGATAATCCACTAATAATAATGGGCTTTCTGCCATGGCAAAATTAGAGGTAACCGTAGAAATATATTAATAAATAACTAACAATATAGCATAGAATATCTTGCTGTTTATGTCAAATGAAAATTCAAAATAACAACTTACCTTAGACAAAAAATAGCCGTAAATATTACGACTTTATTTTACTTTAATTAAACTGTTCCGGTAATACAAACTAAAAAAAGAATTACAACCCAACAATGGTAATTCTTTTTTTTATTTTTAAAAATATAATCCTAAATAAATTAGATCAGCGGACTGCCAGTCATTTCTTCGGGCTGATTAATTTCCAAAATCTTTAAAATAGTTGGCGAAATGTCGGCTAACATCCCTGAAGGCGTAACAATACTTAAATCGCCGCCGGCATTATCCAAACCAGCCGCCATTGATTGGCCCTCCCAACGGCTGCCAACGGCAATAAATGGCACGGGATTGGTGCTATGTTCTTTATCAACTTCACCGGTTTGTAAATTAATCAGTTCTTCGGCGTTGCCATGATCAGCGGTAATTAAACAAACTCCTTGCTGCGCTAAAACCAAATTGACTAATTCACCAAGACATTTATCAACCGTTTCGATTCCCTTAATGGTTGCATTAATTACACCAGTATGCGCCACCATGTCCGGATTGGCATAATTAACTACAATAAAATCATGCTTGGCTTCTTTAATTGCACCCAATAATTTAGCATTAAGCTCAAAAGCGCTCATTTCCGGTTTTTGATCGTAGGACGGCACTGAGGGCGAAGGCACCAAAATCCGATTTTCCCCTTGGAATTCGTCTTCTTTTCCGCCATTGAAGAAAAAAGTGACGTGAGCGTATTTTTCCGTTTCCGCAGCATGCAACTGGGTTAAATTATTTTCTTCAATAATCTTTGCCAGCGGTTTTTGAATTTTTTCCGGACCAAAAGCCACGTCAACTGGCAAATCTTTTTCATATTCGGTCAAAGTAACAAAAACCAAATCTTTATAATCTTTCTGCCGATTAAATTTATCAAAGCCCGGCACGGAAAAAGCCGCAGCAATTTGCCTGGCTCGATCAGCGCGGAAATTGAAAAAAATTACCGCATCTTTATCTTCAATGGTTGCTAAAGGTTTACCGCCGGCGGTAATTACTGTTGGCAAAAATTCTTCATCAAAGATTTGGTTTTGGTAAGATTGCTCAATGGCTTTTAAAGGATCATCAGCTTTAATTTCTGATTGACCCAAAGCAATAGCCAAAAAAGCTTTTTCCTCTCGGTCCCAATGATTATCCCGATCCATCGGATAAAACCGTCCTGACAAACTGGCAATTTTGCCAACGCCGGTTTCTTTGATTTTGGCCTGTAGCTGTTTAACAAAATCCAAACCACCGTCTTTTTTAGTATCACGACCGTCTAAAATCACGTGAATATAAACTTCCTTGGTCCCCTGGGCTTTACATAAATCAAGCAAAGCGTATAAATGATTTTGATGTGAATGAACGCCGCCGTTGGAAACCAAGCCCAGTAAATGCAATCGCGATTTATTTTTTTTCACTTGGTCAAAAGCTTTCTTGAAAGCTTCATTGTCGCCAAAGCTGCCGTCTTCAATTGACTTATTGATTCTTGGTAAAGTTTGATAGACAATTTTTCCCGAACCCAAATTCAAATGGCCAACTTCGGAATTTCCCATTTCACCCCACGACAAACCAACCGCTTCGCCCGAAGCTTGCAAAGTCATCGCTGGATAATTGGAAACCAAGTAATCAAAAACTGGTTTTTTCGCCAAAGTCACGCCATTGCCTTTTGACGGCGGCGCAATTCCAAAACCATCCATGATCACTAAAACAACTGGTTTTGGCCTGATAATTGCCATGGGAATAAAAAATTAAAATAATAAATTAATAAATAAAATACTCTCAACTTATCAAAAAAGAGTTTTGCCTTTCATCTCTTTTGGTTTATTGATTTTCATCAACTTTAAAATCGTTGGCGCAACGTCACCAAGTTTACCTTTTTTTAGTTGCCGTTTTGATTTTTTTGGCTCAACTAAAATAAATGGCACTGGATTTGAAGTATGTTCAGTATACACCTCGCCAGTTTCCAAGTCTAGCATCTTTTCAGCATTGCCGTGGTCGGCTGTGACCACCAAAGTTCCTTTGCGCTTTAATACTTCAGTTTTTACTTTTTCTAAACATTTATCAACGTGCTGAACCGCTTTAATGCAAGCTTTCAAATTACCGGTATGACCAATCATATCCGGATTGGCAAAATTAATGACCATAAATTGATAATTTTCCAGCTCTTTGATTACGCGGGCAGTAATTTGATAAACTGACATTTCCGGTTTCAAATCGTAAGAATTGACATTGGGCGAAGGTATTAATACCCGATCCTCACCGGCAACCGGATTGGCATAACCACCATTAAAAAAGTAAGTAACATGAGCGTATTTTTCTTTTTCCGCAATATAAAGTTGCTTACGGCCATCAATTACCATAGGCAAAGTACCGGCTAAATCTGCGGAAGGATAAGCGCTTAAAATTGAATCCAAGTCCGGACCAAAATCTGTCATGGCCACAAACGCTAAATCTTTTAGAATTTTTTTACGCTTAAAGGCACCGGGATTATGATTCCCAAAATCAGTTTGAACAAAAGCCTTGGCTAGCTGCCTGGCCCGGTCAGATCGCAAATTGAAAAAAATAACTGCGTCGCCGTCTTTAATTTTAGCCAAAGGTTTACCGTTTCGTTTGATCACGTAAGGCGGAATAAACTCGTCAGTTTCCTGGCGGTTGTAAGCTTGAGTAATGGCCAGCTGCGGACTTTTAGCGGTTGCGCCTTTGCCTAAAACCATGGCATTGTAAGCCGCTTCAGTGCGCGACCAAGATTTTTTTCGATCCATGGCGTAAAATCGGCCGGTCACAGTGGCAATCCATTCCCCGCTTCTTTTGCCTTTTTCTTCTTTATTTCTGAGCTGGCGCATCAAAGCTTCAACCAATTTTAAAGCTGAGTGCTGAGGTGAATCGCGGCCATCGGTAAATAAATGTAAATAAACATTTTTAACTTTTTTCAATCGCGCCCAAGTCAAAAGTGCCAGTAAATGGTCCGGATCACTGTGGGCGCTTTGGCCGTTGGAAAGCATACCCATCAAATGCAAATCAGATTTATTTTTGGTTACATGTTTATAAGCCGCTTCAAAAGCCGCATTTTTAAAAAACTTACCGGTGTTGATTTCTTTGCAAATAAAAACCGCGTCTTGGTCAACTACTCGACCAGCACCAATATTCATGTGACCCGCTTCGGAATTACCAACTTGCAACGGCGGCAAACCGACAAAACCATCCGAAGCCTGAAGCTGCGTGTGCGGATAATTTTTCCAAAGCCGATCAAAATTCGGTTTTTTGGCCAATTCAATGGCATTACCCGGATTTTTTGGCGCCAGTCCCCAACCATCTAGAATTAACAAGACAAACGGCGGCTTTTTGGTATTATTAATCTTATTATTTTTCATTTTAATATTTAGTTTTTCCAGTATTAATAATTAACATTTTTTTATTCTTTGGCAACTTATTTTTCATCTGTAACATTAATGCTAGCCCGGCAATACCTGATGACTCACAATTTATTTTTTGATCTGACGCAATTTTCATTGCCTCATCAAGAAATTGTTCCTTTAATAAGTAAACATTTGATTCTGCTCCACAAAATCCGGCAAAACGGTACAGCCTGATCCATTGCTCGTCGAAATGAACAAATGGCAAATGAGGTGAATAAAGTTTTTCGGCTTTTGATCTGGGATTATTTGTTGTTATACCTAAAAAGTTACAATTTCGCAAAATTTCAACTTTACCTTGAAAACGCGGGTCATGATTTTTAGCAAAAACTTCTTTTTTATTAATATTTAAAATATTCTCATAAAGATTTCCGGTGCCAAAAGGAATAAAACAGTAATTTGGCGAATTATTAATCACCTCGTAGCTTAACCAATCATAAAATCTGGTTGTTGGGTCTAGAGCTTCACTGGAAGTGATGTCAAATCCATTCGGATTATGGGTTAATTCCAAAATTTCTTTCCAACCAAACGGTTTTTTACTTAAATCAGTTTCGTAAATCTCACATTGCAATTTTTTTAATGATTCCAAAATCGTTGGATTAATATAGGAGTCAACTAAAACTTTTAAATTAGGTAAATGGTACTTCTTTAACTGAGTTTGAATTGCCACTGCTGCCGATCCGGAAGAAATAATTGACATAGCCGGCAAACTGCCTTTAATTTGACCTCGTTTTTTAGCTAACAAAAAATCCCGATAAGTAACAATAATTTCCCAAGCCATCCTATCTTTATGGGTGCCAGTTGGATTATAGCTTTCATCTTTTAGCCAAACATTAGTAAAACCCGGCACTTTGATTTTATAAGTTGGTGTAGCGGGAAATTTCGGATTTTCTGACGGAAATTCAGGTTTATTCGGATTATTTTCCGAAGCAACAATAATTGATTTAAGAATTTTTTCTTCCGGTTTTGACAATGGCATATCTATTTTAACTCTTCTTCAATTTCCATCAAACGATTATATTTTTCCACTCGCTCTGAACGCGACAATGATCCGGTTTTGATAAATTCCGAATTAACCGCAACTGCCAAATCGGCAATGGTCGTATCACCGGTTTCACCGGAACGATGAGAGATTGAAGTTTTATAATTATTTTTATGCGCCAGTTCAATTGCATCAATAGTTTCTGATAAACTGCCAATCTGATTTAATTTAACCAAAATCGTATTACCGACTTTTTGTTTGATTCCTTGCTCCAATCTTTTCACGTTGGTAACAAACAAATCATCGCCGACTAAAGCAACTTTTTTGCCCAGTTCTTTGGTTAAAATCACCCAGTTGTCCCAATCATCTTCGGCCAAACCATCTTCCAAAGAAACAATTGGATATTTTTGTACCCATTCTTTTTCCAATTCAATCATTTCCAAAGCGGTCAATGATTTTTTATCAGCTTTAAGCTCATATTTTTTGGTGTCGGCATTATAAAATCCCGAAGAGGCAGCATCAATTGCCAGTTTAACATCTTTGCCCGGTCGATAGCCCGAATCAGTAATTGCTTGCATAATTGCCGCAAAAGCCATTTCGTTGCCGGCCAATCTGGGTGCATAACCGCCTTCATCACCTTTTAGGGTATCAAAACCTTTGGCTTTGATGATTTTGGCCAAAGCAAAAAATATTTCTGAACCGCAACGTACGCGTTCGACAAATTTTTTCTGCTGAGGCACCACCATAAATTCCTGAATATCCAAAGACCAATCAGCATGAGCCCCGCCGTTTAAAATATTCATGGTGGGGTATGGTAATTTCCAGCCCTGATATTTTAAATTGTAGGCTTTGCGAATATATTTATACAATGGCAAATTCAAAGCCGCAGCCGCGGCATGAGCTGTCGCCAAAGAAACCCCCAAAATCGCATTGGCTCCAAGCTTGGTTTTGTTTTCCGTGCCATCAAGCTTGAGCATGATTTCATCAATCTGCCTGGGCTTAGTCGGATCTTTGCCAATCAGCTTTGGCGCGATTATTTTATTGACATTGGTAACCGCTTTCAAAACCCCTTTGCCGCCATAGCGTTTTTTATCGCCATCGCGCAATTCCAAAGCTTCATGAATGCCGGTTGAAGCGCCCGAAGGCACTGACGCTTTGCCAACAATTTTATTATTCAAGGTAACGGCAACTTGAACCGTTGGATTGCCTCGGGAATCTAAAATTTCCAGAGCGTGAATCGATTTGATTCTTAACATAATTATAAAATTTTCAATTAGTAATTTTTAATTTTCAATCAATGATCAATTAGCCAATTTTCAATTACTTTAAACTATTTAATAATTAAAAATTCAATGAAAATTGGAAACTGAAAATTGAAAATTTTCTTTACAACACTTCGTACGTTACCATCACATCAATGATAATATCCTGACTACCAGCTTCAATTTGCGGGGCTGGCATGGCTTCACCAGCGCCAACAGCATCCAAAGACTTCATGGCGTAATCACGATAAACCGGCGTCACTCCACCACTGCTGGTTTCAGTAAAAGCAACTAATTTGCCAAGTTTAACGCCGGCAATTTTTGCTAAAGCCTCGGCTTTTTCTTTGGCATTAACTAAAGCTTTTTCTCTAGCCTGTTGTTTTAATTTTTCTGGTTCATCAATTGTAAAACTCAAACTGCCAACCTGGTTGGCGCCTAGTTTTCCGGCTTTATCAACAATGTCACCGATTTTTGCCAAGTCTCTGATTTTAACAGTCACATTTTGGGAAACCTGATAACCTTTCAAAACCTGGCGGCCACTGGTCCAGTCATAACGCGGATAAATACTATAATTTTCCGTGGCAATATCTTTTGCCTCAACGCCCATGGCTTTAATTTCTTTGATAATATTATTCATCTTTTCGGTATTTTCTTTTTGGGCTTGGGCCACTTCAATTTTTTCCGTTTGCAAACCTAAAGAAATTTGGGCAATATCCGGCGTGGCATTAACTTTACCTTCGCCCGAAATGCTGATGGTGTAAATCTGTTGATTTTCCCGACCGATGTAATCATGTTTTTTAATTTCATTCCAGGTTAAAACGGAAATGAAAACCACCAAAAAAATTGTTAAAATTGCGCCAAGAATTTTCCAAACCGGCATATTTTGGCAGCAAACGTTTTTTTCTTGTTCCATAGATTTTTTTATTAATTTTCAATTATTAATTTTTAATTTTCAATCAATGATCAATTAGCCAATTTTCAATTACTTTAAACTATTTAATAATTAAAAATTCAATGAAAATTGGAAACTGAAAATTGAAAATTTTATTTTTTAATAATACTCTTTAATGCTGGTAATTCTTTGCCGGCTAAAAATTCCAAACTCGCACCGCCGCCAGTGGAAATATGGCTGATTTTATCTTCAATTTTATATTTTGCCGCCACGACTTCGGTGTCACCGCCGCCAATTACCGTAATGCCTTTTGATCGAGCCACCGCTTCAGCAATTTTTTTGGTGCCAAAAGAAAATTTATCCATTTCAAATACACCCATTGGTCCGTTAAAAAATATAGTATTGGCTCTTTTGATTGCCACTAAATAATTAGCAATAGTTTTTGGCCCGATATCCAAAAATAACCATCGGCTGTCAATTTTTTGACCCTTTTCCAAATCAATAGTTTCAACCAGAGCGTGAGGATCAATTTTATTGCCAGCAATCAGATCAACTGGCAAAATAATTTTATCTTTATTTTTTCGATAAAGGTCGGCTGCCAAATTAACAAAATTAATTTTTTTTCTTTTGGCTTTATCGACAAAAACATCCTGGACAAACGATTGGCCGATTGGCACTTTATTGGCTTTTAAAAATACATTGGCCGAACCGCCGCCGATTAAAATTTTATCAGCCACTTTAACCAATTCGGAAATTACCGCAATTTTATCCGAAATTTTTGCGCCACCTAAAATTACAACCAACGGCCGTTTGGGAGTTTTGGTTATCTGGCTTAAAGCTTTAATTTCTTTTTCCAGCAAAAATCCGGCGTAAGTTGGCAATAATTTGGTAATACCAGTAGTTGAAGCGTGAATTCGATGGGCTTGAGCAAAAGCGTCAAAAACAATCAGATCCATTCCAGAAACCAAAAGTTTGGCAAAGATTTTACTGTTTTCTTCTTCCTGCGGATAAAACCGGACATTTTCCAGCATCAAAATTTGTTTGCCTTTCAGTTTTTGAATTTCTGAAAAAACTTTCGGTCCGACACAATCATCGATCTTTTTAACCGGCTGTTTCAAAATTTTTGCCAGCGCTTTGGTGACCGGATCCATTTTTAATTTTTCTACTTTTTGTCCGCCCGGACGGCCCAACCAGGACAAAATAACAATCTTACAATTATTTTTTAAAAGATACCTAATCGTCGGCAAAGTTTCTCTGATTCGCCGATCGTCAGCGACTACCCATTTTTTTCCCTCCTGCTTTAAAGGCACGTCATAAGCCACTCTTAATAAAACTTTTTTGCCTTTCAAGCTTTTGATTTCCTTGAGAGATTTAAGTTTCATCAGTTTTGGTTCTATTAAAATTTATTTTAGCGATACAATAACATTGATCGGAATGATCATCAAATATTTCAACTTTAGCTTCTATTCCTTTATCTGACACCAAGCTATTAATCTGACTCTCTAGCTCAGAACTTAAAAAAACATGATTACGCAAAGCGTCCGGACTACTATCAGCCAACTCCCTCTGCCGCTCTCGGCTAAACTTATGTTTCATGGCCAAATTATTGGCATCGGCAATTCGATTTAACAAAGCAAAACCGCCGGATTTTACTACGCGCGCTATTTCTTGTAAAAAATTATCTTCGTCTTCCGGCCGAAGTTCGTTTGTGGTATTAAAACTGACAACCACTTCGACACCCTGATCTTCTATTGGAAATTGCCCGCCGAAATCACCAACCCTGGCCTCAGTTTTATCTTTAAACAAAGGCTGCTGATTAATAAAATCAACTATTGCCGGCGCTTTATCAACGGCTATCACTTTGCCGAATCTCTCCTGCAAAAGCTCGGATAGCACGCCTGGACCGGAGCCTAAATCCAATACTGTGCAATCTTTCAAAGACTTTGTTTCTGAATCAATTACCAACCCTTCTTTGGGCAAAGTTTCATCAAGAATTCGACTGAAATGACGCGAAATTTTGGGCTCAATTCCTTCACGGCTATATAACTCATAATAACGTCTGGCAACCTCTGGATTGTCGTAGCCTGTTTTTTTAATAATTTCTGCCAATTCGTGACGCTTGGTTTCCCCCACTTGCCAATCATGCACTTTTGGATCACCTCTTTCGGGCATAAAACCTGAATAAATTATTCATTAAAACATTAAAATTATACCACAAAAACAAAATTCTCGCTAGCACATTTTAACGAGAAATTTTAGCCAAATTAATCACCTTCAATTTCAACCAGCTTCCAACTATTACCTTGGACTTTTTTAATTATTACCGCAGCGTCGCGCGCCAAAGTGTTTTTAGCCAAAAGCTTTAGATTAAAAGCCAAGTTATCCGGATTGATATCAGCGCCATGTTCGATAATACTACCCAGCTCAATTACGATTTTATTGACTTTAAGCAATTTATTGGCAATGGCTTGACCTAAAACTAAATTTAAAATTTGGTCAGCGGCGTGTAGGTCATGCATAATAAGCGAGATAAGCGAGATAAGTAAGACAGGTGGCAATAACATATCTTGCCTATCTTGTTTAAAACTTATCTTGCTAAATTAATGAGTTGCACAAGAAATGCAGGGATCATAAGCCCGAATCAAAGTTTTGATTTTTTGCTCCCGTTCCTGGTTACTCAATTTTTTTAAATTTGGTAAATAAACTTTTAAATCTTGCTCGATATTATTTAAAAATTGAACCGTTGGCGTGATAATATCGGCTTTAACAATAATACCATTACGATCAATTTCCAACATATCATATAAAATTCCTCGCGGTGCTTCCATTACCGAATAGCCAATAGTAGTTTTGCCTTTCGGGTTGGCTTTGGCAATTAAATTAATTTTTTTGGCAATACTCTCTTCAGGTTTTAAATTTTTTACCAAATCTTTAAGCAATTCACCGGCAATTTCGGTGGCGTGAACCAATTCAATGGCCTGAGCCAAAACATTATAAAAAGTATTATGAATTGGAAATTCCAATTGTAAATCTTTGACTACTTTTTTTGCTTGAGGGCTTAATTGATCATGATTAATATTTAATCTGGCCAGAGCGCCAACCATAAAACTTTTACCCTGGTAAGTGGCGCGTTTGGCGGCAAGACCTAACAATTGATACTCTTTAATCACTTGGCCGTAATCTTTAGCCAAAACGGTTTTACCGGTAAAAAATTCAACCGCCCCGTCGTAAATCGCGTATTCGTTTTCTTTAATCAGACAGGCAAATTCCGAACGACGATGAAATTTGGGAATGGGTAGCTGGCTGGCAAATAAAACCAAAGACATTGCTGCTGCCATTGCCT
>Ga0172379_10001320_pt1 | contig 50505 bp, 48 predicted proteins | sample GrowelOW334metaG_FD_119756 | JGI IMG/M metagenome (GOLD analysis project Ga0172379, IMG submission 119756) | Groundwater microbial communities from an aquifer near a municipal landfill in Southern Ontario, Canada - Groundwater well OW334 metaG | ecosystem: Environmental > Aquatic > Deep... | reverse complement strand
TTTGGTAAACCCACTCGTCAATGAGTAACTTGAGCTTGTACCAACTTAAGTTACTGTGTTTAATTTTTGCATACATACCCCCAGTTTACCACTGAAGAAGACCAAAGATTCTAGGCCAGACCGGAAAAAGAGGGGGTATTTTTTTACCAAAAGAAAACCCAGGTCCCTGCGAACCTGGGTTGTGCCGAAAAGAACAAGCTAGCCCTTTTTTTTCTGGCTGGCCTGGTAGACAGAACAGCGACGCTGATGCTCGTCCAAGCCACCAATGACGATGCTGAGACCACAAATGCAGGTCTCACAGCATGGCCCATCGTGCTTGGTCAGAGGGATGCCATCCTCATCTTCGATGTGACAGCCACAACGACAAACTTGCGGGGTGATTCTCTGCGCTGCTTGCCGTCTTTCCGCATCTTGGCTAGGATCAATGATCTCCATTTAGACACCCCCGTTCTATTTCCAAGTTTGACTAACAAAACAACAAAGTCTATTTATCAGCTTATCCCAAAACAATTAAAAAATCAAAAACAAACAGAAAACCCACCAATAGCGCAGATGAATTTTCTGCTTGATGGGTTTGTTGGGCCACCAAAGTCAAGGATGTCAATGGGTGTCAAAAAAACCATTGATCACCGCCTGAACTGTCTTTCCTTCTCCGATATCATCGATAAAAGCCCCCTTGAGAGTATCACTCACTACATACATCATCACGGATTGCAGACAGCACGCAGGAATGACCGTTTCCATGGTCACCCGGCTCTCGGGAATTTCCAAAGCTTCTGCTGTCCGCTTGATGACGGCGTCCCTTACTGACATTGGCATGATTTTACCCCCTAGCTAATGAACAAACTAAGCAAACAATGTGGCTATTTGCTACGAACACGACTGACCATATTAATATATAACAAATCTTTTGTCAAAAAGATGTAATGAATGATAAAAATCAAAAATTGCTTTTAATATTTAATGTCTGCTATATTAATGACATGACACCTGATTTCAAAAAAATACCCACCAGTCCCGGAGTCTATTTTTTCCTAAATAAACAGGGACAAATCATCTATATCGGCAAAGCCAAAAATCTCAAAAGCCGCTTGGTTTCCTATTGGCAAAAAAGCAGTGAATTGACTGAACAAAAATTACTGATGCTCCAAGAAATCGCCCACATTCGCTACACACTGGTAGATAATGAAACCGAAAGCTTACTACTAGAAGCCAGCCAAATAAAAAAACACCAGCCCAAATATAATATTGTTTTGAAAGATGACAAAAATTGGGGCTACATAGTCATTACTAATGAAATCTTTCCGCGTATTGTTGTCATTCATGGTCGGCAAAAAAGAAAGGGCCAGCATTTTGGACCATACACCTCTACTTTTGCGGCACGCACTACTGTCCGACTTTTGCATCGCATCCTGCCTTTACGCACCTGTGGCCGTGATTTATCACGATTACCCAAAGGCAAAGTTTGTTTGGAATATCATATGCATCGTTGTTTGGGTCCTTGTGAAAAATTAATTTCTGTTGCTGAATATAGTGACCTAATAAATCAAGCAAAAAAAATAATCCGTGGCGAGACCTACGAATTGGAAGCTAGTTTGTTGCGAGAATTAAAAAAATTCAGTGCCGAAAAAAACTTTGAACTAGCCAAAATAAAACGCGACCAACTGCAATCCCTACAAAAACTACAAGCCAAACAAAAAGTAATTTCCAACCAAAACATCAACCAAGATATTATTAATCTGACCAGCTTCGGACAAACTGTGGCTTTGACCGCCATGCAAATACGCCGGGGAATTTTGGGTGACAAATTTAATTTTATTATTCAAAATGAACTTAAATTATCTGATGCTGAAATTATTGAAAATTTTATCAACCAATTTTATAGCGATAAAATGGACCAGCCAGCTAGTCTGCTCTTGCCCGAGAAAATAAATAAAACGCAAACTATTTTGTCTAAAAAAATAAAAATACTAGTACCAAAACAAGGTCATAATAAAAAACTACTGGAGTTAGTACAAAAAAATGCTCAAGATCATTTGGAAAGAAATATTGACCAAACTAAATGGCAACAGCTTAGTGCTTTGCAGTCACTACTCAAATTAAAAGTCTTACCGCGTCGAATTGAGATTTATGACATTTCCAATATTCAGGGCACACTGGCCGTCGGCGCTATGGTTGTTTTTCAAGATGGCAAAATTGCCGCTGACCAATACCGCTGGTTCAAAATAAAATATGTGGCTGGTCCCAATGACGCTTGGATGATGCAAGAAGTTTTGAGTCGCCGGCTTAGACACAAGGAATGGCCCGAGCCCGATTTAATTATTTTGGATGGTGGCAAACCACAACTTAGTGTAGTGTCAAAAATATTACCAAAAACTTGGAAAAATAAAACAATATCCTTGGCTAAAAAAGAAGAAGAAATATTTTTGCCTAGCAGAAAAACTTCAATTCGCCTACTGCGTACCAGTGCTTTATCTCTTTTTGTTCAATACATGCGTAATCAAGCGCACAAGTTTGCTATCAAAAATTATCGCCAGCAACATAGAAAATCTTATAAATAAACAAATGCCAACTACCCTGTCATTCTGGAGGGAGCGCCTGCCTGCCGGCAGGCAGGTAACGACCGATAGAATCTACTACAATACACTAGCTTATAGATTCTATCGCTTCGCCGCGTCAGACGCGACTGCGCTCCAGAATGACGATATTACAAACACCAGTGACTCTTTTTTATTTGACAAAAAATATAAATGATAATAAGTTTATCCCATTAAATGCCCTTTCAAAATCTATGGTGTCACTAGCCCTGATTGGAATGTCAGCTGATAATAATGTCAAGCTGAATAGCCAATTAGCGGCGCTTCCCTCGGTAGGACAAATGAGCCTATCGATAGGAGGTCAAGATGAGTCAACCCAATGTTAAGTGCGAACCCGAATGTGAGCTCTGCCAAAAAGCTCGTAGTGGAGCTCATCGCGTTGGTCACAAGATCGCGATCCCGACGTTTATCGTCCTCTTCACGATTATCAGTGCGTTAATTTCTTCAACCCCAAACATTTACTACAAAATTGTCCTTATCTTACTCGGTCTATGGCTACTCATCGCTATTGGTGAACCAATATTTTTGCGGCATCGCGAATATTGGTTCATGGACAAGGGTGAACCTCATGCTCACCGACTTTTGCCACGTGGCATCAACAACGAACCACTGGTAGACACCTATTGCGAGGTGTCTATTGGCGGTCATTGGGGCAGTCGCATTTTCATCAGAGGTCATGAGCTTGTCGGATACTTTGACTGGAGCTATTTCCAGGTGTTAGATCATGACCTCAGTGCTTCTGGTTTGCAAGCATCCGATGATTCCAACAATCGCCTGCGTTTCAAGTTCGCTGAACTGCCCCAGCTCTTCGAGCTACTGGATCGACCGCAAGGCGAAGTGTACAATCGTCTGACTGGTCTCTTGCTGGCTGAACATGCTAACAGGGTTCGCTATCAGCAAGAGCGCAATCAGCACGAGGATGAGCGTCAAACACATCAAGTGCGCAGTGAGGCGCTTCAGCAGGTGATCTTGATCCTCGCCGACCGTGTCAGCTTCTATCGCCGTACCCTTGGCAATAGCAAATACGGCCGGTTCACAGACTCATTCTTGCGGCGAGCCTGGCTCAATATCTTTGGCCAGCCGCTAGACACTGAGAAGCAGAACCGAGCCCTTTACCCGGCACTCCATCAGCTAGGCAGAGATTCTCTGATCGAAATCGGCATCAGAGAAGAAGAAGACTTCTGACACCCATAGATTCTCGAGGCGAGCAGTCCAACTGTTCGCCTCTTTTTTATAAAAAATCAGGCCGTCCCCCAGAAACAGGGAACGGCCTAAGAAACGCGGAAAGATCAAATGTCGACGAGCGAATCCAATTACCGACGACCTCGCCGTACGCGACCGCGCTGACGAATGCGTCGGTACTCGGCCTGAGCACGCCGGCGTTGACGCTGCCGGTGCCGACTGAACACACCAGCGGTTCTTCTGTGAGAATACCCGATCTTCATGAATCGCCTCCTTGACTGGGAATGCCTCATTGTTAACGGCGGTGCTTCTGGAGCTCGATCTCCAACATGGCCCGACAGGAATCACAGTCACATTGGAGATAATGGGGCGAATCCACTGGACACACAATCTCTCTGATGTCTCGAATTTGCCAAGTCGGAGTGGACTCGGCGTCATGATTGTCAACGCTCATGTTTCACCTCCAGGTCTGAAACACCCACCAACACCCCTAAAAACATCATTATACACTTACCGCCCTATACTACTACAAGCTATAATCCCAAGTCAATATTTAGCATCAAAATATGCCCCGACATTGACAATAAACTTTCTTTATGCTAATATTCAAAAAGCTAATTTAATTCTCCACATGAAAAATATCTTGAACATCTTGCAAATCGTTATTTCTATTTTGTTAATAGTAACGATTTTGTTACAACAAAAAGGATCGGGCCTGGGTGCCACTTTTGGTGGCGACAGCGCCATCTATCGCACCAAACGAGGAGCTGAAAAATTCATTTTCCGCTTAACTATTGTTTTGAGCTTCTTGTTTTTGGCCTCTGCCTTAGCTAGCTTGTTTATCAGCTAAACTGGTTTTAATATTTAATGCTAAAAATATAAAGCCCTCTTGGCAGTCAATAAAAAACTCTTTAGTTTTGGCTAAACAAAAAACCCAAAAATTTTTGTTAGCATCTTTCTATTTGATTAGAAAAATAAAGAGGTTCTTTTTCCCCAAAGAACAGCCTGATGACGATCAACAATTGATTTTGAATTTAAATAAAAAGAAAATTCCTAGCTGGCACCAGTTCAGACAATTGCCAAAATTTCTAAACCGCTTGGAAAAAGCTCAATTATTTTTAGCTATTATTATTTTACTGGGCTCGGCTTGCGCTCTGACTTGGCGATTCTATATCAAGCACTCCCAAGAAGCCCCTGCTTTTGGTGGTAGCTATATTGAAGGCATGGTCGGCGCTCCTTTTTATGTCAATCCAATTTTGGCCACCAGTGATTCTGACCGCGACCTAAGCAAATTGGTTTATGCTGGCCTGATGAAAACCGATGGCAATGGCTCTCTGCAACCAGACTTGGCTAGCGGCTATACTATCAACGCCAACCAAGACCAATATACTTTTGAATTACGCTCTGGCTTGCAGTGGCACGATGGTGAAGCAGTGACGGCTGAGGATATAATCTTTACTATTGAAAGTATAAAAAAAGCTGAATACAAAAGTCCCTACCGCTCTACTTTTTCAGGAGTCAATGTCCAGGCCCTAAATGAAAATACCATTCAATTCAATCTAGAAAAACCAAACCCATTGTTTTTGTCTTCCTTGACCATCGGAATTTTGCCAGAACATTTGTGGTACAGCATACCAGCTATTGGCGCTCCCCTGACCGAACTAAATATCAAGCCAATTGGTTGCGGTCCCTATATGTTCAAATCCCTAACCAAGGATCAGAGTGGCAACATCAAAACCTATGCCTTAGTAAGTTTTGATAAATATCACGCTGGCCAGCCATATATTAAGGATTTGATTTTCAAATTTTATCCCGACTTCCAGACAGCCGTACAGGCTTTGCAAAACAAAAATGTTGAGGGCCTGGCTTACTTGCCCAACGAATACAAAAATAGCGTCAAAAATAATGACCTGACACTCAAGGAGCTACACAACCCCCGCTACACCGCTGTGTTTTTCAACCCTGGCAATAATGCTCTTTTGGCTGAAAATAATTTTCGCCAAGCGCTTGACCTTAGTGTCGATAAAGAAAGGATTATTAGAGAGGCCGCTGAAAACAATGGCCAAATAATTTATTCCCCAGTCTTGCCTGGCGATATGGGCTATGACTCTAATATCAAAACCGAACTTGGCAATCAAAACAAAGCTGCCGAATTATTAGACAAACTTGGCTACAAAAAAGTCGAAGGCAGTGAATGGCGCATTATTACCAAAGGTAAAAGCACTTCCACAGCTGAGTTAAAAATCACCACCATTGACCAGCCAGAAATGACCAAAGCCGCCTCAATCATCAAAGAAAATTGGGAAGCCCTTGGTATCAAAACCCAACTGGAAATCATCCCTCGCGAACGCATGCTCAAAGAAGTCATTGAACCACGCAATTATCAAGCTTTGATTTTTAGCGAACAATTAAATATTAATTCTGGACCGTATCTATTCTGGCACTCTTCGCAGGTCAAAAGTCCTGGCCTCAATTTATCAAACTTAGGCAACAAGGATATTGATAAATACTTGGAACAGGCCAGAAACGCTAGCACCTTGGAAGCCAAAATTGAACCATTAAAAAACTTCCAGAAAAAAATAACTGAACTAAATTTTGCTGTATTTTTATATAGCCCAACTTATACTTACCCGGTAGCCAACAAGTTAAAGGGCTTGGATCAAGTCCAATTCATCAACTTGCCAGCTGACCGCTTGAGTACTATCAACACTTGGTACATCAAAACCAAGCGTTCTCTTAAAAAATAAACAACTAATTAACAATTAAATTATGAATGTAAATTCTGATATGACTGATAGAAGGCTAACGCCAAATGTTTCTATCAAACATGGATCCCGATCCAAAACAAATCCGCACCGCGCTCCTAAGCACGGTCCCCGCTTGAACAAAAACAAGCGACAAAAAAACTTTAGCCAAGGCCTAACTCCCCAAGCTAAAAAAATTACTGACCCCAAAGCTCATGCTCACCGAACAAAAAATTTGTTAGTAAGCAAGGGCAAGCTACGCATCATACCTTTGGGTGGCTGTGAAGAAGTCGGTCGCAACATGACTGTCTTTGAATATGAAAATGACATTGTCATTATTGATATGGGCTTACAATGGCCCGAAGAAGACATGCCGGGTATTGACTATATCATCCCCAACACTGCTTACTTGAAAGGCAAAGAAAAAAATATCCGCGGTGTAATCATTACCCACGGACACTATGATCATATTGGCGCTGTGCCTCACTTGGCTCCTATTTTAGGCAACCCCGTTATTTATGGCACGCCTTTGACTTTGGGAATCATTTCCAAAAGACAGGAGGATTTCAAAACCAGCCCTTTAAGATTAAAATCAATCCAAAAAGATAGCGTCTTACAACTGGGAAAATTCCGAGCCACTTTTTTTGGTGTCTCCCACAATATTCCTGGATCCTTGGGCGTTATCTTGGATTCACCGGCTGGCAAAGTAGTGCACACTGGTGACTTCAAGCTTGACCCAAAAACTTCCGGCGATGCGCCAGCCGAGATGGAAAAAATAAAAAACTTAGGCAAACAAAATATTTTGGCCCTGATGGCTGACAGTACCAATGCTACCGAGCCCGGACATCAATTAGCTGAATTTGACATTCAGCACAATATTGACGACATTTTGAGTCAAGCACCAGCTCGCGTTATTGTCGGTACTTTCTCTTCACTCTTAGGACGTATCCAACAGATCATCTGGTCAGCCGAAAAGCTAGGTAAAAAAATAGTAATCGAAGGTTTCAGTATGAAGCGCAATGTTGAACTAGCCCAACAGCTTGGCTACATGACTGTCAAAAAAGGCACCATCATTGACATCAAAGAAATGCGCCATTATGCCGATAACAAAGTTATTATCCTCTGCACTGGTGCCCAAGGCGAAGACAATGCTGTTTTGATGCGTATTGCCAATAAAGAACACCGCAGCTTAAAAATTGAAAAAGGAGATACGGTAGTATTTTCCTCATCCGTAATTCCAGGCAATGAAAGATCGGTCCAGCGACTCAAAGACCAGCTCTATCGCCTAGGGGCTGACGTCATTCATTACAAAATGATGGACGTACACGCTGGTGGCCACGCCAAACAAGAGGACCTCTTGGACCTGATAAACATGGTCAAACCAAAATACCACATTCCTATCTATGGCAACCACTCCTTTTTACGCATCCACGCTAAAGTGGCTTTACGCGCTGGCATCAAGCCCGAAAATATATTTGTGGCTGACAATGGTCAGGTGATTGAGTTTGACCTCAATCGCCAAGGACAGCTTACCAAAGAAAAGGTCCTGACTGACTATGTGTTTGTCGATGGCTTGGGAGTTGGCGATGTGTCCAACATTGTTTTGCGCGACCGACAAATGATGGCTGAGGATGGCATGATTGTGGTCATTGTCACTATCTCTGGTAAAAATGGAAAAATGGTACACTCACCTGATATTATTTCTCGTGGCTTTATTTACATGCGCGAGCAAAAAGAATTGGTAGAAACCATTCGCACCAAAGTAAAAAATATTGTCAACGAACACAACAAGACTAATTCACAAATAAACGAAACCTACATCAAAGAAACTTTACGCAATGACTTAGGTCAATACATTTTCCAAAAAACTGAACGTAGACCTATGATCTTACCGGTAGTAATAGAGGTGTAAAAAAATAAGCAACAAAAAAACCGCCCCGAGCGTAGTCGAGGGGCGGTTTTTTTATTAGTTATTTCAAACTACTATAAAATTGACCAGGCCATTGATTGACATAAAATAACGGGAATGATAAGTTGTGTCATATAGTATTGTTCCTTCCCTCAAACCCTCAAAAAATCAAGGAGCATGAAAATGAGATTAACAAGTATGACCCTAATCGTCGATTCTCCCGAGCTGACGGTTACTGTTGATGATTCCAAGGGCGTCACTATCTGTCATCCCTTTCTAAAGAAAACTGTTAGAGTCTATTATTGGGCTGAAGAATTGGTCGTTGAGGGTGATTTTGTCACCAAGAGACGGGAGATGCCTCCAACCCGCATGGATGACAGTTAATCATTGGGCTTGCGCAATGAGTCCCGGAGCTTCCGTTGAGGGGGCTCCTTTTTTCTTTGCACTTTATGTTAAATTGACCAGGCCATTGATTCATAATATAATATCTCTATAAACATAAATCTTATGCTAAAAAAACTTATCTCGGGTATCAAGCCCACTGGGCATTTGCATTTGGGCAACTATCTAGGGGCAGTCAAAAATTGGGTGGAACTCCAAAATCAATATAGCTGTTCTTTTTTTATTGCTGACCTACACTCGCTGACTGTCAAAATTTCTAAAGAAGATTTGCAAAAACAAACCCTTGATCTGGCAGTGGACCTACTGGCCTTGGGTATCAACCCCAAAAAATCAATTTTGTTTAAACAATCTGAAGTCATTGGCCATGCCGAGTTAGCTTGGATTTTTAATTGCCTAGTGCCAGTCTCCGAACTAGAGCGCATGACGCAATTCAAAGATAAAAGCTTGCATCATCCTGACAATATCAATGCCGGCTTACTCACTTATCCTAGTTTGCAGGCCGCTGATATTTTGCTTTACCTAGCTGAGTATGTACCAGTTGGCGAAGATCAAGTTCAGCACTTAGAATTGACTAGAATAATTGCCAGAAAATTTAATAATCGCTATGGTGATTTTTTTCCAGAAATAAAACCAGTCTTGTCCCCAGCTCGTCGCCTGATGTCGCTCAATAATTCTACTAAAAAAATGAGTAAGTCCTTGGGCGAAGCCAGCTACATTGCCATTGACGATGACCCAGATACGATAAGTAAAAAAATAAAAAAGGCTGTCACTGACGAACAAGGCATAAAAAATCTTTTGGAACTATATTCTTATTTTGGCTCTCCTGAAAAAACAAAATCTTTAAACACTGCTTTCCAAAAAGGAAAACTAATGAATGTAGAATTAAAAGAAGAGTTAACTAAAGTTGTCTTAGATTTCTTGAAACCAATTCAAGCCAAAAGAAACTACTTCCAAGACCACCCCAAAGAAGTGGAAAAAATATTAGCTGAAGGAGCCAAAAAAGCTCAAAGTGAGGCCGATAAAAACTTAGAAAAAATAAAAGGCCTAATTGGCTTAAAATAACTACCTATACAGTTAGACAAACAAGGGCTTGACAAAACCACAGTTTTTTGCTACGGTTTTGACGGAAAACAGGTATTAATTAACTAAATTAAGTAAAAAACTATGCTAAAAAATCTTAACAAAGGATTGGCTCTATTTATGGCTATTGCTATCATGGCTCTAAATTTAGGCCTAATCAACGACGTTTTGGCCAATGAACTAGATGGATTAGAAGGATCCGACCAAGCTTTGGCTAGACCAATCAAGGGAGTATCTGATTCAACACCACAACCAGCTGAACCAGAGTTGACTGTCACCCCGCCAAGTAGTGGCGGAAGCACCACTAATAATGATGACCAAAAGGATCTAACTGATGTTGTCAACTGTGCCAAGTTAATGGGAAACATCGGTATTGCTCAAGGAGTCAAGACCAATATTTTGGCTGGCACCTATGATCCAAATTTTGATTTGAATAATGACCACGTAATTAATGTTGGAGACGTAGCCCTTGCCGCCCAACTTCAGCCCTCAGCTGACGTTAGTGGTGATGGAGTAGTCAACCTGACTGACGTGGTTTTAGCAACCCAAATATGTGCTACCACTACTCCTCCAATCGCTGAACCAGTCGTGCCTCCAGCTCCAGAGATTAACAATGGCGGTGGCAGTCACAGTGGCAACAACTTGTTAAACTATGTTCCTAATCCGGTCTTAGTACCCGCCCCACAAGTCTTGGGTGAAAAAGTAGTAGAGTGCAAAAACAAAGCCAACACTACTTTGACTCAATTCAAAGAAGGTACTTTGGTCCGTGGTTGTGGCCCAGAAATATATGTCATCAAAGATGGTAAAAAAGTGCACATACTCAACTTAGAAACCTTGCGCAGTAAATATTTTGGTAAACCAATCCTCAATATTGGCGATTTGATAAACGATATCAAAGACTCCTCTGTCAAGGTTGTAAGTGCCAAAAAATAATAATATAGCCTAATAAAAAATACTCCGACTTTATAGCGTCATTCCTGCGAAGGCAGGAATCTAGCGAGATCCCGCAACAAGTGCGGGATGACAGCAGGGTTGGAGTATTTTTTTATTCACTCAATTTTATTGCAAACTAATTTTTTCTGCTTTAATTTTTCTACCCAAATATTTCTGTGCGGCTATGGCAAATCTTTTTTGATCATCGGTAGTCAAAAATATTCTCTTAGCTTGGCTTTTTGAAGCATGAGCATACTCCGGATGCTTGTTTAGGTACTCACTCAACTTATCAGCCACTATTTTACCGCTATCCAAGACTTTTATATTTTTACCAAAATATTTTTGCATATCTTTTTGTAGCCAGCCATAGTGTGTACAACCCAATATGACGGTATCTGGAAAATGGCTCTTGAGCGGTCGGATATATTTTTTTAAAATCATTTTAGTCTCTGGTGTTTTTTCCCAATTTTCCTCAATTAAAGGAACGAGCAATGGACAGGCCTGCTGTATTACTTTTATTTTCAAACTTTGAGTTTTGAGTTCACGAATATATGAATTTGATTCTACCGTACCACGCGTACCCATCACGGCTATTACTTTATTTTTTGTCAGCTTACTTGCTACCTCAGCTAATGGTCTTATGACCCCCAAAATATTTTTCCCTGGATATTTTTTCGGCAAATAACTCTGTTGTAGTTTGTGCAAAGCATCAGATGATGCAGTATTACAAGCCAAAATAACCAAATCACAACCGGCTTCAAACAAATAATCAACCGCCTGCCTAGTATACTCATAAATCACTTCTTGACTACGATTGCCATAAGGAGCGCGGGCATTGTCACCTAAATAAATATAGTCAAATTGCGGCAACTTTTTTTCAATAGACTTAAAAATTGTCAAACCGCCTAGACCTGAATCAAATATTCCAATCATTAGTTATTAATTACTTGTAAAATTTCTTGCTGATGTTGCTCGGCTGACTGCTTGTCTTTGGCTTCAACTGTAATTCTCAATAATGGCTCAGTATTGGAAGGGCGGACATTGAACCACCAGTCCCCAAACTCCACTGTAATGCCGTCAATCTCATCTTTGATGTTATCGCGATAATGATAGCGTATTTTTTCCAATTTGGCTGGAATATTTTCCACTTCAATATTAAATTCGTCACCGCGATAATACAAAGTAAAATCTTTAATAATTTCTGATAAAGGACGACCATCTTCAGAAATAGCTTGTAAAGCCAAAACCAAAGCAATCAGGCCAGAGTCAGCATAATAATTTTCTTTAAAGGCAAAATGTCCAGAAACCTCACAGCTTATTGAGCCATGCTCGGTGTGCATGTGCCTGACCAAATTGATATAGCCAACTTCACTACGGATTGGTCTACCGCCCCACTTAGCAATCAACTCCGGTACGGCGTGCGAACAAATCAAATTATAAACTATGCCTTCGCCCGGATTTTTCTTCAACAACATCTTGGCCAAAAGCAATATAGTCATATCACCTCTGATGAACTGACCTTTCTCATCCAACAAAAACATGCGATCACCATCCACGTCAAACATCACTCCTAGGTCAGCTTTCTGTTTCAAAATTTCTCTGCTGGCCGACAAAAAAGCGTCTTTGGCTAGTGGGTTTGGTGGCCTATTAGGAAACTTTGGGTCTAACTCAGAGAAAATACTTATCAATTCTACTGGCAACTTGGCAAACAGCTTAGGCAAAATCAAACCAACCATGCCGTTACCAGTATCAGCTAACACTTTTAATTTTTTTATTTTCTTAACATCGACAAAAGACAAGATGTGTTTAAGGTGTTCTTTGCTTACATCCTTTTTTTTATATTTTCCTTTTTTCTCTTCGGGGTGAAAACCACTTAAAGCGGATAACTCTTTGTGAACTTGTTCCCCACTAATAAACTTAATACTATCGGTGTATTCGGTATTATTGGTAACCATCTTAAAGCCGCCATAGCCAGGGGGATTATGAGAAGCCGTAGCCATAAATCCGCAATCATATTTGAAATAACCAGCCGCAAAATAAAAATCGTTAATAGACACCAGTTCTAGGTCGTGAACTTCAGTGCCATATTTCAAGAAAACTTCAACAGCGGCCTTCATCAGGGGCTCTGAGGCCTCACGCACATCTTTAGCCACCACAATCTTTAGGTTTTTAACTGGCTTGTGCAATTTACGGCTGACCACACTCAAATAAGCCATGGCTATTTGCTTGGCAATTTCAGCATCTATTTGCTTGGGATACAGACCCCTGACATCGTAGGACTTAAAAATACTAGCATCCATAAAATTAGGTTAATTTATATATATTATTCTATCATAAGCCCCTAATAAAACACAATTAAGGTCTGGCCGCTTAGATAATTTACAAACACTCCTAAATTAGCTAAACTTACTGCGTCAATAATAATTTATTCTATGAAAAATCAACTACCACACCATCAGGTTTATACCAGACTAAAATCATCCAAGACTCACGGTGTCGGCGTTTTTGCTATTCGTCCTATTAAAAAGGGTACTAGGATGTTTTTGGGAGAAAAAGTTAAAATTGTCTGGCTCAAAGAATCAATGATCAAAAAATTAAGCCCGGAAATAAAAAAATTATACGACGATTTTTGCTTATTAAAAAATGGACGGCTTGCCTGCCCAGCCAATTTTAACCAACTAGCACCAGGCTGGTATCTAAACCACTCCAAAAAACCCAGCGTTAGTTTAGATAAAAAATACAATTTTTTTGCTTTAAGAAATATTAAAAAAGGTGAGGAATTGACTGTTGACTATACAACCTATTCTGAACAACCAGAGCCAAAAAACAAACAATAGTTATGTCTAAAATCATTTTGCCCAGAATAAACACCCCTGGCCTAGCTGTCGATATTGACGAGACCCTGTCTTTTACCATTGGGCATTTGGTGAATAAACTGCAAGAAAATTTTGGCAATCCAGAAAATTTGTCAGTCAAGGAAATAATTGAAAAATATCGCTACACCCAAAATGTACCCTATTGGCAGCATGCTGAAGCTCAAAAATGGATTGATAAAGAAATTCATTCCAATGAATTACAAGAAAATTTGCCATTAATAGAAGACGCCGATATTTATTTAAAAAAAATTAACGAAATTATTCCTATTGTTGCCTATATTACTGTGCGACCCCAGAGCGTAACTGCCGGAACAGAGATCTGGCTTAAAAAACACAAGTTTCCACTAGCCCCAATTATTGCCAGACCATTGAATGTGCCACATACTACTGGCAATGCCTGGAAGGCCAAAATTTTAAATGAATTGTACCCAAGCGTTCAAGGCATTATCGATGATAACGCCAAACTTCTGGAATTTTTAGGAGAAAATTATAAGGGAATAATTTTTTTATACGACCACCATGCTACTGACAGCAAATTGAATGTCGTCCCCTGCCCCAATTGGTTAAAAGTTTTTGAAGAAGTAAAAAAATATTCTCCCAAAAAGTAAAGGGCCCTCCGACGAAGGCCCCTAGCGACAATGGTGTTTGGCTAGTTTCTCAACCAGCTGTTGGACGGCTTCCAAACCAGTGGTCGCGCCGACGACTGTCGGCATATTGATTGTTGCCAACCAAGCATTCCAGTGATCATCAAAGGGATTGCGTACATGAAGCTCCACTGTTTCATCTTGATGCCAGACCATGGCTGAAAAAGCGGGATGTTGCAGACCAAACTGATGTTTGGTCACATGCGTGAATTGACCAGTTGTCTGAAAATGCTTTCCTACTACCTGCTTGAACTCCAAGAAAGTCATGATTGTTACCCCCAAGTCGAAGTAAAGAACCTTAGATCCTCTAACATTTTAGATAATAAAAACATAATTGTCAAAAACCCCATAAATCCCCCTTGCCACAATCATCAAAATATAATATTATAGAAAAACTTGAGTAAATAAAGTAAAAATTAGTTGACCAACCAAATGACCAAAAAATTTAAAATCATACCCCCGACCAAAATCAAAATTGTCGAGACGCCGGGTAAGGGCTTGGGAGTAATAGCCACTGATGACATCAAAAAAGGAGAAATCATTGAAACTTTCCCGGTTATTTATTTATCCAAAAAAGATGTAAAATATTTGGACGATGAATCAGATTTGTTAACTTTTTATCCCCTCTATTTAGAAACCCACCGCAAAGATTGTATCATGCTGGGCTATGGATCAGTCTACAATCATGACCGTAAAAATCCTAATGCTGACATTTTTTACCCCCAGGCCAGAAATGATCGCTATCTTATGATGAAAGCCCTCAAAAAAATCTCTAAGGGTGAAGAGATTGTTTATGACTATGGTTTTGATGATGAAGAAGAATTCTTGGATCTAAAATAAAAATATATAACTATGTATCTAAAATTATTACCCATTTTATTAATTTTTGCACTAGGATATTTGTTAAAAAAAATTAATGTTTTAAAAAAAGAAGACGCTGACTTATTTTTAAAACTAGTATTTTATATAGCCGCACCAGCTTTAATTTTATTATCCATCTCTAATATAAAATTGAACTCCCAATTGTGGTCTTTGCCCTTAAGTGCTATTTTTATAATTTTGGTTACCTATATAATTACTCTGGCTATTAGCCGTACGCTAAAACTACCCCGTGAATCTCTGGGCTCATTTTTGATTGCCTGCTTAATCATGAATATTGGATTTTTACTGCCCTTTACCTTGGCCGCCTTTGGCATGGAGGGTGTAGCTTTGATATCACTATTTGACTTTGCTAATGGTATTTTAACCTTTACTTTTATTTATTATCTGGCAACTAAATATGGACAAGGTACAAATGATAAAAAAATTATAAGAAAAAAAATATTATTATCGCCACCAATTTGGGCACTAATTTTAGCTATTATTTTAAATTTACTAAAAATAAAAATTACTGGGCCAGTTTATGATTTTTTACAACCATTGTCTTATTTAATTTCGCCATTAATAATGTTATCCTTGGGCATATATTTTCAGCCCAAACTAAAAAATATCACTATACCGATAATAGCTCTAATATTACGCTCTGGCTTAGGGCTACTCTTGGGGTTATTGTTAGTTTGGTTATTTGGGTTAGATGGCTTAGAAAAATCTATTGTCATATTGGCATCTGTCGCCCCCGTGGGTTACAATACATTGACCTTTTCTTCTTTAGAAAAATTAGACCAAAACTTAGCTGCTAATATTATTTCTCTATCTTTATTGTTCAGTATTATTTTTATTCCAATATTACTTACCTTTTTGCGCTAAACAATTCAAATTATATTTTGTGCGGTAAATATCATTGGCTGATATTTTGAAACCGCCTTTTTTTAATAGTTTTCTTAATTCACCTTTTGTAAAATGGTGATAATAGCGCCAAAAAACAGCGCTCTTGTCGGGCAATTTGTAGGGAATGAAACAATCGTTCCAAGCTCTCTTGTGAAATATGTTTTTAAAAAAATATTGATAATATTTTGGCTGAAGTAGATTCCAATTAGTCATAAACAAAACTCCACCCGGTTTCAGCCAGCTATATATTTTTTTCAACAAGTCCTCTCTTTCTTTTTTGGTATCAAGGTGGTGAAAAGAGGCCACTAAACAAATTGCATCAAAACTATTCTCTGGAAAATTAATACTGGCCATATCAGCCAACTGAAAATTAAGCTTTGGAAATTGCTTTTTAGCTTGCTCTAACAAATTGGCGCTAAAATCAACCCCCAAATAGTCATATTTTTTCTGTGATTCTTCCAATACTTTTAACAAACGACCATTACCACAACCCAAATCCAAAATCTTGCCCCCATCTGGCAAATATGGTATAAAAACGGATAACTCCTGCCAAGGCGTGTATCTGGTGTTGGAAAACTCCTTGGCCACAGCATCATAAACATTTTGCAAATCTTTTTTTATATCACTCATGGAAAAAAATAATAAAATATTTGAAGAAATTGTCTTAGAATTAATGGGGCAAAAATACCCCACTGATTTAGATTTTTCCAAACAATTGCGTCAAGCTTTTAGCTCTCGTAAACTACCAGCCAATACTAAGGCTACCTTGATTTTGGCCTATCGTCAATTGCTAAAAAAACACAAAATAAAAGCTAACAGCCAGTTTGAACAATTGCTAAAAAAACGGGCCGTTCGTACTTTGTCAGGCGTTTCAGTCATCACGGTGCTGACCAAGCCCTTTGCTTGTCCAGGCACTTGTGTCTACTGTCCGACTGAAATCGGCATGCCCAAAAGCTATTTATCCAATGAGCCAGCCGCGGCCCGCGCCAAGATGAATCTTTTTAATCCATTTCGCCAAGTGACTATGCGCATTCAGGCCTTAGAAAACAACGGCCACGCTGTCGATAAATTGGAAGTACTGGTCTTGGGTGGCACTTGGTCTGTCTATCCCACTAAATATCAAAATGAATTTATCCGTGATTGTTTTTATGCAGCTAATATATTTCCTAAAAAAACTAAACGTAAACCACTTGCTTTAGAAAAAGAGCAAAAAATAAACGAAACTGCCAAATACAAAATCATTGGTTTGACTTTGGAAACCAGACCGGACTTTATCAACCCCGCAGAAATAAAAAAGATGCGCGCTTTGGGCACTACTCGCGTTCAGCTGGGGATCCAACACACTGATAACAAAATTCTAAAAAAAATCAAACGCAGACATACGCTAGAGCAAAGCATTGAAGCCACTAGGCAACTCAAAGAAGTCGGCATCAAAGTCGACCACCACTACATGCCCGATCTGCCAGGAAGCACGCCCCAAAAAGATTTGGCCATGTTTAAATATGTTTTTACTTCGCCAGATCTACAACCTGACCAAATAAAAATTTATCCTTGTGTGGTCAATGAGCACGCTGAATTATACAAATTGTTCAAACAAAAAAAATACAAACCCTATACCAAAAAGCAACTGCTCAATTTATTAATCAATGTAAAAAAAATAGTACCGCCTTATTTGCGCATCAATCGCCTAATCCGCGACATACCAGAGGAAAGCATAGTGGCTGGCAACAAAATTACCAATCTGCGCCAGTATCTGCAAAAAGAGTTGGCAAGATGTGGTGCTTCTTGTCAATGCTTGCGTTGCCGTGAAGTAAGAGATGAAAAGTATGAGCTCCAGGATTTAGAATTAGTACGGCGTGATTATCTAGCCAGCCAAGGTAAAGAAATATTCCTAAGTTTTGAAAACAAAGACCAAAGTAAAGTCTATGCTTTTTTGCGACTGCGCCTAAATCATGATCCTAAAAAAAATATCTTTCCTGAATTAAAAAATGCTTCTATAATCCGCGAGCTACATGTCTATGGGCAAATGGTACCAGTCTACCATGAAGCGCTTGATGATGAGCTAGGCCAAACTCAGCACTTGGGTCTTGGCAAACGCCTGATGAAAGAGGCGGAAAAAATAACCCAAGATAACAATCTAAAAAAATAGCCGTAATTTCTGGCATTGGTGTACGCAACTACTACCGTCACTTGGGCTATAAATTAGAAGGCACTTACTTGACAAAAAAACTAAAAAATATATAATACTTTTTCCTTGTTCTTAAACTGTCAAACACTTAGCGGGGAGGTGAAATCGTGGATCTCAACCAAGTGGACTATGAGCCACACTGGTGGATGAAAACCGAGGGTCATAAGATCGAACTCTTGAAGGAAGGAGTGGAGCTCCAAGCCAGACTGCTGACGACTCGCCAAAACCCCTTGGCTTCGCGCTACAACGGTCTATATCTGCCGATCATGGAACACGACGGCTGTTTGCCTCAGCACATGGACTTCGCTGGTCTCTGCGCTGGGCTGGATGTCAACCCCATGGAAGTTTCTGATCAGCTGATGGCGATCATGAACACAATGAACAGCCAGATCAACACCAAGACAGCCGCCGATATCCTCCAGCTACCGACCAGGGAAGTTCGTCGCCTGATCGAGAAGAAGGTTCTGTCCGCCACCAAGCAAGGCGCCTCAGTTTGGGTCATCGAGTACATCGATGTCCTGCGCTTGGCCGTCAAGCGTCTGCCTGCATCCTGAACCACACAGGGTCCGGAAACAAAACCCGGACCCTGCTTTTTTTATTTAAAAACCATAAACCCGCTGACCCTAACGCTGTCATGCCGAACTTGTTTCGGCATCTCCGTTGCCACTCTGCAATTTGAGATCCTGCTCGCCCCGCATTCTGCGAGGCTCCGCCTATGGCGGGCCGGGGGAAATAAATTCAGGATGACAATGGGTGTGTCAGCGGACCTCAACAAAAAACTATTTTATTTTTTATTCCGCTCTTGTAAATACAAAATGTAAGAATATAATATTGTACCAAAAATACAAATTATAGCTCCACCAGTAAACAAACGAGCGCCCCAAGCTGGCGACAAATTCGGTGAAACAATAATACAGACACCAAATAATATAAACGCCCAACCACCGACTCGGTGAGTTTTGTACCAGACATTTTCTGAAGACAAAGTCCAAGGAGTTCTGATTCCCACGAACCAATTGGGTTTTATTTTACCTAAATAATTACCAAGAAAAATCATCAACAAACCGACCAGCCAGGGCACCCAAAATTGAATTCTGATTGGATAGCCGATATTGTACAAACTAGACAATAAATAAATTACCGTAAAAAAAGTCAATAAAACATTTTTAAATAAATGAAAAACTTTAGCAAATTCAATATAGCGTTCTTTTTTGGGATCCAGCAGTGGTAATAATAAAAACATCAAATACATACCCGGCACCATGGCCATGAGACCAAAGGCGGCACCTGCTCTGCTTGACCAACCATTGGGCTCGCCCATAAAACCCCAGTGGGTAACCACTCGTTCAGGAAAATGAGCATAAAAATAAAAACTTGAAGCCACTGTGATCAATATAAGTATTATTGACCAAATTTCGCTTTTCCAGGTTAATTTAATTGGTGATTGCATATATTTTATTTACCCCGTTAAATAATTTTCGCGTTTCACACGAAAATTAAATTTAATTATTAATATTTAAAAAATTATTTGTTTGTAAATTATTAAATGAAAAATATATACTATATCTAAATTAAATTTATTTAACGGGGTGAATTATTTTTTTGCTTTTTTAACGGCCAAAAATTTGGCTATTTTTTCCGCCACTTCTTCCAAAATACTAAAATTAAGAGAATAGATAATCTGCTGACCTTGCCGACGACTAGATATCAAATCAGCTCTTTTCAAAATATCCAAGTGATGTGATAAAGTGGGCGTAGTCACCTCTAAATACTTACCAATTTCATTGACCGACAACTCGCCTTTTTTCAATAAATCCAAGATTTTCTGACGGTTTGGTTCGGATAGAGCTGAAAATGTTTTTGATAAAGACATGGCCGTTTATTTAGATATTTAGATATATATCTAATTATATCGTAAAAATAAAAAATAGTCAATGGGCTACTATTTTACTAAAAATACTCTTAGGGGGTGAGGGAAATTTGTGATCTTTCCCTCGATTCGAGGGCCATGAGTCGGCCTACTTCCTCAGCCGGGCAAAAAACCTTTGCAAGCAATTGCCCTTGAAATGGCGCGGGACAGAACAAACCGGATAACCGGTTTTGAGCCGATGATCAACTCGACGAGCATTCCTTCGCCATCGCTTCACTACTCTCGCTGAAGCTCTTTGGTCACTCATGACGCACCTCCTTTAAAGATCGTACACCCCCTAAAAGTATTTTATTTAAAAATTTCTAAAAACAATATTAATACACATAAATACTATTGTCAATAATGATAATCTTTGTCATTAATAATCGTGGTGGCTCTATATATTTGCTCCAATAATACCACCCTCGCCATTTCATGCGGCATGGTCAGTTGAGATAGAGAAATAGCTTGTGGGTATTTTTTTCTTATCTCCTCTGCCCAACCCAAAGCCCCACCAATTACAAAAACTAGGTCCAATTTACTTTCAATAAATTTAGAAAAACCCAAAGAATTTAATTCCTTACCATCTTCTGCTAACAAATAAATATTTTTGCTTTCATATTTTTCTAAAATATTTATCAGGTGTTTATTTTCTTTGATTTGGGATTGTTTTTTATTTTTGACAGAAAAGGCCTCGGCTTTTATTTCTACAAAATCAAGAACCACATAAGGTTTTAATCTTTTGCTATATTCTTGTATTGACTCTTGCCAAAATTTTTCTTTTATTTTGCCAACCGCAATTATGGTTATTTTTAACATAATTTAATATTAATCTAAAAACTTAATATCAGCAAATGAGGCAGGGGTTGACAAATCCCTAATAAACTATATAATATTCAATTGACTTTCGTACCCTTCGCTAACCACTGACCACCCGACTAATACCGGGATAGGCAAAGTCTGATCAAGGAGGAACCATGGCAAAGCGACGTTCGCTTCACAAGGCAGACGTGGAGCGACATGCGCTCCACTGGGTAGGTAACTGCAGTGACGAAGAGATCGACGGCATGGTCGACATCATTGATGAGGCCACGCCCAAGTGTCCGAAACTCTCGGTCAAGCTGCAACGTTGCTGGGTCATCAATCAATTGATCCTGCGCGAGGTTGTCATCAACCGAGGCACCATCAGTCAGGAACCCAAGTTCCAGAAACTGATGACTGTCTTCCGCATGTCGCCACGGGAGATTGATCGACGTCTGACGGCCGTCTATGAGCTAGCCAAGCGACACCAGCATAGACAACCGGCCGCCTGAACCAGACCATCGGGCCCCCTGTCGCCACACGCGGCCGGGGGCTCATTATTTAAATATTGCAGGAAATAGCTAATATGCTACACTAAACAATAGATTTTTATTATAACCAAAAACAAACATATGAAACACCTAAACCAACAAGACCCAACTATTGCCCATATTTTGGAGGCCGAGCTCAATCGCCAACGCCAAGGCGCGGAAATGATTGCCTCGGAGAATTTTGTTTCTCTGGCTGTCCTAGAGGCCACTGCTTCGGTGTTGACCAATAAATATGCCGAGGGCTACCCCAACAAAAGATACTATGGTGGCAATGAGTTCATTGACCAAGCTGAAACTTTAGCTATTGAACGCGCCAAAAAATTATTCCAAGCCGAGCACGCCAATGTCCAACCCCACTCTGGCTCCCAAGCCAATGCCGCTGCCTACATGGCGCTAGCCAATTTGCATGATACTATTTTGGGATTTTCACTGGCGCATGGTGGACATTTGACTCATGGACATCCAGTCAATTTTTCTGGTAAATCCTACAATTTTGTCAGCTATGGCGTCAGCAAAGAAACCGAGTTAATTGATTTTGATGAAGTCCGTAGCCAAGCTATCGCCCACAAACCAAAAATTATCTTAGCTGGCGCTTCAGCTTATTCACGCCAAATTGATTTTGCTAAATTCAAAAATATTGCCGATGAAGTTGGCGCTTATTTGATGGTTGACATGGCCCATATTGCTGGCCTAGTAGCCGCTGGCCTACACCCTGATCCTGTGCCAGTAGCCGATGTAGTGACTACTACCACCCACAAGACCTTACGTGGTCCACGAGGTGCTATGATTTTATCAAAAATAAATGATCACCTAGATCCTAGTGGAAAGAAAAACTTAGCACAAAAAATAGACAGCGCTGTTTTTCCTGGAACTCAAGGTGGACCGCTGGAACACATCATTGCCGCCAAAGCTGTGGCTTTTGGTGAGGCCTTGCAACCAGAATTCAAATCCTACCAAGAACAGATTTTAAAAAATTGCAAAACTTTGGAAAACAAATTTCATGAAGCTGAAATAAAAATGGTTTCCGGCGGCACTGACAATCATCTCCTACTGATCGATGTGACACCTTTGGGCTTGTCCGGCAAAGAAGCTGAAACTCTGCTAGACCAGACCTATATCTATACCAACAAAAACATGGTTCCTTTTGACACTAGAAAACCAATGGATCCATCTGGTATTAGATTGGGCACGGCCGCTCTGACTACTCGGGGCTTAAAAGAAAAAGATATGGAAATAATTGCCGATGTCATTATCACGACTTTGAAATCAAAATCAGTTTCAGAAAATAATCAAAATAAAATATTAAATTTGATGGCAAAGTTTCCGCTGTATCCGGAACTATAAACTTGCTGTCATTCCTGCGTAGGCAGGAATCTAGTTTGTAATAATCTAAAACTAGATCCCGCAACACCTGTCCGCCTTTGGCGGAAGTGCGGGATGACGAATAAACAAACTTATGTCCAAAATAATTGACGGTAAAGCACTAGCCGCCGAAATCCAACAAAATTTAACAGTGGAAATAAAAACCAACGACTTAAAACCTGAATTGGCTGTTATTTTGGTTGGCGATGACCCGGCCTCAAAACTCTACGTACGTCTCAAAAAAAAGGCCTGTGAGCAAATCGGTATAGAATTTCATGAATACCTAATGCCTGACAATATCACCTTAGAACAAGTCTTAGAAACTATTGATTTTTTAAACAAAGATGAGCTCACTGACGCTATTTTGGTCCAGCTACCACTACCCCAACACCTTGCTGTTGACCAAATAATAAAAGCTATCGACCCCAAAAAAGATGTCGATGGTTTTCACCCCAATAATATAAAAAAATTGTTGGCGGGGACAAGTGATTTTATCCCTGGTTTGGCTTTGGGAATTTTGAAACTAATTGAATCTACTGAAGAAGATTTAAATAATAAATCAGCCGTTATCGTGGCTAAGGGCGATGTTTTCTTTCAACCACTGACTAAAGTATTGGCTGACAAAAATATTCACGCCCAGTTGCTAGACCCCAAAAATCCTGAATTAAAAAAATATACCAGTACAGCTGATATTTTGATAGTGGCTATTGGCCAGCCATTCTTCATCAAGGAAGACATGGTTAAAAATGGAGCTATTGTCATTGATGTTGGTACCAATAAAATTGACGATCACCAAGTTGTCGGCGATGTTGATTATAGCGCGGTCTTTGATAAAGTCAGCCACATCACACCAGTACCAGGCGGGGTAGGGCCCATGACTGTGGCTATGCTGCTTTATAATACTCTACAATTACATAAAGCTAGAAAAAACAAAAAATAGCCGTTTTTAGACTACTTAAGGGCTCGCTGACCTCATATTGTCATCCTGAATTTATTTCAGGATCTCAAATTGCTAAGTGGCTAATGGAGATGCCGAAACAAGTTCGGCATGACATCCTAAGGGGTCAGCGAGCCTAAAAATTTATAAACACTACAACAAACTATTCTGCCAGCTTTTCATTTTCCCAACTACTTGGGCTTTTTTTATTTTATCTAGATCAAAAATCCTAATGGCGTCTCGTAAATAACAAAAAGCGCGAATTTTATTACCATTGATGCTTTGAATATCAATTTTACGCTTACTGGTCTTACCCTGCTCGTCTATATAATCAATTTCCAACTGTTCGCCATTTCTTAGGGCATTTTTGACAGTCTCTTCCACTGTGCTAGCTCCACTTTTTTTCCAGCGAGCCACTATTTTTTCTTTTTGCCCGGAGTTGCTGTACCAAATATAGCCATGATCCAAGCCATATTCATAAACCTCTCGCGTTACTTTGACATCTTCTAGACAATATTTAGTCAGATTCTCCCAATCATTGCTTTTGAAGTAACGGATGGCATCGAGGCCCGAACCAGACTTGCCGTAGCCCAAGGTGCTCATGGCCACGCTTTCCAATTTCAACCTATGACCCAAGGCATAGACAATCTCTTCCAAAATATCCAAATGATTTATGGTGCTCAAATCAAAATTTTTGTAGTAGGGTTGCAAAACAGTAAAATCAAAACTCTTGCTATTAAAACCCACTATCAACTCAGTATTTTTTAATAATTCTAAAAGCTGATCAAACTCCCCCTCTCTAAAACCTTTATAAGAATTACGATTATAGGAATAAACGCCAACTACCGAGACACCCAAAAGATGACGATTGTGCTGGCCACCCACTTCATCAAAAGACTTTTTGGTCTCTAAATCTAAAATTATTGTATCTTTTTTTTCAGTCATTATTGTGTTATTTGAACTGTCATTCCTGCGCAGGCAGGAATCTAGCTAGATCCCGCAACAAGTGCGGGATGACGCATCGATATTATAGCAAATTTTTCTTATTTTACCACTCGCTGACATCGGGTAAAAAACCATCACTACTATCATCTAGCTCGCTGACATATTGCACATCACCATCGGACTTCCAAGCAGTTGATTTGGCTAGTTGATTATAATTTAACAAACGGCCATCCAGGTCAGCAATAAACTCTGAGGGCTGGAGCATCTTGAAACCGCCGAAACTTAAGTTAGCCAAAGGATAAACTAAATACAGCTGTTGCTTGGCTCGAGTGACGGCTACATAAAACAAGCGACGTTCTTCTTCCTGCTCTTCCTCGCTGACGGCTAGCGGATGTGGAAAACTTTGATCAGTTAAATTCATGATAAAAACTGCCTGCCACTCTAAGCCCTTGGCCTGATGGACAGTGCTCAATATAACATTGTTCTTTTTATTATTAGCATTAACTTCGGCAAACTGTTCCTGCAAAGTAATTTCGGTCAAAAAAGTGCTCAGATCTTGATAGTTGCTGGCAAATACTTTAAGTTGCTCCAAATCCTCTAGCCGCTCATAAAAATCAGTATAAGTATTTTTCAAATAACCACTATACTCATCAATTACTATCTCCAATAACTCGGTCAAAGTGCTGTCTTTTTTGAGTAACATTTTTTCAAACACCACGCTAATAAACGACCAACTCTTTTGTCCGGTTTGGCCAAGCTGAATGTTCATGCCTTTCAGCTCCAAACTGCCGTGCTTTATAATAGTTTGAAAAATCTTTTGGGCTGAAGCTGGACCAATGCCTTCATAAAGCTGTAATATCCTGACCCAAGATATCTCATCCTGTAAATTGTAAAATACCCTCAGCCAAGCCAAGACGTCTTTGATATGAGCGCGTTCAAAAAACTTCAAACCACCTCTTAGTTCGTAAACAATCTGGCGGCGATTGAGCTCCATTTCCAAATATTGGGAATGGTGCGTGGCGCGAAACAAAACTACAATTTCATTGGGCTCCAAGCCATCAGCCAACAAACCTTGAATGCGGTCAGCTATAAAACCCGCTTCTTCGCGATTTGTTTTGAGAGCGATCAATTCTGGTTTGATGTATTTAGGAATCACGGACTGCAAATTCTTGGCAAACTGCTTGGTGTTGCTAGCAATCACGGCATTGGCTAGCTCCACAATCTCCGGCGTAGAGCGATAATTTATTTCTAATTTGTGCACCTGACAATTGGAAAACACTTGAGGGAAGTCAAGAATATTTTGAATGTTGGCCGCTCGAAAAGAATAAATACTTTGGGCGTCATCGCCGACTACCAAAATATTTTTATGCTTTTTGGCTAAATTAAAAATAATTTTGGCTTGCAGGGTGTTGGTGTCCTGATATTCGTCTACCAAAATATGCTCCCATTTTTTGGCTAGCAACTCGCCAATGCTTGGCTCCTCGGTCAGACGATACCAGTACAATAATAAATCATCAAAATCCAATAACTTAGCTGACTGTTTACGTTTATCAAATTCTACTTTTATTTTTTCAAAATATTCCAATAGCGGTTGCCAGTCAGAATATTTTCTAGTCAAACTTTCCTCAATACTAATCTGCGAATTAGTGGCAAAGCTAAAAATCTCATTAACTACACTGGGCGAAGGCAAGCGCTTCAAGTCCAGCTGACTGAAAAAATCTTTTATAATACCTTTGAGTAGGGCCTTTTTATCATCTTCATCAATAATGGCAAAATCTTTGGGCACGCCAACTGCTTCACCATACATTCTAAGTAAGCGGTTGGCCACAGAATGAAAAGTACCAGCCCACAGAGTCAATTTTTTGTCAGGTGGCCAGTGTAAAAGAGATTTTACCCGCGCAATCATCTCGTTGGCGGCTTTGTTGGTAAAAGTCAAAAGCAAAATCTTTTCTGGAGCCACTTGCTTTGATAAAAGCCAAGCCACGCGATAAACCAGAGTTCTGGTCTTGCCAGATCCTGCTCCAGCCAATACTAAATGAGGCCCAGCCGAAGCGCTAACCACGGCATATTGTCCCTCATTGAGCTCTTTTTTGAAATCAATATTTACCATAAAGTAGACGTATTATAACCAATCGTTGATTTTTATACAAATTTATGGTTTAATGCCCCATATAAATAAACTTTATGTCATTTTCTTTAGGAATTGTCGGCCTGCCAAATGTCGGTAAATCAACCATTTTCAAGGCCTTGACCAAAAACAAAGTAGATATTGCCAACTACCCTTTCTGCACCATTGACCCCAATGTCGGAGTAGTAGCTGTACCTGATAATCGTCTAGACCAACTAGCCAAAATTTCTAATTCTGAAAAAATTGTCCCAACAACTATTGAGTTTGTGGATATTGCTGGCCTAGTCAAGGGTGCTAGCGAGGGGCAGGGTTTGGGTAATAAATTTTTAGCCAATATCCGTGAGGTAGACGCCATTGTTCAAGTCATTAGAAATTTTAATGATAATAACGTCATCCATGTGCATGGCCAGATAGATCCTGAATATGACAAACAAATAATTAATTTGGAATTGATCTTGGCTGACTTAGACACTTTGACTAAATATTTGGATAAAGTGATTAGCAAAATGAAGGGTGTTTACGAAAAATCCCTTGATAAAGAAAAAGTGGTTTTGGAAAAAGCCCGCACCATGCTGGAAGCAAATGAGTTGCTAAATAAAAATGAATGGACTGATGAAGAAAAAAAGATTTTAAAAACCTTAAACTTGCTAACTTCCAAGCCAATTATTTATTTATACAATATTGACGAAAATGATTTGGGTAAAGATTTGAACTTACCCAACAATGCTATTGCTGTCTGTGCCAAAATCGAAGCCGAATTGGCTGACTTAAAACCCGAAGAAGCCAGTGAATATATAAAAGAATTGGGTATCAAAACCAGCGGCTTAGATGCCTTGATCCAAGCCAGCTACGAACTACTGGGTTTAATTACCTTCATCACTACTGGCCCCATGGAAAGCAAAGCTTGGACCGTGACTAGGGGTGCCAAAGCACCGCAGGCCGCCGGTGTCATCCACACTGATTTTGAAAAGGGCTTTATCCGCGCTGAAGTAGTCAACTGGCAAGACATCATCAAATGTGGTGGCTGGAATCAGGCCAAAGAAAAGGGCTTGATCCGCATGGAAGGCAAGGAGTATGAGATCAAAGATGGAGATACCGTGCATTTTCATTTTAACTAGGTGTGGTAAAATATAACCATGCCAAATCAAGAGGGACTAATAATAATCCCCACCTACAACGAGCGTGACAATATAGCCAAATTAATTGAGCAAATTTTATGTCTACCAATTTTGGTAGATATTTTGATTGTTGATGATAACTCACCTGATGGTACTAGTGGTATTGTCGAAGAATTGCAAAAACAAAATCCTCGCCTCCGCTTACTGAAAAGGTCTGGTAAGCTTGGCCTGGGTACTGCCTATATTGAGGGTTTCAAAATTACCCTCCAACAAAACTATCAATTTGTTGTTACCATGGATGCTGATTTTTCTCATGACCCCAAATACTTGCCGGAGTTTATAGCCGACCTTGCTGATCATGATTTAATCATTGGCTCGCGATATATAAAAAATGGCGGTGTCAAAAACTGGCCCCTTAAAAGACGTTTTTTAAGCCGGATGGGTAATTTTTATGCCAAAACTATTTTAAACACCACAATTAATGACAATACCGCTGGTTTTATGGCCATAAAAACCAATGCTTTACAAAAGATAGACTTGAATAGAATCAATGGTAAGGGTTATGCTTTTTTAATGGAACTAAAATATACGTTATTTAAAAATAAGGCCAAAATAAAAGAACTGCCAATTATTTTTGTCGAAAGGATTTTGGGCAAATCTAAAATTTCTTCTAATATTATAAAAGAAGGACTGATAATGCCTTGGTTGTTAAAAATACAATATGGAAAAAATAAAAAGAACGCTTAGGGGACTAGCTTCGCCATACCTAATAATTATAAAATATCTCTCCTGGGAGTTTGTTTTTTTCTTCATTTTACTGGCAATCTTTTTTGATGTTACAATCAATATGACTTGCCAATTTATAACATTAAAAAATATTTATTTGAATCCCGACAAATTAAGCACACAGGTGCTCTTTTTTACTTTTTTAAGCATAGTAATTTTTTATTCTTTGTCATATATATACTTTTGGGCAATTAAAAAAAACCTGAACAGAATTAAAATAGTCGTTATAATCTTCATTTTATTAATACAGGGTTTGACTGTGGCTGCAAGAATTAATGTAAGATTTAACAATCCTCGCATAGATACACTCCCTCATGATGGCATTGCTCAAACTGAAGTAGCTATGAATTTGTTAATGCAAGGTAAAAATCCATACGAAGAAAACTACCACGAGACTGCTATGGATAATTTTAGAGACCACTATATTACAATGGGTGGAGCCGGCAAAGTATGGAGGTTTATTAACCCGGCCTTGGAAAGCTATGTATATATGCCCCTTAGCTTTATTCTACCCTTGCCTTTAAAAATAATGTTCACGAATATTTTTGGTTTTTATGATAATCGTATTTTCAATTTCATAATTTACTTGCTGGCTTGTTTTTTTATCTACAAAATACCAAAAACCCAAAAGAAAAAAAATTGCGCCCTTATATTTTTCACTTTGAATAATTTTTTTTATCTACATATGGTTTTCGGGTTCAATGATATATTGCCCCTTCTCTTCTTACTGTCTAGTTACTATTATTTGAAAAAAGAGCAATACTCCAAGTCAATAATTATGATCAGCATTGCCGGTTTAAGTAAACAAAATATAATATTTTTTTGGCCTTTCTTTTTAGCATACATTTTATTTAAAAAATTCTGGCCTCTTAACCAGCGATCATTTCTACAATACCTTAAATACCCACTCATAATGTTACTTCTATGTTGCGTCATATTATTACCTTTTATTTTATGGAACCCGGGAGCTTTTTATTATGACACTGTTACCTACCTTAAATATATATACCCCGCTCGTGGGGTTGGGTTAGCTGGATTATTATTGAATTTACATATTATTAGCGACCCACTAAAATATTATGGTTTTGTTTTATGGCAAGTCACATTTATTATAATTTTTTTACCATTACTATTATATAAACAATTCAAAAAAAATAATCCTCAACACGTCTATCTATATGGCACCATATTAATGACTGGGATGTGGTTTTTCTCTAGAAATTTTACTGAGGCTCATCTTGGCGTTGTTATTACTAATTTGATAATAGCTATGTTTTTATAAAGTCAACTATGGAAAAAATTAAAAAAACTTTTGACGATCTCCTTTCACCCTACTTAATGTTAATCAAGTATAGTTCTTGGGAATTTACTCTTTTTTTTATCTTATCGATTATGTTTTTCTCAAGTGTCTTAGATTATTTAAAACTTTTCTTTACAAACCTAGACTTCAACCCCGAAAATATAATTAACAACAGTAGTTTCACGTTAATATCACTTGTTTTATTACTTATTTTTTCTTTATTAGCTATTTTTTATTACTGGGCAATTAAAAAAAATAATAATAAAAATAAAATATTGATAATAATTTGTTTCTTAATAATCCAAGCTTTAATTTTATCAATAAATATCTATAGGCGATACAACAATACTAACCCGGCTTGGAGCCCTCAGGATGGTATTCTACAGACTGAAACGGCGGTTGACTATATCCTAAAAGGAAAAAATCCATACCAAGAAGATTACTATGGTACTGCTATGGATAATGAAACCTATCACTGGATAAAATTTGACAGCGTTCATAAACAATGGACAATGCTTAATCCGGCTTTGGAAAACTATGTTTATATGCCGCTTTTCTTTATTTTACCGCTACCATTTAAATATGTGTTTATAAATATTTTTCACTTTTATGATAATAGAATACTCAATTTTCTAATATACCTATTAGCTTGTCTACTAATATATAAACTGCCCTCCAGTTTAAAAAAGAAAAATGGATTACTATTGTTTTTTACATTAAATACTTTCTTATACACGGACATAATTTTTGGTTTTGGTGATATAGTCCCGCTGTATTTTTTATTATGGGCGTATTTTTTCTTAAAAAAAGAGCGTTATACTTTTTCAATCATTATGATCAGCTTAGCCGGCCTAACTAAGCAAAACATGATCTTTTTCTGGCCTTTCTTTTTAACATTTATTTTATTTAAAAAGTATTTACCAATTAATAAACAATCCTTATTAAAATTTATTAAATACCCACTCGTAATGCTGTTTCTTGTCTGTCTTATACTATTACCTTTTATTTTATGGGATCCCAAGGCCTTCTACCACGACACAGTTTACTACTTAGGCCATCTTTATCCAGCACGTGGGCTTGGACTAGCTGGCTTACTGCTACAGCTGAAAATTATTTCTGAACCAACTCAATTTTATAATTTTGCTATCTGGCAAACAATATTTATTATTACCTTTTTACCGCTGTTTTTATATAGACAATATAAAAACAATACCCAAAAAAATGTCTATTTACACGGTACACTATTAATGGGTGGGGTCTGGTTTTTATCTAGATATTTTACTGAATCCCATTTATTTTTTGTAATCACTAATTTATTAATAATTTTATTTTTATAAATAATTTCTGTTGAATTTTTTGAATAAGCCCAAATGTGCTATAATAACCCTGTTTATAGTTCATTCTCAATTTTGAGCGACCATGAGGCATAACTAAAACATCCCAAAGGCCACACAGCCCGGGATTAAATAAAAAAATAATAGTTGTCCTTGATGGAAAAGCTTGAAATATTGCTGACAATTGAATATCATAGCATGGAAGATTTCTAAGCACTACCGCCAACCAGGCGGTAGTGTTGTTTTTAGAAACGATTTTTGGTCACAAACATAGCATCGCCAAAAGAAAAGAAATGATACTTTTTTTTGATAGCCAGATTATAGCAATTCATAATATTCTGCCTACCAGCTAAAGCCGAGACCATAAACAGCAACGAGCTCTTAGGCAAATGAAAGTTAGTAATCAATTCATCAACAAAACGATATTTGTAACCCGGATAAATATAAATATCCACCCAACTTTTGCCGCTCTGAAGCTGGCCACGGCTATTGGTCATGGCTTCCAGAGTTCGCGCCGTGGTTGTGCCCACAGCAAGGATATTTTTACCCTGCTTTTTTAATTGATTTAGTTGTTTGGCGATCTGCAAATCTATCTCCGCCCACTCTTTATGAATATGATGTTGTGTAATGTCAGTGGCGGTCACTGGTGCAAAGGTACCTAAGCCCACATGAAGAGTGACTTTGAAAATCTGGACGCCTTTTTTCTGTAATTTTTTCAATAGCTGAGGAGTGAAATGCAGTCCGGCGGTCGGCGCAGCCACTGATCCCCTGTTTTTGGCATAAGTAGTCTGATAACGCTGGCGGACAAAGCTGTTATCATGCGCTTTGATATATGGTGGCAAAGGCGTCTGTCCATACTGCTCTATTTTTTTGTCCAAAGTCCGCCCTGAGACATTGAACTTAATCTGCCAAATATTATCTTTTTCTTGTTTTGTGAAGTAGCCTGAAAAATTGCGAGCAAAGTCAATTTTATCACCAACACCGAAGCGCCGACCGCCGACCATTACTTGATAACTATCGGCCGTCAGTTCTTGCAACAAAAATATTTCTAATATTCCGCCGGTCTTTTTCTTGGCCTTGAGGCGGGCTGGAAAAACTTTGGTTTCATTGAGCACCAAGACATCACTAGATCCTAATATGTCTACTAAATCATAAAAATGCTTATGCTGTATTTTTTTGCTAATTCGATCAAACACAAACAAGCGGGAATGATCCCTAGGACTAGTCGGCTTTTGCGCAATGAGCTTAGCTGGTAAATTGTAATCAAATAATTTTATGTTCATATGCTTGTCATTCCTGCGTAGGCAGGAATCTTGCTAGATCCCGCAACAAGTGCGGGATGACGGCTTACTTATTTTCATTAATCCTCTTCGAATAAATACATCCGCAATAATCCTGCCGATAAAAATTTTCCTGTTTAGATAACTGGCCAGCTATTTTAAAGCCATCATTTTTCTTCCAATCGGCTGATATATATAGCAGGCCGACTGTGACGGCAATTTTTTCACCCACCATATTGATCTGCTTAGCATCTTTGTGCGGGCTTATCGACAAGACAGTAGTCCAGATATCAAAATTATTATTTTTAGCATAGCGGGCTGATTCGGCCAGACGAATATCAAAACACACTTCACAGCGCTGACCTCTTTCTGGCTCGTTTTCCAAACCCTTAGTCCTCGCCAACCAATTAGCGCTATCATACGGTCCTTCTACAAAATCAATCTTGAATTTTTCAGCATATTTCTTCAACTCATCACGGCGCAGATTGTACTCTTGGCGCGGATGAATATTAGGATCATAAAAATAAATTGTCACCTCGTGGTCAGCTGACAATTTTTGCAAAACATATATAGAGCATGGCGCACAACAAGCGTGCAAGAGTAGTTTGGGTTTCATTTTCTTAAATAATTTTTAAACATTATAAATTTGATTATATAGGGAAAGCCCTGGGGTCTATTCCAACTTGTTAGGATTGCCCTTGCCCCCACTATTGACAATATTCTATTTATATGCTATGATAAAATGTCGTAAAGTTCTTCGAGCACCTCTGGTAAGAAGACCGGTAATCGTCCAAAGGGGTTGTTTCCCGAGGAGGCTTTCCATGTCCCAAGCGTACATGACCATTTACATCGATCGGTGTGACACTCTGAAGCTCAAGACTGGCCAGCTGGTCAAGGCCTGGTTACAGGCCGATGAAGTGCCGGGGGTCGAGATACCAGGGGTGTGGGGCAAGAAACCTCTGGTAGCCAAGTTCTTGGTCGACATTGACTACATCCAAAATGTTGACTCGGAAGGCATCATCACGGTGCAGATCAGCCAGCCGTAGTCAGCCACGGCCTCCCGACTTCACTCTTACCAGCGTCTCCGTGGGCCGTCTAGGCTCACGTCGGCTTCAGGCTTTTCCTTCGGGAGGGGCCTGATTTCTTTTATTTAATTTTCAAATTCAAATAAAGCATCAATTAGTAATGACCTGTCCTTGCCGCCGATTACTAATTCTGTGTTTAATATATTTTTAAAATAATTTTACAAAACCATTAAATCCTCAATTGATGTGTTTTTATTTTTCATAATCTGTTTGATCCCCTTATTATCAAAGTCTGGAATTTGGCTAATAATATTTAATGAGGCGTATGGCTCTAATTTTTTAACTACACCTTTAGCAAAAACTTTTTTTAATCCAAACAACGAGGCCATGGCCAAAGGATACAACTCTTCCACTTTTATTTCTTCTAATGGTCTAATATTTGTTAATTCACGAGGCGACAAATCAAAACTATTCCTATCAATCATAGCTAAATAAAATTGGCAATTAGTTATCTTATCATTAAAAGTGTCGGTAATTGCTCCAATTTTAAAAATATTAGACACCTCATCCCATGGTACTGTTTTAATTTGAAAAACCTCTTCATAAAATTCCCTGATAGCACTAGAGTGACCAAACTCTTTATCTCTGGCTTTAGCCATTATGTCAGAATATGGTATATGAGGTTTGGCAGGATATTCCTTGATATAAGGCCGATCATTTGGATTGTAACTTTCCGATTTACCGCCGATGGGTCCATAAAAACCTTGATGCGGTTCTGTGCCTCTTTGCCCTACATAAATCTGACCATCAATAACTGGGTACAAAAATCCAACGTCTATTAATTTATCCTCCATATTTTTAAATAATTTTATTACATGAATAGATCGCGGCCTGAGACTCCATATCCCCTCATTATTTTATATGCCTCATATAATTTTTCGGACAGAAGTGATTGTTCAAAAACCTTGATATTACCAGCCGGATCCAAGTCTGACACCAACTGCCTCAATTCAGCATCTAGTTGTGAGTTTTCTGCTCTAAATCTCTGGTAGCTTATATATCTAGGATCTCTTAATTTCATTTCCAATAACTCCTGACTGACGTCCTCGCTCCCGGCGGGAGTGTCCCACTGTCCGGAAAATATCCTAAAGAAATTGTTATGTGTGGGTATGCCATATCGCCATGGCCTACTGAATTCTTCGAATGTCAGGATTGGCTCCTGATTTTCATTTTTTATAAATCTGCCTTCATTCATACTTTTAAAATAATTTTATCCATTTATTATTAATATGACAAAATACTTTTAGCGTAGGGGATTCTATGGAATCCCCGTGGAGGCCTCCTTTCTAGAACAGCCGATCACTGCTCCAAGAGGAATGAACAAGCCTGTTCTGGTGAGAGATGACTCGATAGTCGATGGGTTTAATGCCCATCATGATTCTGATGATGTTGTCAAGATAGTGCTCAAAATACCGCCTTTCCCGACGATACTGCTTGACCTGATCCCAAATCAAACTAAATGTCTTCTTCATGACACACCTCCCTTCCTGAAACAAGGCCCACTAAAAATATTTTGTAAAATTCCTTAAAACAACTTCCCATCCTCCGGCGCCTTCAATCCAAAATATTCATAAGCTCTCACTGTTGCCACCCGACCTTTGGCGGTACGCGCCAAAAACCCCAGTTGCATCAAATAGGGTTCAAATATCTCTTCAATAGTGCCGGCTTCTTCTTGGATAGCGGCTGCTAGAGTATTGAGGCCCACTGGCCCGCCTTTAAAATTATCAATCAAGGTTTTGAGCAAACGACGATCTAGATCATCTAAGCCGTATTTATCAATCGCCATTAAGTCTAAAGATTTTTTGGTCAGATCAATTGACACATTGCCGTCTGACTTGACCTGAGCATAGTCACGCACGCGTTTCAAAATGCGATTGGCAATACGTGGCGTAGCCCGACTGCGATCAGCTATTTCTTTACGAGCTTCGGGTACAATCTGCACTCCCAGGATATGGCTGGAGCGCTTCAAAATATCAGCCAGCTCTTCAGGGCTATAAAAATCCAAACGAAAAGTCATGCCAAACCTGTCCCTCAGGGGCGAAGACAGCAGGTTGTATCTGGTAGTAGCACCAATCAAAGTAAACTTAGGTAAATCCAAACGCAATATCTGGGCTGACGGACCTTTGCCCAAAATAATATCCAAAGCAAAATCCTCCATGGCTGGATAAAGTATCTCTTCAATGGTTTTGTTGAGACGATGTATTTCATCAATAAACAAAACATCACCGGGCTGTAAATTGGTAATCACGGCCGCCAAATCCCCGGCCTTGGTAATAGCTGGGCCAGAAGTCACCTTGATACCAGCGCCCATTTCGCGGGCTATGATGTGCGCTAGAGTAGTTTTGCCCAAGCCCGGCGGTCCATAGAGCAAGACATGATCCAGTGGTTCCTGCCTTCCCTTGGCCGCCTGCAAAACAATATCAAGATTGGCCTTGACCTGAGTCTGACCAATATAGTCTTGCAAATTTTGTGGCCGCAAAGTCAGGTCTAGCACTTTGTCAGAGCTTTGTTCTACGGCTGAAATGACTCTTTCGCTCATTTTATTAATATCGTGAACTAAAATATATAATAAATTAGATAATTGACATCAATGACTTGACAAATATAATCATTGTGATAATATTCAATTGAAGCGTGTCCCAGGTCTGGGTGCCCGCTTTTTTATTTTACCAAATTTTATGCAGTAAATTTTTATTAATAATCTTCTTAAGATCTTTATTCTTCCCAGTAAAACTATCTTTTATGGCCCCACTAATCAGATCCGACATCTGCATAACATTAACATATTCTGAGTCAACATGCGTAATATGGCTTATTCTTTTGATGGTCTTAGTGTTCACTTTGTGCATCAAATATTTATTAAAATTGATGAACTCCCCATCCAACAATCTGCGATCAGCCCGATCGATAACCACCTCTGTATTGTCAAGATTACATTTTTGTATAGCAAATTTTACTAATTTAGCCAAATTATATTCATCAAACATGTTGTGTAAATTTCTTTTACCAGAGACAGCAAATTGACCCGTGTATTTTTTCTTGTCCACCAAGCGATAATACACCTGCACATCTAGTTTGTTGATTATTTTCAAAAGGTCTTTATATAGAACTAGTGGTATGGTCGTGCTTTTAATTTCATTTCTAAAACCATATTTATTTTTGACTCTCATTATTTCATGCTCTGCCAAAAATAACTGGCTAGTATCAATACATATAGCTGAAAGTATATAAAATAAACTAGCTCCTGTTGGTACCTTATTACCAGCATTATCAATCTTATATGGTTTTCCAGGATCACCAGACTCATCAATAAATATAAAATTATGACCCTTTTTATTCATAAATTATATAAATGTAATATTCGACACTTTGTCGTCAGCATCTTTGAAACGCATCAAACGCACACCTTGGGTGGCGCGTCCCAAAATACTGACTGCTTTTATAGGCAAGCGAATGACTTGGCCTTTTTTGGAGATGATGATAATATCTTCACTCTCCACTCGCGAACTGATGATGCGCGCGCCAGCAATGGTACCAGTCTTGGCGCTTACTTGGGCGGTCTTGATACCCGAACCGCCTCGGGCCTGCACTTTGTAGGCAGACAGTGAGGTACGCTTGCCAAAGCCATGAGTCATAATGACAAATAGTTGCTCGTCTTTGCCGGCTTTGCCTTCGGCAATGATATCAAAGCCCACTACTTCGTCGTTTTTCTTGAAACGCACTGAACGAACACCAGCGGCATTGCGTCCCATATCGCGCACATCTTTTTCACGGAATCTGATCGACTGGCCATTGGCCGTCACCAAAATAATCTCGTCTTTGCCAGTGGATGGCTGGACCCAATTCAATGAATCATCACCTTTTAGTTTGATGGCAATGAGTCCTGAACGACGGACATTGCTCAGTTGGTCTAAAGCCACTTTTTTTATAATACCCAAACGAGTCACCATGACAAAATATTTGAAAGCTGAAAAATCTTCACTCTGCAAAATTGAAGAAATTTTTTCTTCTGGAGATAATTGCAAAAAGTTCACAATATTTTGACCTTTGGAAGTCCGCGACATAGCCGGCACTTCATAGGCCTTGAGCTGAAACACCCTGCCCTTGCTGGTGAAAAACATCAAATCAGCGTGAGTGTTGGTAGCCAAAAATAATTGCACCTCATCTTGCTCTTTGGTAGTCAGTCCGATCACTCCCTTGCCACCTCGGCCTTGGGTCTTGAAAATTTCTGGCGACACCCGCTTGATGTAGCCATCGTGCGTTAAGGTAATGACTGTGGATTCATTGGGAATCAAATCTTCGGTACTCATTTTATTGACCGCCGATTTCACTATTCTAGTACGACGCTCATCAGCAAAACGAGCACGCAAATCTTTTAGTTCATCTTTGATGATACCCAATACTTTGGCTTTACTGCTTAAGATGGCCGACAATTCTTTGATCAATTTCAATTTGTCTTTCAACTCTTGCTCAATTTTCAGTCTTTCTAAGTTGGCTAAATTCTGCAAACGCATTTCCAAAATAGCTAGGGCCTGTCTTTCAGAAAGTTTGAACTTGGTCATTAAGTTGATTTTGGCCACTTCTTTATCTTTGGAAGCGCGAATGGTCTTGATCACCATATCAATCTTATCCAGAGCAATATTCAAGCCCTCCAAAATATGCGCCCGCTCTTTGGCTTTGTCCAGATCAAATTGCGTGCGTCTGACTACCACTACTTGGCGGTGTTTGATATATTCTTCCAAAATATTTTTCAAAGTCAGTACCCGAGGTTGCAAGCCATCTACCAAGGCCAACATATTAACATGAAAAGTTTCTTGTAGCTGAGTATGCTTATACAAATTGTTCAAAACTTTTTTCGGGTAAGCTTCTTTTTTGAGCTCAATCACTACTCGCACACCCTCTCGGTCTGACTCATCGCGCAAATCCTTGATGCCATCTAATTTTTTGTCTTTGACTAGCTGAGCAATTTTTTCCAGTAAAGTCGCTTTGTTGACTTGGAAAGGAATAGAAGTGATCACTATCTGATATTGACCGGCCTTAGTCTCGGTAATTTCCGCTTCTCCGCGACAGACAATACCGCCACGGCCCGTAGCATAAACAGTTTTTATATCATCAGCGTTGTAGATCACTCCGCCAGTCGGATAATCCGGTCCTTTGACAAACTCCAGCAAATCATCAATCGTGGCTTCCGGATTTTCTATGACTGTAACTATAGCATCAATCAATTCTCCCAAATTGTGCGGTGGAATAGCCGTTGACATACCAACCGCAATACCAGTGGCGCCATTGAGCAATAAGTTTGGTAATTTGGCTGGCAAAACTTTGGGCTCTTGGTGACTGCCATCATAGTTGGACACAAAATCAACTGTATTTCTATCAATATCAAGCAATAATTCTTCAGCCAAAGCTTCCAGCTTGGCTTCCGTGTAGCGCATGGCCGCTGGTCTATCACCATCCATAGAGCCAAAGTTTCCTTGGCCGTTGACTAGGGTATAGCGCATAGCAAAATCTTGCGCCATGCGCGCCATAGTGTCATAAATAGCCGAGTCGCCATGCGGATGGTATTTGCCCATCACTTCACCGACAACTGTAGCTGATTTTCTGAACTTGACATTGTGCTTCAGGCCGACACTCCACATGGCATACAAAATCCGACGATGTACTGGCTTCAAGCCATCTCTGACATCGGGTAAAGCACGAGAGACTATGACACTCATAGCATAGTCAAGGTAAGAGCTTTGCATTTCCTCTACCAAAGATAGTGACTCAATGCGACCGCCGTTTTGGGAATCACCGATGACTGCCAAATCTTTTGACTCTGGTTTTTTATCTTTTGGTTTTGTTGATTTTACTTTAGGCATAAAACTATTATCTACTATTAGTTAGCAGTACTAGATGCTGTACTGGTTGGTGTTGAAGATGCTTTATTTTTTAAATATTCTTGCGCGGTATTAAATAGCTCTTGTTGCTTTTGGTTTTTTGCTAATTGATCCTGCATATTTTCCCATTGCAACTTGGCTAGCTCCAGATTATTTTGAATATCTTGGGAAATAGAGCTGACTTCGATATTATCATTTTTTACTTCTGGTTTTGGAGCCGCTTGTGAGGAAACACTGAATTTCTGCCAGACAAAGATCAGTCCGATAAAAGTTACCAGCGACAAAACCAGTGTTAAATAAATTTTGTTTTTGTTATTTTGCAAAATTATCATACCTGGGCTTTTAAAACTATTAATTTCAAATCATCTTGAGGCAAATCTCTAGCGCTGACTTTGAACTTGTCATGCTCTTCGGGCTTAATGCCAAACTCTTTGATAAACAGCTCCAAGCCATCTGCTTTATTTTTTAACTCCTTGACTTGATAGGCGCTAGGGATGACCAATCTGGGCTCTATCTGTCCGATGATGTTGTTGGCTTCTTTGGCATTGGCCATGGCACCACCACCAACTGGTAGTAGCAAAATATCCGCGCCAGAGACCAGCTCCAAATCTTTGTCAGTCAAGGGCTGATGGCCATACTCACCCAAGAAAGCAATACGCACATCTTCAAAGATAATTAAGTAAATCAAATGACCGTTGGTTTGTAGTCCATAAACAAAAATATCCTTGGTTTCATACTCGCCAGCGCTAGCAATGACCATGGCCTCTTCGTCTAGCTTACAACCCTCCACGCCTTGGGGATCAGTAAAAATAGCCACGTCGCCTTTGGCTTTGCCATACTTAAAATTTTTGTCTAAAGAATAGGGGTCCAAAACAATGCTATGCTGACTATTTTGTATCTTAAAATAGTTGTTGCCATGCCACGAAATATACATAATTTTTAAGCTATTTAAACTTATTAAATCGCCTTTATTTTATCATAATTTATGATAGTTGTAAATACAAAAATAGGCAAAAATATGCCTAAAAATAGGGCTTTTTAGGGAATAATATCCTCTCTTTTAATAGCCGGCTGGCCCCTCATTGTCATCCCGGACTTGATCCGGGATCTACCATTGATTTGCCATTGGTATAACAATGGTAGATTCCCGCTTTCGCGGGAATGACAGTGGAAGGGGCCAGCCCCTTGATTTATTTGAAACTTTGTGTTAATATAAAGCAACTTAAATTTTATTAATCAAACATCTTGGCTTGTGAATTTTTGCTCGCACCCCAAGAACTTGTGACTCCGGTCACAGGTTAACACTTAATAATTAAATGATAAGCAAAAAACCCACCGTTAAAACTGTTAAATCAGACCATCCTATGGATGTGTTGCTGGAACAAGATAACGCTATAAAAGTTCCGCGAGTTGGCGATTTGGTGGAAGGTACTGTGATCAGTATCTCTAAAAATGAGATTTATCTAGACCTAGCCGGTATTACTACCGGTATTATTCGTGGTCGTGAAATCTATGATGAATCCACTGAATTTTCCAATTTGAAAGTTGGTGACAAAGCTCACGCTACTGTCGTGGGCTTGGACAATGAAAATGGCTACATGGAATTATCCTTGCGCGAAGCTGGTCACAAAAAAGCTTGGGATAATTTGGAAAAACTATACAAGACAGGCGAAATCGTTGACTGCAAAGTCATTGATGCCAACAAAGGCGGTCTGATGATCAAATTAGGCAATGTCATTGGCTTCTTGCCAGTATCCCAGCTGACTATTGAACACTACCCTCGCATTGATGGCGGAGACAAGAATAAAATCTTGACTCACTTGAAAAGCTTTGCCAATCAGATGTTGAAAACCAAAATTATTGATGTTAATGAAAAAGATGAAAAACTGATTGTCTCAGAAAAGGCTGCTTGGGATGACAAGCAAAAAAAAGTAGTCTCCCAATTCAAAGTTGGCGACAAAATCAAGGGCCGCGTCACTGGCGTGGTGAACTTTGGTGCTTTTGTGGAATTTGGCGATGGCCTAGAGGGCTTGGTCCATATTTCAGAATTGGCTTGGCAACGCATTGACGACCCTCGCGATATTATCAAAGTTGGCGAGCAAGTAGAAGCCGAGATTATTGAAATTGAAGAAACTAAAATTTCTTTATCTATAAAAAAATTACAAAAAGACCCTTGGATCAAAGTTCAAGAGCGCTACAAAGTCAACGATAAGGTTCGTGGCAAAGTTTTGAAGGTCAATCCTTTTGGCGCTTTTGTGGAGCTGGATCATGATATCCACGGCTTAGTACACATTTCAGAATTGAGCGACAAAAAAATCAATTCTCCTGATGCCGCTATCAAGGTTGGTGAAAATTATGACTTCACTATCTTGACCATTGAGCCAGAAAACCATCGTTTGGGTCTATCACTCAAAGGACCAAAAAAAACCAAGGCCGAAAGTAAAGAGGAATCAAAAGAAAATGAGGAACCCGCCAAAGGCGGACCCGCCTCGGGCGGGAAGGAAGAAAAGCCGGCTGTGAAAAAAGAAACCAAGGCCAAAAAAACAGTCCCGGCTGAGGAAAGCGCTCCTGCAGAAACAGCTCCAACTGAAACAACTCCTGTTGAAGTAACTAAAGAATAAAAGCGGGACATTATTCGTTTTTGGTGCTAAAATTAAATATATCAATAATGCTATGAATCCGGTTAGAAATTCACCGGACAATGTTTAGTAAAATGTGTAAAAAATATTTAACAAAATTTTACTTTGGCAAGTAAAGATTTAATTATCTAAATTTCTAACCGGATGAACAAAAATATAAAAAATATTGCCATATTTTTTCTAATGCTAGTTTTGCTATTGGGCATTTTCAGTTTTTTTGACAGCTCTAGCAAAAAACCAACAGAAGTAAGTGTGGCTAAATTGGTCAGCCAAATCAATGCTGACCAAGTGAAAAACATCACGGTCACTGGCAGTAAACTGGAGGTAACTCTGCAAGATAATACTACTGAAACTACTCGCAAAGAAACTAATGAACCACTCAGCGACATGCTCAAAAATTATGGCGTCTCTGCAGACAAAATTGCGGCCGCTAATATTTCGGTCAAAGATGAAAACAGCGACAATATCTGGTGGCTGGCTATCCTGCCCTATCTCCTGCCCTTGATTATTATTATTGCTGTAGTTTGGTTTATGATGCGCCAAGTGCAGGGCGTCAACAATCGCGCTATGTCTTTTGGACAATCCGGCGCCAAGATGGCCTCCCAAAACAACAAAGTAAACTTTGGTGATGTAGCTGGCGCTCAAGAAGCCAAAGAAGACCTCAAAGAAATTGTCGACTTTTTGAAAAATCCACAAAAATTTATTGATGTTGGTGCCAAAATTCCGCGCGGTGTCTTGTTGCTTGGCGCGCCCGGTACTGGCAAAACCCTACTCGCTCGCGCTGTGGCTGGTGAAGCCAAAGTGCCCTTCTTTCATATCTCTGGATCGGAGTTTGTGGAAATGTTTGTGGGTGTGGGCGCTTCTCGTGTCCGCGATTTATTCAAAAAAGCCAAAAAAGCCGCTCCTTGTCTGATTTTCATTGATGAAATTGACGCTGTCGGACGCCAAAGAGGCGCCGGCCTCGGGGGCTCGCATGATGAACGCGAACAAACTTTAAATCAGATATTGGTAGAGATGGATGGTTTTGATAACCAAACCAATATTATTGTCATTGCCGCTACCAACCGACCTGATGTCTTGGACCCAGCCCTTTTGAGACCGGGCCGTTTTGATCGCCAAGTAGTGATTGACTTACCAGACATCAAAGACCGCGAAGAAATATTAAAAATCCACGCCAAGAACAAACCGCTAGCTGAAGACGTCAACTTAAAAACCGTGGCCCAAAGAACTCCGGGATTTTCTGGCGCTGATCTAGCCAACTTGTTAAACGAAGCCGCCATTGTGGTAGCCAAAAGAAACGAGAAAAAAATCTTAGGCCAAGATGTTTTGGAATCTATTGAACGCGTGCTCTTGGGTCGGCAGAGAAAATCCTACATCTTGTCAGAAAAAGAAAAGAAAATCACGGCCTACCATGAAGCTGGTCATGCTTTGATCTCCCATGTCTTGCCCCACTCTGATCCCGTACACAAAATATCTATCATTTCTCGCGGACGAGCCGCGGGCTATACTATCAACTTGCCTGACGAAGAAAAAAAGATGCACAGCTACTCGGATTTTATTGACAACATGGCTGTCTTGCTGGGTGGCTTTGCGGCTGAAAAAATATTCTTCGATGAAGTGACCACTGGTGCTAGCAATGACCTGAAAAAGGTCACACAAATGGCTAGACAAATAGTGACTCAGTATGGCATGGACCAAAAACTCGGACCTCGCACCTTTGGCGAAAAAGAAGAAATGATTTTCTTGGGCAAAGAAATTCACGAGCGTCGCGACTACAGCGAAAAAACCGCTGAAGTAATAGATGAAGAAATTTCTAACTACATAAAAACTGCTCTCAAGACGGCTGAAAAAACTATTCATGATAATAAAGCTAAGATAGAAAAAATAGTCGCTACTCTGATCGAAAAAGAGACTATTGAAAAAGAAGAGTTTGCTGCTCTGATGGCTTAAATAACCCTCCCCGCCACTAGGCGAGGATTTTATATTAATACCATGGAAAATAAATTTGGTGCAGAAACACCACGAAAAAACTATGAAGATTTTTTAGAGATAACCCTTTGTGACATGACGGCCAGTGATAAACACAGCCAGACCCGTCTTAAATTTTCTGTTACCTCCATTTTTAAAATTTTTATTAGTCCAGAGTCGCATGAACATGTAGCTAAAGCTTACGGGGTTAATCTAGATGATTCATTGACAGAGGGCGACATCTTTTTTGACGAAGCTGGAAAAATTAAGAAAGTTCAATTCAAATATCATCCCTATCAGCCAATACCCGGATTTGATGGTACAGCCGAAGATCTGGCACAATTACAAAAAGATGTGGAAAAAATAATTAGAAAAAATTTCGAATAAAAACATCCTAAAAATATAATAGTTTAAGAAAAGCGATTATATGAAAGTTTACAAGACTAAGTCTGACAAACTTGGCGGGACTAATTTTAAAGAAATCTCCGCCAAAGCTCAAAAAATTTACAAACAAATTAAGGTAAAAACAAAAAGACGACCATATGTGAGATCGGCTTATTTTAATAAAGATAAAATATTTTTAGAATTGTTTTGGCAACATCTATATAATAAACTTAACTTCCGAGATAAGACTAGGCGACTCAAATACTTTCCGTGTGCTATTGAACTAATTTGTAATTCCAGATATGAACCAGCTTCTAAGGAAAATCCTAACAAAAAATCGGAAATACTACATCGCTTTGCTGGAATAACTAAAGATAAAGATCTTTTTTTTGTGCAAATAAAGGAAGAAAGAAAAAGTGGGCAGAAATGGTTAATATCAATATTCCCAGCAGATAACTAAAAAGACCCTCCGCCAGCTTGTGGTTTATAAACCACGGCCGAAAGTCTTCAACAGCATAATATCATATTGTAAAAAATTGTCAAATACCTGTTTTTTTTGTTTACTTAATTTATTATTTAAGATAGTATGTTAATAGATGTTTCTGTACCGAGTAAAGCGAATTTAATTCATAAGCTACAAAAAAATATGAAAAAATTAAAAATATTAATATTACTTGGCTCCATTTTTATTTTATCGGCCTGCACATTATCAAAACCAAAAACAACTTTGCCAAATACTAATGACCAGCAAAACGCTAACCAAGTTGTAAATGTAAATGATAATACTAATCAAAACACCAATGAGGTAATAAATAATAATTCCGATCAATACATTAGTTTGGATGAAGAATTTACTTTACACAAAAATCAATTAGCCCTTGTCAAAAATACCGACTATAAAATCACTATCACCCAGTTTTTTAATTCACCTTGTCCAGACGGGGCAATGTGTCTCTGGTCAGGGGTCGGCATTACTTTTAAACATACTTTTAAGAGTGAGGTGCGAGAGGGCTTAAATTTGCTTCAAGCCTTTGGTTATCAGACCACCATCATTAATACTGATCACGAAACCTATGCCAAGCTAAAAATTAATCTGCTCAAAAACACCGCTGACCTAACTAGTTGCCAAACTGACGCTGACTGCGTAGCCGCTACTTGCTGTCATCCGACTAGCGTGGTCAATAAAAATAACGCTCCTGATTGCACGGCCATAGCTTGTGATATGAGTTGTCAGGTACCCTTGGACTGTGGAGGTGCTAAAATAGCTTGCCAAAATAATAAATGCACCATAGTAACTACTAAATAAAGAGCCGCAAGGCTCTTTTTTAATCCAGGGGACTTTTTTATTTTACCTGACTAGTGACATCGACAAAGTCATAAGGCCTACCCCAAGTAGCAAAATAATTTTTATCTTCTAGAATTTCGAAGTTAGCACCAAACACTGAATTGAATAGCACCCTAAAAGTATTAACTGGAGTAATGCTTGGATAAAGCATTTTTTTTGTTTCTACTGGCACATAATAGGCATTCAATATGCTCATTCTTTCGACTGTATTACTATTTTTCAGACTATCCCAATCCAACATTGATCCCGGGCCGTGATCACTTTGTAAAATAATAATCGGCGGAGTTTTAGAGGTGGTTAATATTTTATTTATAATATTTTCAAAACGTTTATTCAAATAGGATAATTGACTCACATATTGTTTTTGATACTTCTCTACCCCGCCGGGACAAACATCAAAATAGTAGCTACCATCTGTACCGTCCAAGCATGTTGTGGCAATATCTGCAACCTGCCCGTTTGATTCAAATATAAATGGCGGATGAGGTGATAGTATGTGTATGTAGCTAAAAGTTGGAGCTTCTATGCTAGCAATTTCCGGTATTTTATCTAAAAAAGTTTCTATGTATATGGCTATGTCCTTAACTTGGGCTCCTGACGAAAACAAAAATAAGGGAGTTTTTTTAACTAATAGGGCCTCAAAATCATTTTGTCTTAAATTATTAGCTAAATAAATATCCGATTTAATATTTTTGTATGTTCCAACCCAAGTAGATGGTAGAGAGACAAAAGTGTAGCCCTTGGCTTTAAAAAAATCATTAACCGTATTATCACTGATTAATTTTTTGAGTACGGCTCTATCACTTGATTCATGGCCGACTTTGGTGGCCACCTCATCTAAATAATTTATATTTAATGTGCTAGCCAAAGACAAAAAAGTTTGGTTATAATTTGAAGTAGAATCATCAGCCACAAAAAATCCTTTGGTTTTTAGGAAATTTATAAAATCACTATTATCATAATTATAAATATCTTTTAAAACATCCTGCCTAGCATAGCCGTCCAGTATTATGTAATAAACATCTGGCAGATTATCGACATTTTTTATTTCACTATTTTCACCTGCTTGTTGGTCTTTAAAATTAATCTGATCCACAATACTTCCCTGGTGTTGGTATTGATAATTGGCAATATTAAATACCTGTAAAATAACTATTACACCAGCAAAAAAGTTTAAGAGTTTATTAGTGTTATCAAATTTATGAGTACTATAGGCAATGACAAAACCTAGGGCTATGATGGTAAAAACATAAACCACCAGGGCTAGTGATTGGTAAAATATTAATCCCTGAGCTAGATATGAGTCTAGGACAAAAAATATATCAGAAAATGAATAAAAATAAAAAAAAGAAATAATAATTATTGAGCTAATGATTGAGCTTTTGTATTTATTTTTTATAATAATGTTTATTGTAAAAAAAAGAACGCTAGCACCTAACAAAGAAATAATAATTGGCTTTGGCAAGTATTGAGCAGTGGCAATATCTTGATTATTTTCAAATAAACTTATGATAGGTATCAAGACGAAAAGCCAAGGATGAAATAAAATATCTTTTTTCATTATTTTTTAGTCATTAAATACAAGCATCTTTTTGATTCTTTGATATTTTTTGATTCTTTGATATTAAAATATCTAGCGAAGGCCTCTTCAAAATGAGCTTGATCATATTCAGAAAATATATCTTCTCGAGTGGCTAATAATTTTTCTACTTTAGAATCATCTTTAGGGACAAATTCTATAATTAAATTATTTCCCAAACTACTAAAATAGCTAGCAATCTTATCAAAAGGCAAATTATTTGATATGGCCAAATGATGAATCAAAGCGAGAGCCATCAAGGTGTCAGCCGGCCCTCTATCTAGCCAGGAATCTCTCTCTTGATTGGCCCAGCCAATATTTGGACTAGGATTAGTAAGATCTAAAAATAAAGGCAATAAATTTTTTTCTTTATTTTTTTTGGTGTATAAATAATTTTTTTCAACCGCAACCAAATCTATATCAAAACAAATAGTGGGTATATTTTTATCGCTAGCCAATCGACTAAAGATCCCTGTATTGCCTCCGAGATCCCAAACATTATTTGGTTTTAATTTTTCTAAAAATTCTTCCACCAACTCCTTTTTGTAGTCAAAGGCCTGATCAGAATAATTGGTAAAGCTATAATACTCTCCCCATTCCGTGCTGGTCTGAGGAAATTTCAAATTTTTGACAGCCGATTCTAGATTGTCTATCAAGGCCAATACGGCCTGCTGGCTTATTTTTGGCTGATGTTTTATCTTTTTATCGGCATAATGTTTTTGGCTTTTGGCGTGTAGATGAATATGGGTCAACAAAGAAAAATTTAATTTACTAGAAATTGGCAGTAGCTTACTAGCCAGACCCAGATCAACGCCATCTATAAAAATCCTGGCCAATTGTCCTAAATTCAAATCTTTATAAGACATCAGGGCTATTGGGGCTAGAAAATGCTGACAAAATTGTTTGTAGGCAAACCAAGGCCGACCTTCTTTATATTTTTCAAATGATAAAGTATCAATAAATATTGGGCGACCATTATAAAATTGCACATTATAAGCACTAGCATCTTTGAGAGACAGACCATGCTCTAAGGATAACTTTTGGATTTGCAAAGTGAGTAAGGCCGCATCTTTGAGCTGGGAAAAACACCATTCATAGGGATAGGATATAATATCTAACTGGCGTGGTTTTATTATTTTATAGCCGTCTGAAGAATAAAAATCCAAAAGACCCTCTTCTTGATGATCAAGGAGTAATTTTTGAGAAATTAATTTTTGGTACAAACCAGAAGATAGTAGTAGCTCATAATCTTCTTGGTAGCTTTTGTTTATTTGTCGAAACAATTGTCCATCTCTAATAAATAAAAATCCGCTAGAATCTCTAAACGAACTTTTAATTTTTTGCTGGATCATTATGTTCTATATTTTCTTGTTTATTAGATTTTTTATTTTTGAAAAATAATTTTATTTTCCTATAATATAATTTTATGGCGAATAGCCCACTAAGCACTCCGCCAACTATTATCTGAAATAAGAGAGAACCGCTACCGGGATCTAGGTAGGCCTGAGCCGACTTGGTACTCATGATAAAAAAACCTAAGGCGAATAAAAAATAAAATAATGGATTCATATTGTTTGTTTAAATTATTTTGTAAATTATGGTTTGATTACCTTGATATACTTCCTGTGTCCTAGAAGTACTAGGCGGTGTATTAATTGAGTATATTTATTTTTAATACTAGCACATACAATATCTCTGTAAAGTTTTCAAGGCCAAGCCCGCCAGAAAACCCTAAAAAAGTGGGCTTTTTCTTTTTTAATCTAGTGGGCTTTTGATATTACTACAAAAATTTCTAGCCACGTGAGTATATATTTCTGTGGTCTTGATGTTTTGGTGGCCCAATAATTTTTGGATGTAACGAATATCTACCCCGCTTTCTAGCAAGTGGGTAGCAAAACTATGCCTCAAGCTATGACAACTGGCCTCTTTTTTGATGCCAGATTCTGCCAAAGCATGATCAAATATTTTCTGAGCACTACGCTGACTTAAACTGGACTCACCACTCATACCACTAAATAAATATTTTTGAGTGTTGGGTAATTTTGGTAAATATAAATTTAATAATTTTATACTAATGCCACTCAATAATGTATAGCGGTCTTTTTGGCCCTTGGCGTCTTTGACTAACAAACTTTTGCTCACCAAATCCAAATGACTGATTTTTATTTTCACTACTTCTGATACCCGCAAGCCCGAGCCATAAAGTAAGGATAATAAAAGTTTATGCTTTAAGTTGTGAGCGCAGTTGATTATTTTTATAATCTCAATCTTAGTCAAAACAGTTGGTAAAAACTTTTCTTTTTTTGGCCTAACAACACTAAAAAACAGCTTCCGATGCAGAATCTGTTGATAATAAAATTTGAGGGCGGAAATGACTTGATTGAGTGAAGTGTTGGTGTAATTTTTACTTTTCAAATAAAGCAAATAGTTTTTGATATCCTGACTATCAACCTCCCTAGCCGACTTAGCCACAAAATCCAAAAATCTCTGATTGTGGGATAAGTAGCTCTTGATGGTCCTTTTGGAAAATCCCCTGATAATAAGCTCCTGCGCTAGACTGGCTAGAGGGTGGCTATTAGCCAAAAACTGGGGCTTTTTGGCCACTTCACCCGCCTTCGCCGAAGGCTTTGGCGGGACAAGTTCGCTTTTCTTCATACTTGTTTATGATTAATAATTATTATTTACTTTTTAGCTAATTTTGGCTACAATGTCAACAGGTGCGTAAACACACTGATAAGTGGAAATTCGCTTCGCTCTTTCCACTTATCGCGCGCGGGTACCCCCGCTGCTAGGTTCGTTCGCTTCGCGAACATCACCTATCACCGGGTATCCGAAATGCCTGCCCCTCTGCTT
>Ga0172379_10001319_pt1 | contig 50507 bp, 50 predicted proteins | sample GrowelOW334metaG_FD_119756 | JGI IMG/M metagenome (GOLD analysis project Ga0172379, IMG submission 119756) | Groundwater microbial communities from an aquifer near a municipal landfill in Southern Ontario, Canada - Groundwater well OW334 metaG | ecosystem: Environmental > Aquatic > Deep... | reverse complement strand
TTGGCGGGGGAGCACCACAAGGGGTGGATGCTGCGGTTCAATTGGATACAACGCCAGGAATATTACCGGGGGAGACGGCAGGTTGACGGTCAGACTGAAGATCTTGCCAGACGAGCCGAGAGGTGCTGCATGGCCATCGTCAGCTCGTGGTGCGATATCGCGGATGCGAAGAAATTCGTTTCCGAGAGTCGTGTCTGCGATGCACAAACTGTCTCGTTAAGTCGAGTAACGAGCGAGACCCTCGCGAACAGTTGCTAATTTCCCCTCCGGGGGAGATGCACCCTGTTCGGACTGCCCGCGTTAAGTGGGAGGAAGGAGAGGGCGACGGTAGGTCAGTATGGCCTGAATCTCACCGGGCTACACGTGGCATACAATGGTCAAGACAATGGGCTGCGACTCCGAAAGGAGAAGCGAATCTCACAAACTTGACCCAAGTTCGGATTGAGGGCTGTAACTCGCCCTCATGAAGCTGGAATCCCTAGTAATCGCTTGTCATCATCGAGCGGTGAATACGTCCCCGCTCCTTGCACACACCGCCCGTCAAGTCACCCAAGCTAGTTTTTGGTGAGGCTGCGCTTCTTGGCGCTGTCGAACCAGAGGTTGGTGAGGGGGGCTAAGTCGTAACAAGGTATCCGTAGGGGAACCTGCGGATAGATCACCTCCAAAAAAATCACTTGGAGAATCTGTCTTCGGATGGATTAGTCAAGGTTGATTGGAGTATAGTTAGAAGTGTCGCAAGGGATGTAGGCTCAACTATTGCTTTCTCTAAGTTTAATCCTGAAGCGTGCAATTTATTTTTCTCAGCGAAAGCCAGATTTCTGAGAAACGGAAAAACGATTGCACGATATTTTCTTCCCTAGCGCAAGCTTCACCGAAAAAGTTATATAGAAAGAACGAGTTGCTTAAACGACCGGTGCGCAAATGGCATTTCCTGAAGAGCTTCGCGGCATGAAGGTATGCGACTTGAACAGGAAACAAACCGACCTTCTTTACGGCGCGCTCGAGGAATTGCAGGCCGACGAGGTATTGGATTCCGAGCGGACGCTCTCATTCATCGCCGACCGCTACCATGCCGAAAAGCAGAAGGGCGCGAAGGGGAACGCCAAGGCGATGTCGCTCATCGAATCCCTGATTTTCCGCCCGGAAGTGCTGCACGGCGTGAAAGTGGGCGAGCTTGGCGAGAAGCAGACTGATGCGCTTTACGGCGCGATGGAAAAGCTCCAGATGGAAGCCACGCTTGACGCGGGCAAGAGCCTTGCTTTCTTAGCCGACGCGTGGGTTGCGGAAAAGGCGAAGGGCAAGAGCGCGAATACAGACGCGATGAAGCTCATCGAGTCGCTTGCCAAAAAGCCGCGGGAGCCGCGCGCCCCGAAAAGAAGGAAGTAGGGCGCCGGGAAATGCGTTTATTTTCTTCCTTAGCCGTGCGCAGGACTTCCCAGTATTTATAAACACTTTCTATCAGAAAAGGCGACATGGGAAAATTTGCGCTTATTGACAAGGCGGCTGGAAAGAATGTCCCAGCCTCGACAAAAAGAGGGATGGGCAGGGCGAACGCATCGTACGAGAATGGCTACCCTGTGGAAGTGGACACTCCCTATGGCAGTTTCAGGGACAATGAACCGTTCCCGTCCAAGTGCAGGAACATGCCCCTCTCAAAGCCGACTGTCAGGCTCATGAAAGAGGACGCCAAAAGGGAAAACTGCGAGCCCGGGCAAAAAGCCACGCCTTTTGGGAACAAGCAACCGGAAACCGAAACCATTGCGGTCGGGAACAACGGCAAGATGTTCAAATTGGACGAAATTCTTTGCATTGAAGCCCACAACCTCGGGATGTTCCCCGGGGCTGAGCATCCGTTCATACAGGAAACATTTGCGAAAAACGATTACGACATACTCAAGGCAAGAAACGAGCTTGTGCTCTATTTCAAGAACAATCTCTGGCTGAGAATCACCCCGTATATTTATGTGAAGAAGGCGGATGCGGAAAGGCCGCTTCGGCAGCTTGCGCAGGAAACCTGCAAGCAGAACCGCGCCATCAATCCCGAGGACTTCGGGCTTGTTCTCCATCCGACAGCAAGGCAGATACTGGGTGACGTGCAGGGAGACAAGATGCAGCTCATTTTCGAGCTTGAGCCAATGCTTTCGAACCTGCCGACCGGCATAGACTGGCAGGAAGCCGAAGCCGTAATGCAGTTCCTGAACGCCTTCTCTGTAAACGCATTCTTCTACCAGCTTAAGGAAATGCGGAACAACGTCACGCAGGATGTCATGGGCGGGCGGCTCGATGCCGCCTTGAAAGCCGCGGAGAAGATGGACTGCGAATCCGACAGGGAGATGGCATTTTGCTGGATTATCATGGGGCGCCTGAACAGGAGGGAGGTTGCCGAGGCGGGAGAAATCCTGAAAAAAATCGGCACTGCGAGGGACGGCGGCGTGTATTGGCCGTCGCTTGTGAAAGCGACTGCCCTCGTTGCGATGTACCATGTGAAAAATGGGAGGGCGGACGAGGCGGAAAAGCTGTTCGCCCCGCTTGAAAAAATGCTTGAGAACCGCTATGGCGCGGAAATCCTGATTGAATGGCAGGCGCGCGCGGGGCTTGAGGGCGCCGCCATCCAGAACCTCCTCAAATATGCGGACAATTACGAGAGCCAGGACAGGCTGTTTGAAATGCTCGCGAAGATAAAGCCGTTTGAAATCAATCCGAAAGATTTTGAAATCCGATAGCGCGTGAAAGGACGGAACCTCTATAAACCTCCCAGCGAAAGCCAATCCCATGGAAGAGCATGTCAACGTGAAGGCGACGAGGATCGTCGTCGCGGCAAACCTAACCCTCATTGCCGTGAAACTCGCGGTCGTGCTTCTCACTGGAAGCTTGGGCGTGTTCGCGGTATTGGTGGACTCCTGCTTCGACCTCGCCGGCTCGATAATCGCGTATCTCGGCGTGAAAAAGGGCGGGGAGCCCGCTGACCTGAACTACCATTTCGGCTACAAAAAATACGAAACCCTCTCCTCTCTTGCGCAGCTTGCCCTCATTGGCATGACCGCGGTTTTGATAATCAACGAAGGCGCGCACCGCCTTGTTTTTCCGAAAGCCCTCCAAATCGGCACCGCCGACCTCGCGCTCATGCTTTTTACCGTGGTTGTTGATGTGGCGCTTGTCTTCTACCTGCGCAGGCGCGCCGACGGCAGGAGCCCCGCCATACAGGCGAGCATGGGCAATTACGCCTCGGACATCATGCAGAACTCCATGGTATTCGTGGGGCTGGCTGCGGCAGGGATGGGCATCTATATCGCCGACCCGATTGCCGCGCTTCTCGTGGCAATGCTGATGCTGCGCGTTGTCTGGAGCGTGGGCTCAAGCGTGTTCCACGAGCTTACCGACGCCTCGCCGCCCAAGGAAAAATTGGAGGCGTACGGAAAGGTAATAATGTCGGTTAAGGGAGTGAAGACGTTCCACCGCTTCAGGGCGAGAAGCGTCTCCGGATACGTGATGGTGGACATGCATCTGCAGCTTGACCCGAAGATGACCTTGGAGAAAAGCCACGCCCTCGGGCACGAGGTGAAGGGGCGGCTCATGGAGAAGTTCCCTGAAATCACCGACGTCCTCACCCATATCGAGCCGTACTATGCGCGTGTGAAAAGGCACCCGAAGTTCGGGAACTGATTCGCGCCGCTGACTCTGATTTTTAATCTTGCCGCACCCCAATCCCAACATGAAATTCACGATGTCGCCCGACCGCGCCTATCTTCTGGGCATGTGGAAGAGCAGGAGGACCGCGGAGGGCGTCGGCGTTGACGGGCACCGCGAGCTTTGCATGGCATTCCTGCAGCTTTGCCTGAAGGAGAAGCTCTGCCAGCCCGACAAGGTGCAGTATAAGGAGGGTCCGTTGCACAAGTGCTATTTCTACAATACCTCGCTTCGCACGTGGCTTGACGAGGAAATGGGCAAGCGCGACATCCGGCTGAAATACAAAAACGAGTTCGCGGCAAGCTACTTCGCTGGCGTGTTTGACGCCAAGGGCGGCTGGGCGGACTCGGTCGCCGGCGGGCAGATGCCATTCATCATCGGCGACAGGGTGGATGAGATGGTGCTCATGCGGCTTGGCTTCCGGGTGAAAAAGCAGGGCGCACGCCTCGCGATAATCTCCAAGGACTTTTACGGGTGGATTCTCCCGCACATGCGCATGGACATAGGCAAGCTTCAGGCGAAAAAATAGCTACTTTACGACTACCACTTTGCTCTTGTTTTTCACGACCAGCACGACTTCGCTTGACTCGACCAAAAAGTCCACGGACACTCCCTTGAGCGCGAGGCGGTCCTGGCCCGTTATCCCGTGCGCGCGCTCGTGCGGAACCAGGGCGGAGATTTCCTTGTGCCCGTCCGTAAGGCGAATTTTGGCGAACGTCTTTTTCTTCGCGCCAAAGCCCGTGTCTGAAATGGAAACGATTGCCATCTCGGAAAACGACAGGTTTTTCATGCCCGGCTTGAGGTTGGAGAAGTTCGCCAGCCCCTCCTCGGACGCGCGCTCCTCCGCCATCTTGAATGCCAGCCCTATTTCCTTCTTGAAGTTCGAAAGGATACGGTTCTGCTCGCGCTTGAGCTCGGATTTTCCCATTCCAGGTGTGGTCGCGATTTTGTATGCGAGCGAGTAGTACTTGTTTTCGGCAAGCTCGGATTCGTGCTCCTGCTCCTCGGGGCTTTGCGCCTCGTCCTCGAATTCCCGCTCGGCGGGAAGGGGTTCGGTTGCGACCGTGTGGTCTTCCTGCTCGATTTCGACCGAGTCCTGCCTGACTGGCATCCGCTCGGGCTCCTTTTTCTGCCCGAACGGGAAGTTCGGCGCGTTTTCAGCCGGAATGTGCTCGGTTTGCCTCTCCTGCTGCACGGTCGTGGAGAGCTGCGCGGGCGGCTGCGGCGCGGCAATCTTGTCCAATCCGTGAAGCGGGTCAGCGGCTGCCGGCGGCTTCGGGTGGAATCCGAACAGCTTTTCAATCGAAGGAAGCAGCTTGCGCTTGACCGAGTCGCGCTTCTTCGGCTCATAGTGCGCGAAGAGCTTCTCAAGAGTGGGCATCATCCTCTGGCGGACTTCGGGCATTTCCTCTGGAGTGGTCATCTCCTTGCGCTCGGCGAAGAGCTTCTCAAGCGAGACGATGGTCTCCTTTTCCGCCTCCTTGTACTGCCCGAGGGACTTCTGTGCCGCTATTTTCACCATTTCTTCCTTGTCGGATGAAAGCTCGATGAGCGCGAATATGGCGCGGGGGTCGTCGCTTTTGCCCAGCTCCTCTGCGACGCGCAGGCGGACCTTGGGGTCCGAGTCGAATGCCTGCGCCGCGAGCTTGTCAAGAGAATCCGGCTTGTCCTTTTCCTCTGCCGCTTCCGCGAGGCTCGCCTGCCTTGCCTTGCTCCCTTTGACCTTTTCAACCATCATTATCGCCTTTCCCTGCCTCCTTTCAAGGGCAAACAATAAAAAAGTCTGCGAACAGACTTTTTTTGCTATTGCAATCGCAATTGCAATACCAATAAAAATGAAAAGCAGGAAGATGCAGCGTGGACGCTGCAATGCTCATAGTATCCCTATTCGGGCTTGTCAGGGAGCCAATAAAGCTCGCGTCAATCGCGCTCAACGACGTTTGGGCGGGCATGGCGCTCACCCTGCTTTTCATGCTCGCAGTCCTGTTTTACCACCGCGAACAGCGCGAACTGCCGTTTCTATTCTGCGCCCTTGCAATCGCGCTTTTGCTTGGGTTTTCCTTCAAGACGCTTCTGCAGGAGCCGCGCCCGTGCATTGCCGTTCCGGGAAAGATACCCTGCCCGCTTGACTTCTCCCTGCCCTCGCTCCACGCCCTGCTGGCATTCACCCTTGCCATTGTCTCGCTTGGCAACCGCTCGTTCCCGATTTTCCTCCTCTACGCGCTTTTCGTGGCTTTTTCGCGGGTTTATCTCGGGGTGCATACGATAACGCAGGTTGCCGCCGGGCTTGCGCTCGCGTTTTTCGCCTGCGTGCTTTGCGAACTTCTGTTCAGGAGAATGAAATGGGCGCTGCCGCGCGTGGTGCACATGCGGCACGACTCGGCGAGGATTCGGAGCTGACGAGGGGTTATGGGCATGAATGAGGATGAACGGCAGGTTTTCCACATAGCGCTTGGGCTCTGCTCCATGGCGCTCGTGTGGTTTATGGGGGTGCAGGTTGCCACTTACGTTGTCGGCAGCATACTCATACTCGGGCTCGTCCTTGTGCACCTGAAGCTGTCTGGGGCGCGGCTGGGCCCCCTGGAGCATCTTGTGCAGCGCTTCGAGCGCCCGGGGGCAACGCCGGGCTACGGGGCGCTGACAATCGCCGCTGGCACGCTTGCCATAATGACACTGATTTCCAAGCCAGATAACGTATTGGCTTCCCTTGTCATATTGGGAGTGGGGGACGCTGCCTCCACGCTTGTCGGAAGAAGGAGCAAAAGGAAGCTCGCACACAACCGCAAGAAGACATATGGGGGCACGCTCTCGTTTTTCATGGCATCCCTGCCCGCGGCTTATTTCGCGGGATTGCCTGCAGTCGCGGTTGCGGCAGTTGCCGCGCTTGCCGAGAGCTTCGAGTCGGACATGGACGACAACCTCGTCATCGCCGTCGTGTGCGTGGTGGGGTTCAGGCTGCTTGGCGGATGATTTAGGGCGCCGAGAGGATTTCCCTAATTTGGAGGAGACGCCTGTTGTTTGGCGACCGCTCAAGCTCGTGCGCGACTATCTCATGCACGTTCTTGGCGTTGTAGCTCTTGTCAAAGACGCCGGTGAATGGCAAGTGGAAGTAGATTTTTTTCAGGTTGGCACCCATTTCCCTGCATCTTTTCACCTGATTCGGGTTCCTTTTCTTTATCGCCCTCAGGAGGGACAGATAAAGTGCCTCTTCCTCGCGCGGAGTGAGCTTCTTCATCGCAGTTTCCGTGAAAGTGGATGACACCGACGACTGAAACTTGCCGTTGTTCTTGGCGATTATTGTGTTGGTTTGGACTGTGGGTGATGCAGTTTGCATGGCGTGCCTCTTCCCTTTTCTGATAGTAAGTGTTTAAATGTGTTTTCGATTTTTGATTCGGAATACCTTTTTAATATCCTCGAAGGCTAATCTGCCGAGAGGGGAAAGAAATGATAGTTCCGGGAACAAAAGCCGCAGAGGGGAAGCTGGTCGAGCAGCTGCTTCACGAAAGCCAGGCGCAGCCAGCGGGAATAGACATGACACTGCGCGAAGTGCAGGAGCTCTCCGACGCCGGCGAGATTGATTTTGACAATTCAAAGAGGAGGATTTCCGGAGGCAGGAAGCTTGAATTCGAGGGCGGGAAGCTTCACCTGAAACCCGGCTGCTACAAGATTATTTACAATGAATACGTGAACATCCCGATTGACTGCGCGGCTTTCGGATTCCCGCGCTCATCGGTCCTTCGCTGCGGGGCGGACGTTCGCTGCGCGGTCTGGGACCCGGGCTACCACGGACGGAGCGAGTCGCTTCTGGTGGTGCATAATCCGCACGGAATAACTCTTCATGAGAAAGCAAAAGTCATGCAGCTGGTGTTCGTGAAGCTTGAAGCCGCGGCTGAAAAGGGATACGACGGGAGATACAAAGGGGAAAACAGATAGTTCATTTGACGGTGTGGAAAATGGTGCTCAGGCAGCCGATTGTTGTGGTGATGGGCCATGTGGACCATGGCAAGACTTCGCTACTTGACGCCATACGCAGCACCAATGTCGCGAAAAAGGAGGCAGGCGCGATTACCCAGCACATCGGGGCTTCCGAAGTCGGGATAGACGACATCAAGGAGTCCTGCGCCGCGCTTCTTTCGAAGCAGAAGATAGACTTCACGATACCCGGGCTTCTCTTCATAGACACGCCGGGGCACGCGTCATTCACGCATTTGCGCGAGAGGGGCGGCTCCATTGCCGACATCGCAATTCTTGTCGTAGACATCGCGCAGGGATTCCAGCCGCAGACTATCGAGAGCATAAAGATACTCCGGGGCTTCAAGACGCCGTTCATGGTCGCTGCGAACAAGGTGGATTTGGTAACCGGCTGGAAGACGCCGCCCAAGGGTGCAATCACGCCTGCCGCATGCAGCATACTTGCGGACATAAACGAGCAGAGGCCCGAGGTGCAGATGCGCCTCGACGAGCTCATGTATGTGCTTGTCGGGAAATTGAGCGAATACGGGCTTGAATCCGAGCGCTTCGACCGCGTGACGGATTTCACGAAGCAAATCGCAATCATGCCAGTGTCCGCGAAAACCGGCGAGGGGTTGTCCGAGCTTCTCCTTTCAATCGCGGGCTTGTCCCAGCGCTTCCTTGAAAAGTCCCTCAAGACGGAGGAGAGCGCCGTGGGAAGCGGAAGCATATTGGAAGTCAAGGAGGAGCAGGGGCTTGGCACGACCATAGATGTTATCATCTACGAGGGCACGCTTCGCAAGAACGACGAGATAATATTCGGCACGGTGAACGGCGCTGCGAAGACGCGCGTGAGAGGCATCCTCAAGCCAAAGCTCCACCCTACAGGGGACGGTGACAGGTTCGAATACGTTGACGAGGTTCACGCGGCTGCGGGAGTGAAGGTTTATGCATCCGGGCTTGAAAACGCGCTGTCTGGCTCGCCCCTGCTTGTGGACGACGGCAACCCGAACACCGACCAGCTCAAGGAAATCGACGACATGATAAAGGGCATACTTACCGAGTCCGAAGGGAACGGTGTGATTGTGAAGGCAGACACGCTAGGCTCTGTCGAGGCGCTGAGAAAGCTTCTTGCCGCGCAGGGGATAGAGATAAAGCGCGCGGGCGTGGGCAGGGTGGCGAAAAAGGACATCGTGGATGCCTCGATTGTGCGCGCGGTCGACCCGCTCAAAGGCGCGGTGCTCGCGTTTTCCGTGGGAGTGGCTGACGACGCTGCCGATGAGGCTGCGAAAGCCGGCGTGAAGGTTTTCACCTCCAACGTGATTTACTCGCTTTGCGACGATTATGCGGCGTGGATGGCGGAGGAGACCAAGAAGAACTCGCAATCCGCAGCAGAACGGCTGCCCTCGCCCGCGAAACTGCTCGCCATGCCGGGCTGCACCTTCCGCGCAAGCAAGCCAGCCATTTTCGGAGTGGAGATAACCGCGGGGAAATTGAAGAAAGGCGTGCGGCTAATGGACAGGAAAGGGGGGATAATCGGCGAAGTGCGCGAAATGCAGAAGGAGGGCAAGCCCGTTGCCGAGGCAAAGAGGGGCGAGCAGCTCGCCATTTCAGTGGAAGGCGCGATTTGCGGCAAGGCGTTCTCGGAAGGGGATTCGCTTTACGTTTACATCACGAGGAAGGAGGCGGACGAGCTTATCGCCTCCTGCGGAAAGGACATGACTGACGATGAGAAGCTCGCGCTGGACGAGATACTTGGGATTACGAGCAAGCCGCTGTTCTAATCCTCCTGCTGCTTCTTAGGTATCTCTTTTTAATACCATTTACCACAATATTTCCATGCTGTTTGCAAACAAAAGCCAGCACAGGCCGTACAACAAGCTGGACGGAGTCAGGCGCTTGAAGCTGCTTGAGGAAACCGGCAGGCTGGGCACTGCAAAAACTGAGAAGTTCGGCGTATGCAGCCTGCAAGAGGCGGAAATGGCAGTGTTCGACCTGACGAGAAAAACGCCGCTGCTGCTTCGCACGAGCAGCCTGAAGGAAACTACTTACGACCTCTGGTGCATACAGCCCAATGCGAAGTTCCAGCCCCTGTGCGAGGAGAACTTTAGAAAAATAGAGTTGGGATTTGCCAGGTTCAAGGAAGAATTCAAGGACGTCCGCTCATACAAAGGCGGAGCCACGATATTGCTGCTTAACCTGCCGAATGCGGAATACCGCTCAACCGGGATGCTGACGGCGTATCACGATAGCGGCACGTATTACCTTTGGATAAAAAATGGTGCTGGAAAGACCGAAGCCATACGGTGTTTCAGGGAAGACAAGCAGCTTGCCTACGAGGAGCATGGAAAACTCGGGAAAGATGGCATCGCGTATGTAAATCGCAGCCAAGAACATGAGGTGGTTGGCATTACGAAAGAGATTGAAGCCGTGAGAGCCGCCTACATACAGTTTGCGAAAGAGTTCTCCAAGGGCGATAGCGAAGCCAGCTGGGTCACGTATGGTGGAAACCCATGCCCAGTATTCTATGATTGGATTCGAACCGGCACTGGCTAGGGAAAATGGTTTTGGCAATCCGCGGAATCGACTACTGCCTCCTCGCGATTTTTCCGAATTTCGCGTAGGGCTTCGTGGTTTTGCTGTCGAGCTTTTCGAATATGATTTGGCTTATTTTCATTCCCGCGCGGATGGTCACGGGAAAGGGCGCGAAATTCACTATTTCGAGGACTTGGTGGTTGTCCGAGCCGGGCATCACCAAGGCGGATGTCACGTGCACGGCGAGCCCCATGCGGGCAAAGCGGCTCCTGCCCTCAAGCGTGCCTATCATGTCCGCAGGCATTGTTATCCTCTCGCGGGTGATGCCAAGGCACATGCCGCCCGCAGGAAGTGTGATTGCGTTCGTCTCGTATTCCTCTGTTGCCTCGCGGAAATCCACGCGCGAGAGGTCAACGGGCTTGTTGGCGACGTATTTCTTCTTGAAAACCCAGAACCTGCCCTCAAGAGTGAGGTCGACAGACGCCGCGCCTATTTGGTCTTGCTTGAGCGCTGGCGAGAAGCGAAGATGGCGGGAGGCGATTGCGCGTCTGATATCCGCGTCTGAGAGAACCATGAGTGGACAACGAAGAGCAAGAATAATAACTTGGCGGCTGCGGGGCATATAATGTATTTATATACTTTTTACCACAATAATGCACCATGGTTGCCTCAGAGAAAACCATAATGCTCATCGCGGCTTACAACGAAGAGGAAAACATAGGCTACATCCTCAGGCAGGCCGCCATGCTGAAAAAAGCCGGCACGATATCCGAGTTCGTGGTGGTGGACGACGGCTCAAAGGACGATACCTCGCGGACCGCAGCCTTGGGCGGCGCGACCGTGATTCGGGTCCCTGAAAACCGCGGCAAGGGCAACGCCGTGCTGCAGGGGCTTTTGCACTGCAAAAACGCTGGAGCGCAAACAGTCGTCTTGGCGGATGCCGATACTGTAGCAGGAGTGACGCAGGTGCAAGTAATCCATCTTCTTGAAGAGCTTGAAGGCATGCCGTCCCTGCCCAAAATCATGATGGCGGTTTATCCCCAAAGCTGGAAGGACAAAAGAACTGGGGACATTGCCGTGACGGATGAATATTCGGGATTCCGCGCAGTGAGGATGGAGGGGCTGAACTTCCTGTTCGTGCCATTGCCGGACGGGAACGGGTGGAAATTCGCGGAAAGCTTCCCGGCAAAACGCTTCATAAAAGACGCTCAGGGCTACCGGCTTGAAGCCATGCTCAACTACCGCTTCAAGAAAAGCACGCGCATGCTTGCCAGGCTTGATTCCTGCCTTGAGACCCTCCCGTTCGGAAGGGGGAATGACAATACGAAAAGGCATATCCGAAGCCACATACGCGACTGCGAGGAGAAATGCTACATGAGAAGCTACAATCGCCTAGTCGCGCTCACGAAACGCAGGGGCATGCAGATTGTGCAAAAAGTCGCGGCTGTTTTCTAGGGTGCGGATATGTTCGCTCATTCAGAACCATTGGTTGAAGCGCCGCGCCAGAAAGTCTTAGTTGCCATCCCGGCATTCAACGAGGAAAAGACGGTTGATTACGTCCTTGGCAGGGCGGCTGAACTGAAATCGGGCGGCGCCATCTGGGATTTTGTGCTGGTAAACGACGGCTCGACAGACCGGACAGTGGGGATTGCCAAGTCCATGCGCGCGGAAGTGCTGGACATAAGGGAGCGTGCAGGCAAGGGAAACGCAATCCTTCAGGGCATGCTTCTGGCGAAAAAGCGCGGGGCGGAAATCTTCCTCATGATTGACGCGGATTTGCACCGCGGCTTCACGAAGGAGCAGGTGAATGGCATACTTGCCGAGTTTGAGCTTCCGCCAGTCTGCCCGGACGACCCAACCAGCGAAGCCGCAAGGCGCATAGGCAGGAAAACCGAGATGGTGGTGCACCCCTGGGGCGAACAGAACGGCGGGAATTACAGCTATTGCACCAGTTATTCGGGCTTCAGGGCAATCAGGATGGATGCACTTGGATTCCTGTTCGTAAAAAATCCGGAAGGCGAATGGGTTTTCGCAAAAAGCAAGCCGGCGATGCGTTTCATCGAGGCAGCGCAGGGATACGGGCTTGAAACCATACTCAACCTCTATTTCAGGAAGAGATTGCGGATGATTTGCAAATCAATCGGGCCTGCCGAAGCGTCCGAAGCTATTGTAAAGGAAAGGGACGGACGCCTGCCGCAAGGCACGCAGGAGCATGACCTGAAGAAAAGCAGGAGCTTATTGAATCCAAGGTTCAACAACTGGTACGACCTTGTCAAAAAAAGGGGAGCGCAGGCAGTTCTGGCGAAACAGTGAAACCGCCGTCGGGCTATCTCGCGGCTTCGTCAAGCGTCCAACACGACTCCGTTAGTTTTAAAAGGATGATTTGGCTTATTTTTCCGATACAATGACAGTGGAAAAACTAAAGAGCGAAGTGGCGGGCGAGATAACCCTCTCCCAGACGCCGGGCTCGACAATGAAGAAGTGGCGCGAGATATTCGCAATCACGCAAGCCGAGCTTGCGGGCCTCTTGAAGATTTCCCCCTCGACAATTTCGGACTACGAGGGCAACAGGAGAAAGTCGCCCGGCTCAGGAGTCATCAAGCGCTTCGTCAATGCCCTTGTGCAAATCGACAATGAGCGGGGCAACCCCATACTCTCCAAGATGCAGGAGGGCGTGGCGCGCACCGAGGAGTATTTCGAGCTTCACGAGTTCGCGACAAGCATCGCGGCAGTGGACTTCCAGAAGATGATTGGAGCGACAGTGGTGGCAAACGAGGACCTGATGAAGGTCAAGAAGCTCTACGGCTACACGCTCATGGAGTCGCTGAAAATCATACTCGAAATGCCGTTCAACCAGTTCCCAAAGCTTTACGGAAGCATGTCCGAGCGCGCGTTCGTATTCACGCAGGTCTCCACAGGGCGCTCGCCCATGGTGGTCATAAGAGTAACCCCCATGAAGCCCTCGGTCGTGGTGCTGCACGGCATAAAGGAAGTCGACCCCCTCGCCGTGAAAATCGCCGAAAGGGAGCAGATTCCCGTGCTTGCCACGAACATGGACCTCGCGAAGATGAAGGATGCGCTCAACAAGATTTGAGCCCAAATGCGCTGTTTATGGAGAGTGTTTGTATGATTTCACAACCAGTCGGAATAGTCGGGTACGGCACCTGCGTGCCGAAATACCGCATAAAGGCAGAGGAGATAGCCCGCGTGTGGGGAGAGGAGCCGGATCGCATAAAGAAGGGCTTGGGCGTTTTTGAGAAATCCGTGCCTGATGTTGACGAGGATGCGGGCACGCTTGCGGTCGAAGCGTCGAGAAACGCGATACTCATGGCAGGCATAGAAGCCCCGGCAATCGGCGCGGTCTATGTGGGCTCGGAATCCCACCCCTACGCAGTCAAGCCGACGGCAAGCATAGTCGCGGAGGCGATTGGCGCGACGCCCGACCTTACTGCAGCAGACTTGGAATTCGCCTGCAAGGCAGGGACAGCCGGCATACAGATTTGCATGGGCATGGTCGCTTCGAACATGATACGCTACGGGCTGGCAGTCGGCTCGGACACCTCGCAGGGCAGACCCGGCGACGCGCTCGAATACACTGCAAGCGCAGGGGCAGCCGCATTCCTGATTGGCAGGGACAAGGCTGAATTCGTAGCCGAAATAGAGGAGACATTCTCGTTCACAACAGACACGCCAGACTTCTGGCGCCGCCAGCACGCGGAATTCCCCTCGCACGGAGGCAGGTTCACCGGAACGCCGGCGTATTTCCGCCATGTCATGGGCGCGACGCAGGGTTTGTTCGAGAAGATGAACACAAAAGCCGCTGACTATGACTATTTCGTTTTCCACCAGCCCAACGGGAAGTTCCCGCTTGAGGCGGCAAAGAAGATGGGCATAGACGTCGAGAAGGTGAAGCCTGGCTTGTTCACGCCCATAATCGGGAACACCTATTCGGGCGCGTCCCCAATCGGGCTTGCCGGAGTGCTTGACATCGCAAAGCCCGGGCAGAGAATACTTGTCACGTCGTTTGGCTCGGGCGCGGGCTCGGACTCATTCTCCATCCGTGTCACCGACGGGATGAAAGCGAAGAGGGAGAAATACAAGGGCTACACGCTTGCGGATTACATAGCTGACAAGGAATACATAGACTACGGCGTTTACGTGAAGCACCGCCGCAAGCTCAAGAGCCTGTGAGGGATTGGCAAGGATACGAGGTTGATTTTCATGAGACGTGTTGCAATTGTCGGAGCCGGAATGTCCAAGTTCGGTGAGGAGTGGACCCGCGGATACAGGGACATGCTGATTGAGGCTGGCAGCCGCGCGCTTGCGGACTGCAACCTGCACGGCGAGGAAATAGACGGCATCGTGGTCGGGACCATGGCACCCGGAAGCCTTGTGGGGCAGGAGCACATAGGCGCGCTTGTCGCGGACTTCATGGGGTTAAACCCCGTGCCCGCAATCCGTGTCGAGGCTGCGTGCGCATCAGGCGGCGTCGCCCTCAGGCAGGGATACATGGCAATAGCGTCAGGCATGCACGACTGCGTGGTCGTGGGCGGCGTGGAAAAGATGACCGACACGCCCGGAGAGGAAGTCGCGTCCGCGCTTGGCGGGGCAGGCGACCAGGAGTGGGAGCTTTTCATGGGAGCGACGTTCCCTGCGATTTATGCCATGATGGCAAGAAGGCACATGCTTGAATACGGGACGACCGAGGAGCAGATGGCATCCGTTGCAGTGAAAAACCACCGCAACTCCTCGAAGAACAAGTACGCTCATTTCCAAAACGAGATAACCATGGACACTGTGATGAAGTCCAAGTATGTGGCAACGCCCCTGAAGCTTTTCGACTGTGCCCCGATTACCGACGGCGCGGCGGCAGTCGTTCTCATGCCGCTTGAAAAGGCGAAGAAATACGTGGAGCAGCCCATTGAAATCGTGGCATCCGCGCAGGCGTCCGACACGCTCGCCCTCCACTCGCGCGCCAGCATGACTTCGCTTAGGGCGACTCAGGCAGCCGCGAAAAAGGCGTATGAAACCGCGAAGGTAACGCCCAAGGACATCGACGTCGTGGAAGTGCATGACTGCTTCACCATTGCCGAGATTGCGGCAATCGAGGACCTCGGATTTTTCAAGAAGGGCGAGGGAGGAAAAGCGTCGCTTGAAGGCAAGACTGCCCTCAACGCCGAGATTTCGGTGAATACGTCCGGCGGGCTGAAAGGCTGCGGCCACCCTGTCGGCGCGACAGGCGTCAAGCAGGCAGTCGAAGTGGTCTGGCAGCTCCGCGGAAAGGCGGAAGGCAGGCAGGTGAAGGACTGCGAAGTCGGGATGACGCACAACGTGGGCGGCTCGGGCGCGACTTCTGTCGTGCACATAATGAAACGGGCTTGATTGCCGAAAAATGATGTTTGAGAGGTTATTGATATGCCATCTGAAAATCTTGCGATAACGTGGAGGCGCCTTCCCGAGAGATACCGGATGGAGGGCTCGGTTTGCGAAAACTGCAAAACCAGCTATTTCCCCACGAGGAAGCTCTGCCCCAAGTGCAGGAGAAAAGGGAAGATTTCCACGAAGCGGTTTTGCGGCAGGGGAAAGGTCTATTCATACACCGAAGTGGCGACCGGCCCTGTTGGCTTCGAGCTTGAATCGCCCTATGTGCTTGCAATCGTGGAGCTTGAGGAAGGCCCGCGAATCACGGCGCAGGTCGTCGGCATAACGGAAAAGGACATCAAAATCGGCGATTCTGTCGAGATGATTTTCCGCAAGATAATGGAGGACTCGGCAGAGGGGCTCATCCACTACGGCTACAAGTTCCGCCTTTGCAGGAAGGCAAAGCCCGCGGGGGCATCCGTGCCTTCCGCGAAGAAAAAGTAGCTGTTAGACGCTTGCCGAAGTTTATAAATAAAACGACGTAGAAATATCCATGCCTTTTTAAACACTTTGTCAGAAATATTACCACAAACGTGTGGAGGCGACTGGATGACGACAATGTGCAAAGTCAGAACCTACCCCATAAACGAGAAAGTTCCCATACACAGCCAGGCATTCGTGCAGAAGCTATCGGCGAAACTTCTTGGTGAAACAGCCCTGCACAAGAACATCCTCAGCCACGAGGACCCTGCGAAAATCGAGCGCATGATACGCATTTTCCAGGCATACGAGCACTTCAGCAAATACCGCCAGCCACCGGAAGCGAAAAACCCCACGGACTTCCGTGAAATCGACTGGAGGGCGAGGAATTTCGTCAAGGAAAACGTAATACCTGAATTTGCCAAGGATCCGATGGTCGAGATAGTTGATACGCTTGACCTTTCGAAGCAGACGCTTCGCGTCAACAGCGAATTCGGAAAGCTCAATACTGTTTACGTGCGCTTCCCGCACAACCTTGACTGGGGCGCCCCCATCAATGCGCAGGAAGCCGCGATGCAGGGAAGCCGCCCCAACCGGCTTGACGCCACGCTGCAGCATGCCAATTTCGTTGACATGCTGCTTGCATCAGGAGCAAAAGTAATAATCGGCTACACCGGCTCGAAGCATGACCTGATGGATGACGTTGACAGTGCTGGACATCACATAAGAAGGCCAATCCGCCCTGAAGGAGTATATACTAGAGACCCGATAGTGGTAGCTGGCTCATACGGGCTGCGCGGCAACATGACCGCAAAAGTCAGGATTCCCGAAACCCACGTTGTCATCGGCGCGCATGGCACGCCGCAGAACGGCAACCTCGAGTTCGGAGACTTCTTCGTGGTGAAGCCCGGCAAGGTGCTGGTAACTACTGGCGACCGGACGCAGGAAGCCGCCATACATGAAGCGGTCGGGATAATGAACATGGCATCGAAGAATGGCAAGTGGTCAGTAGACATACTCCACAAGATTACGCAGGTTCCAGGGCAGGAATTCTCCTTCCTTCACGGCGACTGCGTATTCGGCGCCATACCGGGAAGCACTCCTGGGGTTTTCGAGGGAGCTTATTGGTTCCCGGCAGCATTCATTGACCCGGCTACGACCAAGGCGATACTCGAGAGCAACTACGGCAGGATAATCGGAGAGGTGACAGACACCACCCGGAAGGCGCTCGGCGCCAACCTTCTCTGGCTCGACAGGACCACCGCTATCCTCAACTCAGCGGCAGAGGAAATGGGCGCGCTTCTCGAAGGCCTCGGAAAGAACGTACTGCGGATCAACCTCGGCGAAATCGCCAAGGGCGACGGCTCTGGCAGGTGCTCCTCGGCTCCGCTGAACAGGGACTAGTCTTTTTGTTTTTTCTTTCAGTTTCTTTTTTGTTTCTGGCACTTGTTTCCCGTTTTTCTTTTTCCGCCCTTAATCAGAACCAGTGCTAAATGAACTTCACGCCGCAGGCTGGGCAGGAAAGCATGTAATAGTCGGCGACATAGCCGCACATGGGGCAGCGGTACTGGGTTTTGCCCGCCGTGGGCGGCGGGGCTTGCGCAACCAGCGCGGTTCCGCACTTCTTGCATTTCTCCGCGTCCAAGTCGTTGGCTTCGTTGCATTTGGGGCACTGGATTCTGAACATAGAGTCTATGTGCGTGCCGCATGACGGGCAGCGCTCCATGCCGAGCTTCACGTCCGCGCCGCACTTCGGGCATTTTGCCTTGGTGTCCGCATGGGGCTTTCTTGAAAACATCCCTGACAGCAGGTCGAAGAATCCCATGAAGTTGGATTGGGCGAGAGGATTAAAAACACTTCATAAACAAGTAGAGAGCACGGGCTCATGGCGCAGTGGTAGCGCGCCTGCTTTGCAAGCAGGAGGCCGGGGGTTCGAAAGCCTTGCTGGCGCAAGATTTGTGCGTTTTGCCTTCGCGGGCAAAATGCACCAGACATCGTGCGGTTCGCCGCCCGATGTTGGTGCCGGCGAAGCCGTCAATCCCCCTGAGTCCACTTCTTTTTCTTTTTTCCAATCGGCTTAGAAAGCCAGCCTGAAGTTGAACCGCATGCCTATGTCTGTGTTCTTCACCATCACGTCGCCGGATTTGCCGCCCTTGCCGTGGTTGATGAAAAATTCGCCGCCAACTGAATGGCCTTCAAGCGAGGTGTAGTTGAAGGTAAGCCCTGCTTCCTTGAGGCGCAGCGCCTCTTCGCCCGAGACCTGCTGCCCGGTCGTCCTGAAGTAGGCGCCGATGTTGTATCTCGCGGCGAGCATGTAGGAAGCCGCTATTTCCTTGCTTGTAAGCCCCTTTGCGTTCGTGTTGCCGAGAGAAACCTTGAATATGCGGTTCCCGAGGAAAAGCGTTTCCCTGTGCGCGCCTTTGCCGAAAAGCGACACGCTGAACCCTTTCGCGAACTCGTCGTCCACGTGGACCACGTTGAATTTCATGCCGGTTGGCTCGGATGAGCCGAAGTTGTAGCCTGTTGCTCCGAACGTGAGATTGCCGACATTGAGGTGCACGCCCGCGAAGTTGCGCACCATGTTCTCGCCGATATACTTGTCCTTCGCAGGAATCGGAACACCGGCAGTGAAGCTTATGATGCTCTTGCCCGCGCGTATGCGGTCCATGGTGACCAGATAGGTGCCCTCCTCCGACTTGGCGTCCTGCCCGCCGAGCTTCACTATGGAGAGCTTGATTTCCGCGTCCCCTGGCTTTTCTATGCCTATGGAGAACTGGCTCCTGAGGCTCTCGACCGCTTCCGAGGGGAGGAACTGGCTCGCCTGGTCAAGATACCCCACAAGCTCGGTTGTCCATTCGCGGAGGAGCTGGTTGCGCTGCTCGAGAGGAATCGTCTTCCACGCTGATTCCTTGTTATCAACCACCGCTGCGATTTTGTCGCTCAGGCTCGAAATGCCGTTGAGAAGCATCTTTGCCTGCGGGTTGGACTGTATGTTGTTAAGCCCGGTGCCCGAGCGGATATCCTTGTTCGTGCTTGAAAGCCCGTAGAGGTTGAGCGCCCAGCCGTCGCCCATTTTTATGTTGACAACGCCGCTTGAGGTGTTCGGCCTGTCCTGCCCGCCCTCGGTGTATGCGGTTGCGGAGAAGCCCGAGCCGAAATATTGCCCGTTGTACATGTAGGCGCGGGGGCCGCCTTCGTAGCGGATTATGCCGCCCACGCTGAGGTTGCCGCCAAGCATGGATGTGCCCATCTGCCCGCCTGCGACTTCCTTGTTGCCCACCGCAAGCCCGTAGAACTTGTCGGTCATCGCTGAGAAGAGGTAGGTCGGCTTGTTGGACATGAATTCCGAGCCGGCGACGGTCGTGTTTATCCGCCCCTGGCTGTTGTAATTGTATTTCGCGTCCCTGCCGAACAGGTCGGTCGGATCGCGCAGGAGCATGTAGCCGCCGGTCACCACAAGCGCGCTTGAGTTGGTTGCGGACTTGAAGTTCCCGTATTCGCCGAGGTGCAGTTCGCTCCCGTCCACTGTCTTGACCGTCAGCCCAGCGAGCCTGTGGTCGCCAAGCACGTTGCCCGCGCCGATAATGAAGCCGTTTCGCGTGCCGGGAATGGTCTGCGTCGAGCCGTCCGGGTTGAGGGCATAATTCCCGCCCAGATAGCCGACCGGCACGTTCCTGTTCTGGTTTTCGTAAGCGGCATAGGTGCCTATGGGCAGAGCCCACTGGCATGTCTCCACGTATTTCATGTGCGCCTCGACCTTCTTTTCGATGTCCTTGTAGCCCGCGTCATTCACGAACTTGTCGAGGTTCACCACGCGCAGGTACCTGTCGCCGTCGTTTATGACTGCCTCGATGTAGAGCTTGGAGTTCCCCTTGTCGTCAAAGCGCCTCTCGCCCATGAGAAGCAGCCCCGCACCGTACGAAATCCCGCGCAGCTTGAAATTGAGGTCGTTGGAGTATCCGTTGGTCAGGGTGACGCCCTCAAGCTGGAGCTGGCTGTTTTTCTGCTCCGCCCAGTTGAGGAATGCCTCGTTGATTTCGGTCTGCCCGAGGTAGATGTTGCGCGCCTCTGTGGACGACCGGGTGAATATCGTTTCGTTGCCCGTGCCTGTGCGCACGTCGTTTATGTCGCGCACCGTGTAGGCGTCGTATTTGGTGAGAATCGAGCCGACCGGGCCGGAAACCCCGAGCGAGCCCGTGCCCTTGCTCGTCTCCTTGCGGAGCAGCCCTTCCTCTATCTTGCCGCTTCCGTCCTCTACGTCGGTCGTCTCGCGGGTGTAATTGGCGTTGCCTGCGCCAGTCACCTGGCTTGGCTTGAAGTATTCCCTCGTGGCGACGATATTGCCGTAGATTTCGTCCATGCCGTAAAGGTAGGTCTGCGGAAGCTTGCGAAGCAGGTTGAATTTCATTTCCTGCGCCCGCGCGAAATCCACGCCCGGCGTGTTGTTCCTCGCGAACTGCTGGATGTTCCTGTACTGTTCTTCCAGTTGGGAGTATTCCGCTGGCTTGATGTTCATGCTCTTGAGGAAATTGCGGATATTGTTCCAGTCCTCCTGCTGGCCCCCGAGGAGCACCATGGAAAACGGGTTCTTGAGCTTTATCATGTTTCTGTCCTCGGCGTACGTGGTGTCCACGAAGCGGGAAACCATGTCGTCAAGGAGAGCGTTGCCGCGAAGCTCCGCGATTTTCCTGACCAGCATGTCAGCGGCTTCGAAACGCGTGGAAACGCCTGCCGCCGGATTGAACCTGCTTTCAAGCGGGCGGGAGTAAATCGAGGTCACCCTGTTGGTCAGGGCGGACATGATGTCGAAGAAGCCGGATTCGTTCTGCCTGAAATTGTCGTACATGAAGTCCAGTGTCTCCCTGTTCTGCACGATTGTCAGCGGGACCGCGGATGGCAGGCTGCCGCCACCGGATACGATGTCCAAAAACTGGCTGGATTGCGACTTGAAAATCGGGCTTGAAACATAGCCGTCCTTGCTCTTGGAAGCGTAGGCGAATGCGTAGAGGAGCGAGATGTCGAACTTGTCCCTGCGCGTGCCGCTTGTCTGGTCTCCGATATAGGTTGTCTCGTTGAGCAATCGGTTGGTGATTGTGGAGCCGAGCATGTCAAATGCCCTTGTGTTTTCGGTCGAACCGAGCCCCTTTGTCCCGGCAAGGCACTCGTAGAACGCCTTGAGGTTCTCAACACTCTTCCCCTGCCCGTTTGAGTAGGCACCGCCCATGTTCTCAATCAGAACCTGGAGGCCGGCTGCGTTCTCGCCGAAGTTCGAGTCTATGACAAGCGAGGAAACCGCGCCGCAAAGCTCCTGAGAAATCTTCCCCTGCGACTGCAAGCGGGAGAAAATCATGTCCACTACCGCAGCGCCGTTGTTCGACTTGCCGTTCGCAAAGTCAAGCACAGCCTTCATCTCGTGTATGTTCTGCTCGTCATCTTCGACCAAAAGGTTCCCGAAGAACTGCTCCAAGTCGGCGGAGGACACGCTCACCCCGCCGTACTTACCCTTCATCATCAGCGAGATGCCGTCAATCGCCTTCTGGGTGAATGTGAGCTGCTGGAAAACGTCCGTGAGATTGTCCTTGCTTTCCACTGCGCCATCAATATGCACCATTTTGCCCTGAACCATTTCGTCCCAGCCAAGGAGTATCGCCTTGAGCTTGGGTTTGCTGGAAAGCTCGGAGTCCTGCTCGATGAGTTTTTTCACGAGCTCGACATTGCCGCCCTTGTCGGAAATCAGGAGGTCTTTCGCAAGGGCAGGCGAGCGCTCGTCCTTGGTTACCCCGTAGAGGAGCTGCTGGCTGAGCGTAATCCGCTGCATGGTGGACACGAGCAGGCGCTCGAACTCCATGCTTTCAGCCTTCGCATTCACCGTGAAGCCTTGCTTTTCGGGAGCCGTCTGCGTTTGCGGCGCGGATTGGAGCATTTGCAGCGCAGTCTTGCCAAGCGCGATGTTCTTCCGAACCGTGTAGGAGAGGTCCTTCAGCTTCTGCTTGCCGGCTTTGCTGTCCGGCTTCTCTATCTTGTCCAGCTCATTGGCAATAGCCTCGAGTCCCACATACGTGAGGATTGCCTCCTTGCGGATTGCCTCCTGATTGGGGGTGCGGTTCTTGATTTTCGAAAGCTCTCCGGCGGCTTCCTTCAGGGGCTTTATCACGTTTTGTTTCAGCTGGGCGGAAAGCTGGTTCCGGTCTTCCATATAGGGGGCGAGCTTGTAGTTGAGCGCGCTGTTTATCTTGTTCAAAGTCTCCTCGCCAGTTGCGGAGGATTTCACGCTGATGAGGTTGCCCATGATATTCACCTGATATGCCGCTTTATTTCACCACGATTCTCTGGACCTCGCCGTCCGTCAACATCTTCATATCGGCGTCGAGAGTCTCCTTTGTTGCCTTGTCGCCGTCCATGTATAGGGACAGGAGTAATTTGCTTATCGCGTCGATGGTCTGCGCCGCATCGTAGCCGGAATTGTTCTTCACGAACTCAGCAGCGCGGTTGGAGATTGCCTCCTGCACTGACGCAAGCTCCGACTGGTTCGAAAGGATGCTAGATATGTCAACCGTGCCTGCCGTGATTTCCGGCTGCTTGGTTTCCACCTGCTCCGGAACAGCGGTTTCCTGCGGGTTGCTGAACTTGAACACGGTTTCGCCGCCGGTCAGCTTGGAGGCCGACTGGAACTTCCCGATTGCGTTTTCGAGCTGCACAAGCACCTTTTCGTCGATGGTTGCCGCGGCGCCGCCCGCCTGGAGGTCGAGGTTCTTCCTGTTTTCCGATGCCGCCAAAAGCAGCTCGTTGTAAGCTGTGACCGCTTCTGGATTGGGCTTGACAACCGCGTTGTAGTTGGCTTCGCCTTTCTGCAGTATGTCCTTGACCTGAGGGGATACATTCTGAAGCACGTTGTTCGGGTCGCCATAACCGGTCCCGTCCGAGACGCCCTCTCCAGAGACGTTGCCGAAGATATAGACCGACGCCGTGTTGGATGCCAAAAAGAGCTGGCTTTCGAGCTTCTGGCGCTCCTCCTGTCCGGCAACCTGCGTTTGCGTTTCAGGCACTTTTTCCTCGGTCTTGACCTGAGGCTGTTCATTGGGTTCGGTCGTGACCTTTTCCTTTGCGTCGGTCTGAGTCTGCTCCTGCGTGGCAGAGGTTATGAATGTCCCGTTCGGGTTGTAGTAAAAGGGCCTTGCGCCGCCTTCCTCAAGAATCTGGTAGACCTGATCCGTGTATTTCTTGCCGCCCTTGTTGAGCTCCTTTGCCGCCTGAATCCTCTGCTCAGGAGTGTCAAGCGGGAGCTTCAGGTTCTGCGCAGCCTCGCTGAAGTTCCTTTCCTTCGGTTCGCGCACGCCGGTTGAAACCTCAAGCGAGACTTGCGCGGCTTGGAGGAACAGCGCGGTTTCCTTGTCGCCGCCCTTGTTCGTGTTGTGGAACAAATCCTCAATCAGGTCTTCCACGTCAACGCCGAGCGATTCGGCTACCTTGCGCCCCTCGCCCGTGAGCTGGACATAGTATTTCGTGTCCCCGATTTTCGCGGTTTCATCGTAGCCCTCGAAGCTTACGATGTCCTTTACCAGCCAGCCCGCCTTTTCGAGACCCTCAAGAAGCGCGAGGCGTTCCTCCTGCAGCCCGTCCTCGTCGTTGCGGACGCCCTGCTTTCCGTCCGCGTATTTCTTGCCAGAGTAGGTGGCAAGCGATTCCATTAACGCCATCTCGCTTGCCTTGCCCTCTGCCACCGAAACCGTGAAGAACATGTTGTCCTTGTTCGCCTTCACGATTTCCTGCGCCTGCAAGAATGCCTTGTCAATCGAATAGTAGTTGCCTTCCTTGCATTTCTCAACATCGAAGCCCTGCAGGTTCACCAAATCGACAATCGGCGCGGTCTTCAAAAAGGCGTTCTTGTCCGCGTAGATGCCCGACACTTCCTGCACGAGGGTGTTGAATTTTTCCACGTCAAAGCTGCCGGTTTCCCCCTTAATCATGTCCCAAGCCTCTTCGGAAAGCTGCGTTCCGCCAGATTTTGTGTCGGAATCAAGCAGCTTGGAAAGCCGGAGTGCCGGCTCGCCGCCAGTCTTGCTGATGTAGTCGTAAAGCGGCGAGGGGTGCTCCTCGAGCAGCTGCTCAAGCGTTTTTTGGGTTTCCTCGGTATTGACGACTGCCGCGGTTACCGGCACGCCCTTCGAAATATCGGCGGTTATGCCGCTCCAGAAGCGCCTGCCCTGATTGCTTTTCAGCCCCATGAGGCCCACTATCCCGTCCTTCTCCTTGTTCTGCATCAGCGCGACAACGTCTGAAAGCTTCTTGTCCTTCAAGCCAGCCGAGAGCTTGTCCATGTAGTCAGGCCCGCGCGTCCCCTCATAGGAGAACATGAGCTTGAAGATGGCAATCTGCTGCTTTTGCGCGTCAGTGAGCTTTGCCGCGTCGTTCCACGCGCCTTCGTGGATTGCCTTGACTTCTTCCTGCGCCACAAGCCCCATCTTCTGCATGCGCGCGAACACGTCATTGGCGATTGTGTTCTGCCGCGCGGGGTTCCACAGGCGCCCGTCGCCCAAATCCTCGACTTCGTAAATCGAGCCCGAGCCGGACGCCATCTTGCCGGCGAATTCAGGCAGCCACGTTATGCTGTTGAGAGGCACGAGCTTGACCTTGTCCTTGATGTCGGTTTCGGTCTTCGTGCCCTTTTCCTCTTCAGTCACCGAGGTTTTCTTGCCCTTTTCCTCTTCCTTCACCTCGGTCTTCGTGCCCTTGTCTTCCGCCACTTCCGTCTTGCCCTTGACTTCCGTCTTGATCTTTTCCTCGTTCTTGCCCTTGATTTCGGTCTTGGTATTGGACATGTTCGTGGGCTCGATTTTCGTCTTGCTCTCTTTTTCGACAGTGCCCTTGCCGCCCATGGTCAGGTGCATCTGGTAAATGAGCCCTGCGTCGGAGAAGCCCTTCACGTGGCTTTTTTCCACGAAAATCTCGGTATTTTTGGCAGTCATGGATGCGAATCCTATCTTGTCCTCCTTGCCCTGGAAAAGCGTCGCCCACGCCGTGCCGTCAACTTTTTGGACCTCCACTCGGAAGTCGCCCTTCCTGTAAACCGTGTTGTTCTCATCCGCCGCGTCGAGCTTGCCCTTGACTGTTTCCCAGCAGCGCGTGCCGTCTATCAGCACCCCGTTTATCTTGGCGAGGTTCTCGTCCGAAACCTTGTCAAGCGCGCCCTTTTGCGCGTATGCTATTTTCTGCCCTTTCTCAAACAGCGTCGCCCAGCCGCCGCTTATCTCAAGCCGCTGGTTGCCGAGGATGTACGCGCTTACGTAGCCGAATTCGCTGTTGAGGAGGGTTTCCTGCTTTATCCTCTCCTGCGTCTTGCCCTTGTTGAAAAATTCGTTGGACTTGCCGGTTTCCTTCCTGAATTCCTGCTCGACCGCCTTCAGCTTGGTTTCGACGTTGCCGAGCTTGAAAATCGCGCGCTCGTAATCCTTTGCAGTAAGGCCGTCCTTCCACTTGTACTGGCTGTTGGAAAAGGTCTTTTTCCACGAAACGGAGCTCCTCTCTTCCGCGAGGTCCCCGCCGTTTTCGCCCTTGATTATGGATGAAAGCGCGTCAAGTGAGTTTGTTATCTGCGAGGGGCGCTTGGTCTTGTCAGGATACTGCTTTTCGAGGTTGTTCATCAGGCCGTTTGCCCTTATGAGCACGTTGTTCTGCAGTTTCTCGTCGTTTGGCTTGGACTTGAGCGCGTTGATGTCCGCCTTCAGGTCGGCGACCAGCTTGAGCTGGAAGTCGAACCACTTGCCCGGGTCGTCCTTGAACGCCTTTGTATCGGGCTTGAATGCCACTTGGAAGACAAACATATTTGCACCTCAGTTTTCATTTTTGAATAATTATTCCACCAGACCAAATGCTATGGTAATTGCTATGGTAATTTCGGCGTTCGATTTCGACTCGTCTACCATCACGCCAAGCTGGTCCGCCACGTATGTTGCAGCCCGCAGGGCGTCCCACTCATGGTTATTTGAAACAGCATTGACCTTGACCGTGAACTCATGGCTGAAACCCTTCGAGATTAGCAGGCGCAAGGTGTTCATTTGTTCATTGCTGAAACTCGAGATGTCCACGGTTTTTTGGATTTCGAGCATGCCATTTATCTCTTCGCGCGTTTTCGTCTCGTCCAGCCCCATGGAAAGAAGCTTCCCTATCGCGTCTTTCGCCGCCTGCACGGGATTCCCGCCGTTTTTCGCCGAAAGGACGCTGACGTTTGCCGCGAACTCGTTGCCCGAGCCCCGCCCGATTACCCAGTCCATCGCGATGCTTTCCGCGCTTTTTGGACTGCCGAAGCTTCCCTGGTTTTTCACTTCCACGGTCTTTGTTTCCTCGGTTTTTGCAGTGGTTGTCTTGGTCTCCTGAAGCCCTTCTGTCTTTGAGAACAGGCTCTCAAGCCATTTCATTGACTGGCCCTCGTTTGTGTTGTAGATGAAATACTGCGAGCCGAGCTTTTCACCGACATACGGGAGCGTGAGTGACGAGGGGTGCCCGGCAAGCACGTTCGCCCAAGCCTTCTGGAAGAAATCCTTCAGCTTGCCCGCGTCTTTTGTCCCGAGATATTTCAGGAACTCGGTTGGGCCGGCAATCACATCCGCTCCCAAGTCGAGTAGGAAACGACCCGCCGTTTCCGGGATGTAGATAATACCCAGACCCGTGCTCCCAGACTTGACTGGCAGCCACAGCGCGGGAACGCGTGGAGGTTTCGCCATGAATTTCTCAAATCCTTTGGCTGTTAGGAGGAACGGCTCGAATCCTTTCTGCTTACCCTGCATTTCAAGGGGGATATTTCCTCCATATTTCTCAAGCAGGCTCCGTCCGCCATACTTCTCCGGGAGGCGCCCGAGTATCGTGCCCTTGGCCATATCCTTCAGGCTTGTCTTGGCGGTTTCCTCGTCGACAAGATTCACCTTCTCACCCAAGCCGAGCTTGGTCTTGCCGGTATTGACGGCCTTCCCCACATTGCTGAGAAGCGTTTCGGCTTGGTCGATTTTTATGTTGTTATTGACGAGCTTTATCGCTCCTTCCTTGTCTCCGGAGTTCAACGCCTTGAGTATCTTGTCAGCCTTGCCGGGCTTGACCGTGTAGACTTTGCCGTTGAATTCGGCTGCCAGGAACTCCTCTTTCCCGATTGTTATTTTTTTCACGACGCAATCGACGCCGTCGATTGCGTATGTGCCGGTCTTGAATTCGTTCTTGATAAACGCCTCGTTGATGACCTTGCCGAGGTCCCCCTCTGCCTTGAGGCTCGTGATTGGCGTCTTGTTGCCAAGGCGCGAATAGGTGCGCGGGGATTCCCAGCCCCACGAGGTCCCTGAAAGCAGCGGGGTTTCGAACTTCTGCGCGCCAAGCTTCTGGAGGGTTGAAAACGCCTCGGCGTTCGACTTTGCAATCGATTCGAATTTCGGGGTGTTGGTCTTGAGCGCCTTGAGCACCTGGTCTATTGACTCGGTGACGCTGTTTGAATGCCGCCCGATTACCCTGAACTGGTTGTTGACGAAGGATATCTCGTATTTCTCGCCGCTGATTGACAGGCCGCTCTTGATGACGGACTCGAAAGATTCCCCTTGCGCCATCCTGTCCACGAAACCGCCGATTTGCTCGACTGCGTCTGAGTGCAGGTTGCTCTTCTGCAGATGGGCAACCACGCTCTTCTTGAATGCATCGACTGCCTCGCCGTTGGATTTGACCAGTGCCGTGTTTCTCGTGATTTCCGAGAACACGCTGTTGACCTTTGTGAGCTGCTTGAACGCGTCGTTGGTTATGTTTATGCCGGCGGTTTTGCCCTGGCTCTCGAGCACCACCCGTCCGCCGACATTTTTGAATTTGAAAGTGTTCTTGCCTATTTGCGATGTATATTCCTTGGCGCCGTTGATGCCGCTGACCACCAGCCTGTTGTTTTCGAATTTGAACACGCCTTCCTCAAGCCCCTGCTTGAGCGCCTGATTCCATTCCTTCGCGCCCACTTTGCCTGCGGCAAGGGTTTTTGGCGTGAATACGCCCCTCGTGAAAGCATAGTCCACCAGCGCCTCTGCGACCCCGAGCATCACCAGCCCGACGCCCTTGTAGGAGTCCCCCTCCTTCTGGAAAATCATCAGCATTCCGTCCGTGATATTGAACACCGCATTTTTGAACGGTATGAAATCCAGAAGGTTGCTGCCAATGGATGCCAGTTTGGTGGGAGGCGTGGACGAAATTATGTTCGACTGCAAGTCAACGCTTAACTGCGGCTCTTCCCTGTAGTGCGGGCTGTTCGCGTCGCTTATGGTGGGCTGGTTGACCTTCTTGAGGGTTACCCCGAGAAGGGAGGCGTCCAGCTGCTTGTACGTTTCTGCAAGCTCTTTGATTTGCGGGGAGTCCGACGAGCTTCGTTTCCCGTATTTGCCGACCGACACCACGTTTGTCGTTGAGGGGGCGAAAAATTTGTTGTCATCAATTTCTTTTTTGATTTTCGAGGCGACTTCCTTTTTCATCACCTCTATCTGCTCGTTGTGCGCGCTTACTTGGGAGTTGAGCCACAGCTCCTCCCCAAGCTTGCCCATCCTCTGCCCTTCTGCGAGCTTGCTTATGCCGTTGTACGCCATGGAGGAGGTCTGCCAGAGGTAGGAGTCGAAGTTGCCCGAGTAGACCTTTTCGAACACGCTTTCGCCCTTCTTTTCGTTCGGGACGTGCGCGTCTGACAGCGCGTTGGTGAGGCGGGTGATGCCCTGCTGCAGTTCGGCAAAGAACCTGCCATGCTGCTCGGGCGTGGACGAGGAAAACTTCTTGCCGCAGGCTTCGAGGTTGGAAACCGCGTCGTAGACCGCCTGCTTCTTTTCCGTGTGCTGAAGCGGGGCGATTTGCTCCCTTACCCAAGAGGAGATGTTCTGCACGCGCTTTCCGATGTCGCTTTCATGGGCATTGAGGTCCGGCAAACCTGTTTTCGGAGACTGTTGCCTTAATTGGAACAAGAACATGTAGACCCCTCGGAAACGCTGTTGCTTGCTTCTGGCTTGATATATAAATATCTGCCTATTTAATACCTCCTATTAAAACACACATTTCCATAAATAACTCCCATTCCCACGAATAGGGCGGGCAAAAACGCACCATAGTTATAAAAGGGGGGAAATGCATAATCTGGGCACTTGCGTGGTGGATTGTGCATGTTCGTTTTCCAAGCATATAACAAGCCGCAAAGATACGGCGTGGAGATGGTTGCCAAAAGGGAGGACAACCGCCTGCACCCCTCAATCGAGGGCGGCACCGAAGCATCTACCTCGGGGCTGCGCTTCTATGTCATCCCCGGGCTGAACTACAAGAAAACCGGCGCCGGCGTGAGGCTGGACTTCTCGAAAGGCGAAAAGCCCGGCGTCTCCCCGTGGATATCGACTTACAACAAATACGGCTCTGCAAGCTTCGGGCTTTCGCAAAATGCGTTCTCGGTCAGCGGCGGCAGGCTGGGAGTCACCCTGAACAGCGGCATCGGGCTTTACTACGACTACTTCGGCAAGCTCGCTGACGGCAAGCTCGAGCTTATATCGCAGGGCGGAGGCGCTGGCGACAGCTACGGCATGTACAATTTCGTCAAGGCGCTCAAGACCGGCGCGGGAGAATTCAACACCTATCTTGCGGGCGCGAAAGCAATTGTGGACGGCGGATATTCCATATTCAAGCGCGGCATAGAGGCGATTTGGCCTGATATAAAGCTCGGCGGGGACCGCCCCCCTACAAAGGAGGCGCTCCAGCACGTGCGTGACGGGACAGCCTCGCAGGACGGCTCGGACGGGCAAAAGCCCGTGGTCGACCGCGGGAATGGCGTGAAATACTGCGTGTCCGTGCTGCAATACGAGCATGGCGAGCATGAGGACAGGCGCAAGGCTGCGATAATGCTCACCAAGCTTTTCGCAACCGACCTTCTGGCAATCTCGACGGGCGGGAACAAGTTCAACCTCGCGGACTGGGAGCGCGTCATGGAAGCTGTTGACAAGAACAAGGGCTTTTTCGCGTCAGAAACAGTCGGCGCCATGCGGCAGATGCAAGATGAGGCGCGGCTCAGCTCATCCGGCATGAAGACATTCGGGTTCCTTGAAAACGCGATGAAATCCGGAGGAGTGGGCGGGGGAGTCGCCTCGCTTTTCGCAGGGCTTTTTTCCGCGGACGAACTGTCGGTCGGAGTGCCTCTTGGCGCAGGGAGAATCATTCGCCCATGGGAGTTCTTCGAAGACATCGGAAGCTTCAAGAACACAAATGAAAACAAGGGCTTTTTCGGGAAGGTAATCGGCTTTTTCGAGGACGTGGTGCATGACGTGCTTTCCGTGCCTGCAAAGATTGTGGAGGCTATTTCCCCTGTTTATCGCAGAAGCGACGCGTGGGCGCAGGACGCGAGGAACAACGTGGAGGGCGCAATTACGGAGAACGAGCGGCTCTTGTCCAAGCTTACATCGTGGGGGAAAATCGAGAAGGAGGACCTCAAGGCGCTCAACACCAATCTCACTTACCTTGGAAGCATGCTTGCAGCCGTGTCCGGAAGCGACGAAAAGCTCGCTGGGCGCCTGCGGGAGCACCTCGGGAAAAACGAGCTAACATACACGATATTCACATCGAAGGTAGCCCGCATGGAAATGGACGACGCGGTTGCCGAGCTTGAGGGCGGCAAATACAAGGGCACGCCGATTGAGGGGCAGCTCGCGGAATTCATCAACCAGTCCGCAATCAGGCTTTCGGACAGTTTCGTCTACCTGCGGCTTTTCGACCAGAAGGGCATTTCAAAGGAGCTTGCCGCGGAACTCCGCTATGAGCGGCTTGCGATAAAGAAGGAAATAGAAACCATTGCAGGGCAGTATCCGGGATACCAGCCGCTTCTTGCCATGCAGGAGAACGCCTACAAGATTGCAAAGTCGTTCCGCGAGGGCGGGTTCAACGCGGACTGGGAAGCCGTTGCGCGGCTCATCAAAAACAATGGCACGCCCGACGGCAAGTCGCAGCAGGAGGCGTTCGGGAAATTCAGCGAAGCGGTAAGCTATGCCGGCACGTATTCCACAGTAAGGCAGGAGTTCGAGGCATGGTCGCTTGACGGAAAGAACAAGGAGGGCATCCGCAATGCCATGGAAGACCTTGCTGGCAACATCGCAACCAAGATTGAGAACGCGGATGGCAAGACCGACCCAGCCGCGCTGCAGGAGGACATCGGAATGCTGTCCACAATGGGCTCAATTTTCAGGCGCTCGGCAGGCGAATTTGAGGGGAACGAAAAGATAGTGTCTGCGATGGAGCGGCTGGCGAAAAACCTCGATGTTGATTACGACGAGCTTGAAAACGACGCGCAGAAGCAGAAGTTCGTCTCAAGCCTCGATGTATACACGATTGCGTTTTACGGGCTGAAGGGCATAAACAACGGCATGGTGGAGGCGGGCAGCCTCGAGGACTGGCAGGCGATAGTGCCCGACGCGGCAAAGACGCTTTACGGGATAACCAAGGAGTCCGAGAAGGGCAAGGGCGACGCGTCCGGCACGTGGCGCACATGGCACAACCTCAACGCGGTTTTCGGGAAGGACGCGGTGACATCCGAGCTTTCGAAAAAGGAGAAGGACTACATAACATCGCAAGTGTGATGCTTCGCGCCCTCCGCATGAGTTCTTATAAAGATGTTCTTCGTTAGTGGAAACGACGCCCGATGACGGGCAGCCTATGGAGGGGTTTTATGGAAACAGTGAAAATAACCATAAAATCTGACGAAAAAGCCAGCCGACTTGAGCTTTTCATCAGGTTCATATGGTACTTCATCGCGGTGATTATCCTCGGGATAATCGGGATATTCGTATACATCGCGACGCTCATCCAGTGGCTGCACATACTCCTGCTCGGAAAGAGGCAAGGCGCCATTGCGAAGTTCGTGAACGCGTGGGTGTCCGCATACGCGCAGGTAATGATATACTTCCTGCTTGCGACGGACGAGCGCCCGCCGCTGGTGCCCGAGTTCTGATTTCCTTTCTTTTTTGTTTTTTTTCTTTTCCCTTCTTCTTTGTTTCTTTGCCCGCCCGCATCCGGCTTACGCCGCAGGATTCCAGTCCGCTATTTAAACTTTGCCTGAGAATCCGCTAGTGCGACCAGCATGGAAACAGTCCTTAGGCAGCCTAGCTCACTTGAGCAGCCTTCATCAGTCCGAAGGCCGTCATTTCCCAAATCGCTGATGGAGGACCACAAGTTCGTGGACCCGTTCCGCGAAGTGCAGCGCACGCTTCTGGTTTCCGAGCAAACGACCGTTTCGCCGATAATATCTCTTGAAATCGCGCAGGCGACCGCCCCCAAGGGCGCGATGAGAAGCGAGTCATTTTTCTCGACGATATACGCCTACCTTTCAATGGCGATAACGCACCTGAAGAGGAAATTCGGGCGCAACCGCCGCGCGCGGGCAAGGCTGACTCGGCTTGGCTCCGACGCCCTCTCGCAATTGCAATACCTCTCGCTTTTGTGCGAGGCGACTTCGTGCGGGACGCCTGACGAGGCGCTCACGCTCCAGTCCGCTTTCGGAGAGGCATACTACGAGATAATGACGCTTTCTGCGAACCTCGAGAAAATGACCGAGCGGGAAGGGGAGCACCACCTGCGCAACTACTCGAGGCAGATGACAAAGATACTGCACGCCGCGGACTGAAGGGCAATCCGCGGTTTGCGGCGAAACCGCACAGGCGCAACACGCGCGCTTGCGCCATCAATCCTGTTTTCCCGGGCTGATTTTCCATGGACTGGAAAGCGCACATGCTCATCGGCTGCATATTCGGGGCAGTCGGCGGAAGCTCCATCCTGAATCTCCAGCTGCCAGCCCTTGCGCTCTTCTCCGCCATTTCCGGAGTAGCCGCCCTCCTGCCTGATTTGGATTTGAGGAAAAGCAAATTCTCCCAGCTTCTTTACCTCGCAGCAGCAGTCGCAATACTCGCAGCGGCAGCCGCGCTTTCCGGGAAAAGCGGGGGCATCCAGCCCGACCTGTTCGCTTTCTATGCAGTCGCGCTTGCGGTTGTTGCCATGGCTCTCGACCTGCTCATCCGCCCGCGGCACAGAGGGGTTATGCACGGGCTTTTTTTCCTCTGCGCGATTTCCGTTGCGGCGTATGCGGCGCTCGGCGTTTTCTTCGCCCTCGCGCTTTTCCTTGGCTACCTCTCGCACCTTCTCGCGGACATGTGCATCAAGGCATGATTCCGGGCGGGGTTGGGATAGGATTTAATTGCTTGCCCCCGAATGTTGCGCATGGCATACGGCATTGACTCCAATGAAATCGTGATGGCGCTTTTGCTCGTGAAGGCAGTGCTTGCCATCCTCGCAGTCCTGATATTCGCCTACTACAAAATCAACTGGGACAGGGCGAAGAGGCATTTGCCAGTGCACTTCTTCTACACCAAGTGGAGGTCGGTGAAGCACGCGGTCCTTCTGGGGCTCGCGTCACTGGGCTTTGCCATCGGGTTCGCGGTGGAGCTTGCGGGCGTGCAGTACGGGCTTTCCGCAAACCTCGCAAGATTCCTCTCGAGCATATTCGAGATATACGCCATGCTCGGCATGCTCTACGTATTCTTCACGCTGGCGATGGAGGACGTGCCTTCGTTCCAGCATATCACCGAGTCATCAAGGCACCATTCGCACGCGAAGCCTGCGGCGCAGATGATGGCAAAGGCGCAGGTTGCAGCCCGGCCAAAGGCGAGGGCGAAAACGAAAAGGGGCAAAGGCAGGGGCAGGAAAAAACGCTGATTAGTCCGCAAACAGGAGGGAAATCATGGGATTCTTAGATGGGCTTTTGGGAAACAAGGAAGCGCCCGCAAGGGAGGGCTTGCCGTTCAACGTGACGACCGCTCTTCGCCCCGTGCGCTTAAACGCTCGCAAGGAGTCTTCGCTTGAGCTTATCGTGACCGTGAAGAACGTGACCGGCGCGCCGATAATGGCGTCCGTGTCGGTCGAGGTCCCCAAGTCACTGGGCTTTGAGAACGTCGGCATGACGAAAATAAAGGAAATCAGGATGGGCGAGCTTCCCCCGCAGAAGGAGAAAACGCTCTCGGTTTCCATATGCTCGAACGTCTCCACCATGCCTGGAACGTACGCCGTGCTCGTGACAGTCAGCCACCACTACCGCGACTATTCGCACGTGCTGAATTACGCGAAGAAAACGGTCGAAGTCAGGGCTGTCTGAAGCATACCTGAATATTGTGAACTCTTTTACCCGATTCGCATAAGCGACGGGCAGCCGTCGCCGCGCTCAACCCACAGCTTTGCCTTCAGGGCTAAAAGATACACTGAGCCGTTGCGATTCGGGAATGAATATACCTCGTAGGGGAAACGGGTGATTGATGTCCCGCTCGACAAATCCTGCGCTTCTTTCTGCGTGAGGGATATGTTCTCCGAAGCGTTGTTCGCACGATTGTATGCAACAAGAGCGGCGTTGAAGCCATCCGCTCCCATGCCATATGGGGATTTGAAGAGCAGCTCGTTGGGATAACTATATACACCCCCTTCACTTTCCGGATATCCAAATGCCACTGAGCCGATGTTCTTGGAAGGATAACTCGAACCGATGCCGAGGTAAGTTCCGTTCTTGAAGCATACGATAGCAATATGCCTATCCATCCACTTTGCGGGGTTGAAATAATCCCGCGCAAATTTTTCTTCCGTTGGCGCGAATTCGCAGGGTTCTGTCTTACACACGTATCTTGCGCTTGTGCTCGGAGGGGAGGTCGAAGTGGTCATTAGTTCGTATTCCATGGAGCCGTTAGTGAAATTCACCAACTCGTAGCCCCCGCCTCTATTGCCGCATATTTTGTATTCGACCCTCTCTGCCCCATCTTTCCAATAAATGTTGCAATCGACAGTGTATCCTTTTAGATTCAGGACAACGCTTTCATTCGAGTGGGGGAGCGTGACTGCTACGTTTGCCGGCGGATTGTAATTGGAAGCGCAGCCGGAGACCAGCACTAATGACACGACAAGAAGAGCAACCAGGAAAAACTTCATGTTATCCATGCAAAGCCCTTGACTATTGTTCTTTATAATTATGATTCTGAGGCGCAGGGAGGGCTGGATTTTAAGCTTTCCAGCCCAGATTGTGCCGGTTGATGGCGCATGAAAATACACAACACCCTTTCGGGCAAAAAAGAGGAGTTCGCCCCGCAGGAAAAATTGAAGGTCAGGATGTACGTGTGCGGCATCACCCCGTACGACCACTCGCACCTCGGGCACGCGCGCACGCTTGTCGCATTCGATATCGTCCGCCGCTACATGCTGTTTAGGGGATTTGAAGTTTCCTACGTCCAGAACGTCACGGACATCGACGACAAGATAATCAAGAGGGCGCACGAGCGCAAGATGGCGCCGCTTGAACTTTCGAAAAAGTTCAACGACCTGTCGGAAAAGGAGTTCGAGACGCTTGGGATAATGAAGCCCACCGAATCGCCAAAGGTGAGCGGCTTCATGCCGCAGATAATAACGCTAATCGAGAGGATTGAGAGGAACGGGTTTGCCTACCGCACGGCATCAGGAGTTTATTTCGACGTCATGAAATTCGGCGGCTATGGCGGGTTGTCGCATCAGGACACCGAGCAGATAAAGTCCGGCGCGAGAATCGAAGTCGACGAGCAGAAGAAAAACCCGCAGGACTTCGCGCTTTGGAAGCTTGGCGAGGAGCCGGGCGTCACGTTTGATTCGCCCTTCGGAAGGGGCAGACCCGGCTGGCACATCGAATGCTCGGCAATGAGCACCTCCATCCTCGGCGACACGCTGGACATACACGGCGGCGCGCGCGACCTCATCTTCCCGCACCACGAAAACGAAATCGCGCAGTCCGAGGCGGCTACCGGAAAGAAATTCGTGAAGGTGTGGATGCACACCGGCTTTTTGACTGTGAACGGCGAGAAGATGGCAAAGTCGCTTGGCAACTTCGTGACAATCGAGTCCGCGCTTGCGAAATTCCCGCCGCAATCAATCAGGATGCTCTTTGCCATGTCGCACTACCAAAGCCCGATTGATTTTTCGGAGGACGCGATTGCCGCGGCTGGCAATTCGCTGTCCACCTTGCACTCCGCAATCCACGCCGCGAAAAGCTACCCGCTTCCCGCGAATGGCACTGCGAAGCTCGCGCAAGCCGCGCACGAAGCCGAGACCGCATTCACAGCCGCGATGGACGACGATTTCGACTCGCCAAACGCGATGGCCGCGCTCTTTGCCCTTGCCAAGAAAATCACCGCCGCGTGCTCGGACACGAGCGCGGGGAAGATGGACGCGCTTGCCGCGGCAGCCACGCTTGAGAAGCTGCTCGGCGTGTTCAACCTCGCCCCGCAGGACGCAAAGCTTTCCATTTCTGAGGATGAAATCGAAAAGCTCGTGGCTGAGAGGGATGATGCGAGGAAGAAGAAGGACTTCGCAACTTCGGACGCCATCCGCAAAAAACTGGACGGGGCGGGAATACTTCTTGAAGACAGGAAAGACGGGAAGACGGGCTGGAGAAGGAAGTAGTTTTATTTTCTTTGCACCCAAACCACGATATGCGCAAGCTGGTGGGGGTTGCGCTCGTCGCAATAGCCATACTTGTTTTGCTTTTGATTATCCCTCCTGCTGCAAATGCGCCATCCCAAAAACAGGCACAGCCGCAGGAGGGCAGGGCTTCCGAGCCGTTTTCCCTCGGGATTTACACCTCGGAAATTTCGGACAGCGGGAATGGCACGGTCGCAGTCATGCAGATATTTGCCACGGGCGGCTCGGATGAAAAGGTTTTCGCCTACTGCTCGGATTCGCAGATTGCTGATTCCATCCTTATCCTTGACCACCCGTCTGTCCCGGGCATAACCGGCGGGTTTTCCACGCAAATCGCGCGGGCGGTTGAGAGGTGCGGCTTTTCCTACAACGTGGTCGCCCCCAAGGACGCGCTTGCATGGGAAAACGCAGTCATCGTCGCGCCCACCGGCGCGCTTCCGCAGTCGCTTGAGAACGAAAGCGCGCGGCTGATGGAGCGGAACCTGCGGCTGATAGTCGCGGAAAGCCTCCCCGGAAGGACGGTGGGGCTCAACGGCACCATAGGGCAGCAGGGCAAGCCGCCCGCTGATTACGAACGCGTGGAAATCGAGCCGTCATATGAAAGCGCGGCTGTCGCGGGAATCGCCGCATCCGCGCTCGCGTCCGGCAAAACCAAGATTGCCGAGGTGAAAAAGAGGGGCGGCAATTTGACGGTCGCAATCCCGATTGGCAGCAACCAGCAGATTGGATATTGTCGCGTCTACCAGTTCTCGGATTCGTCCTGCAGGTTTTCCGACAGCGGAAAGATAACGAAGCCCAAGGGCACGCTTGGCGCGAAAGCCGCCGCGCTTGCGGGCGAGAATGTGGAGTTTGAGTTTTCGCTCGGCAACCAGGAAGGAGGAAGGCGGCTCAAGCTTTACGCCGTGGATTATTCGGGCAGGGAGGAAGTGCTGCGCAGGGAAATCGCGGACGGCGTGGTTTCAAGCGGCTGGGCTGGCAGGTTTTCGCTCCCGCTTTCAAGCGAAGGCAGCCACACCATATGGCTTGTAGACCAGTTCGGGCGCAGACACGCAAGCGCGTTTGTGGACGTGCGCGGCTTTTCAGCAGAGCTTTTCGGAAGAGGCGGGAACCGGCTCGAATTCAGGACGGCGTTCGGAGGGGAGCCGCTCACCGGCGCAGTCAGCGCGTGGATTGATGATGGCGAGAAAAAGCAGTTCCACTCGAACAACGGAACGCTTGTCATCTGGGCGTCCCCAACGCCGGGCGCGAGGACGCTGCACCTGTCGTATCTTGGCATGGAAGTGGAAAAGCAGCTCGTGTTCGAGGAGAGCCAGCTTGGGAATTATCTCCGCCTTCTCGCCCCCTCGCTTCTTTTCCTGCTCGCCATTTTCCTCCTCCTGCGCGCGGGAAACAGGGTGAAATACAGGATAACGTTCCCTGAATTCGCCCTTGGCGGGAAAGAGGAGGTGCAGGCCGGGAAGGGGGACATCTTCCTTGCGTGGAAAAACTCGGATGCGAAATTGGGCTCGCACAAGCTCATGGCAAGCGCGGAGGAAATCGGCAAGTGCCTGTCGAAAAACCTCGAAAAAACCGGCGGGGCGGGAGCGAAGGCGCGCGCAATAAACACCCCAAGCCTGCGCCGCGCGCTTGCGAAGCTGGCTGCGGACGGCGTGCTTCTCGAGTCGGACGGGATGTTCATCCCTGCAAAGGAAGCCGGCGGATTTTCCGCAGGGCAGCATCGCGCGCTTCGGCTCGCGCACGACCTGCTCCTTGAGCGCGGATTGCCGTTCGCAAGGAGGCAGGTCATTCCGGCAAAAAAGCTCGGGCTTGAGCTGGCGCTGTTTTCAGGGGAGAAAAGCGTGCTTGAACGGATGGGCAAATGCAGGCGCATAGTCCTGTTCGCAGGCGAATCCGAGATTGCGGCCTTCAGAAAATCGCTTGAAAAAACTGGCGGCGATGCAGTGCGGATAAAAATCGCCGAGCAGAACGGCAAGGTCGCATTCATTGCCGCGGAAAGGCATGCACTGGACGCGGCTCTCAGATAAGTCCGACCGGCAGGCAGGCAGAATGGGATAAAAGTTGATGCATCCCAGTTCAACCCATGCTTGAAGTCGACGGCTCAACCGGCGAGGGCGGCGGGCAGGTTTTGCGCACCGCGCTGTCAATCGCCTGCGTGCTTGGAAAACCGGTTCGCATAAACAACATAAGGGCTGGGAGGGAGAACCCGGGCTTGCGCGCGCAGCACCTTACCGTGTGCAGGCTGCTTGCAAAAATAACCGGCGGGAAACTTTCCGGCGCGGATATCGGCTCGCAGGAAATCGCGTTCGCCCCTGCAAAAATTTCAGGCGGCGAATTCTCGTTTGACATAGGCACCGCGGGCTCGTGCACGCTTCTTCTGCAGGCGGCGCTTCCCGTCCTCTTATCCGCGCCCGAGCCATGCTCGCTTCGCATAAAGGGCGGAACGCACGTGCGCGGAGCTCCGACATACGAATATTTTTCAGAGGTTTTCCTGCCGGCAATCAGGCGCTTCGGGGCAAAGTGCGAATGCGAACTTGTGTCGCACGGGTTTTACCCGAAGGGCGGCGGGGAAATCGTTGTCCGCACAAAGCCGTCCGAGCTTTCTGGCTGCAAAATCGAAAAGGAAGAGGGCAAGCAAGCGAGATATTCCATCATATCTTCATCGCTTCCTGAATCGGTTGCCGCGCGTGAGGAGAAAATCCTGAAGGAAACGCTTGGCAAGAAATTCGAATTGCAGGGAATTGTCGCGCCAGTGCATTCTTCCTGCGCAGGAAACGCGCTCACAGTCTGGTCTGGCACGCACGGGGGCTGTGCAATCGGCGAGAGGGGAAAGCCAGCCGAGCAGGTGGCTGGCGAGGCTTGCAAAGATTTCATGTCCGGCTTGGAAGGCGGCGCAGTTGATTGCCATCTTGCGGACCAGCTGCTCATTTACGCCGCGCTTGCAAAAGGGAAAACCGGTTTTTCCGCGCATGAATTTACAAGCCATGCAAAGACGAATGCCGAGGTTTTGAGAAGGATGACAGGAAGGAATATTATACTTGGCGAGGAAGGGAAACTCGAGGTATTTTAGATGGCACAGAAGGCGAATCTTGCACTTCTTGATTTCGCGGGGCTCGCGCTTGCGGCAGCCATGGGGCTCGCGGTCGCGGTCTTCGGGCAAGTCGCGTTCCTGCTGCTTCTCCTCATTTTCCTCGCGGCGTCCGTGATTGTCACGAAATACGGCTACGAGAAAAAGCGCGACATGGGGCTTTACGAGCACGAGCGCAGCTGGGAAAACGTGCTTGCGAACGGGCTTGTGCCAGCGATATGCGCGGTCCTCTCGCCGCAAATCGGCTGGGGCCCCTATGTCGGCTCGCTTGCCGCGATAACCGCGGACAAGTTCGCATCCGAACTTGGCGTGCTTGGAGGGGAGCCGGTTTTCCTGCTTACAATGAAAAAGGTGAAGCGCGGCACGAACGGGGCGGTGACGCCATTCGGGCTTCTGATGTCCCTTGACGGCGGGCTTCTTGTCGGCGTGGCGGCAATGGCGCTGTTCCCGAACGTGTCGCTTTGGAAAGTGGTGGCAATCGGGATGATCGGCTTTACCGGCAGCTTCATTGACAGCATAGTCGGCGTGCTTGAGGAGCGCGGAATCGGCACCAAGGCGACCACGAATGCCATCTGCTCGCTTTTCGGCGCGGTTGCCGGAATGGCGCTGCTGTAATTGCTGGAACGGCGCCGCTGTAATTACAGGATGGCGCTCGCGTAACAAAACCTCCATTCCGTATTTTATTTTCTTCCAGCCATAATCAGCCACATGGCTCAGCCGAACTCCTCCGCGGCGAGGCAGATGCCGCCAAGCATGTCTTTTGTCGTGAAAAGCACGAAGCAAATGGAATATCTCCCCAATTACATAAACGCGGCGATAAGGAAACTTTATCCCGAGCTTGGCGGCAGGGGAGATGACTTCAACAGGATGGAGCTTTGCGTCAGCGAAATCGCGCAAAACTCGGTGGAGCACCAGTCGCGGCTTCCGGCGTGGATATACCTTGAGAAGAGGGAGGGGGCGTTTTACTGCATGGTTCGGCAGAGCGAACCGTTCGAAAACCCGAAACTCGAGGAAATAAACCTGCCTGAGTGGAGCGCAGAGCGGGGAAGGGGGCGCCCGATTGTCTATTCTTATTCCGAGGGAAAGCTCTGGTTCAATGGGCAGGCAGGGGAAACTTCGTTCGAGCTTGCGCTCGGGGAAAAACGGGCTGCTGTGGAACAGCTGATGTGGAAAAATCAGCTGCAATTAGCAGGAATTTAGGCGACTGAAAAGGCGGCGAAGCTTTTTTCCTTCACGGTTTCCTGCGAAATGGTTTCCAGCTTCTTGACGAAAATCCCGATTGGCGAGCGGATTGTTATGCGCCTGCAAAATTCGGCTATCTTTTCCTCGGCGCCTTCGGCGACTATTTCCACGCTGCCATCATCGAGGTTTTTTGCATAGCCGCAAAGGGAGCAGGACTCGCCTATGCGGCGGCAGAATTCGCGGAATCCGACTCCCTGCACGTTGCCGGATGCAATGAACTTGGAACGCATCATGAAAACGCCTCGGCTAAGCGGAATTGTTCACTTCGGCCGCACTCCCCTTATTTCGCAATCGGCAGGGGCGAGGAGTAGGGCGCGAGGAGCTTTGCCGCCATGTTAAGGGCGACTTCGACGTCCTTTTCGCTCCTGCCTCCGGTGCAGATTATCTTCCCGTTCTTGAACAATAGAAGCGATGTCTTGGGGTGCGGGAACTTGAGGATGGCGCCGGGGAACTGCTCAGGCTCGTATTCCACGCCGTCGATTTCCGACGCGATTGAGTAAAGGTCAAGCTCCACGCCCAGTGCCGCGGATGCGACGATGTTTTGGACAACGAAGGTCGGCTTGAAGCCGCGCGGGGGCTTGGTGGTCGAGAAGTTCACGAGCATCTTCAGCGTGCGCTCGATTGCAGCGCCCACGTCCGCCTCGTTCTTGCCGCCCGTGCAGATGATTTTCCCGTTCTTGAACAATAGAAGCGATGTCTTGGGCTCCTTGAGTTTCAGGATTGCGCCGGGGAACTGCTCAGGCTCGTATTCCACGTCGTCCACGCGGGATGCAATGGTATAGAGGTCGAGCTCGAGCCCAAGCGAGGCTGACGCGACGATGTTCTCTATCTTGAAAGTCGGCTTGATTTGCGTCTTTGCAGACTGCTTCTTTTTTGAAGATTTAGCCAAATAACCCACCAACGGTACGCGAATTCGCGTTATCAGACGCCCTGCTAAACTCCCGTCTTACGGCGAAAGTTCCTCACCACAACCTTTATAAATGAACATAGGGATTTAAAAAGGGAAGGTATTTAAACAGGTCTGAGACGAAAGTAGCCTCGCCTTTTGCAGGTCGGGTTTTGTATCAGATGTGGTGATGTAAATGAGACGCTCACTTGGGAAGATGTCAAAAAGAAGCCGCTCGCTCGGGCAGGCAGCACGCAAGCTCACAGTGCCTGGGCTCGTCAGCGGATACAAGGTCGGAGACCGCGTAAGCATCGACTCGCAGTCGAAATACAGCGGCATGCCCCACCCTCGCTACAGGGGAAGGACCGGCATCATAACCGCCACCCGCGGAAAGGCATACGTGGTTGCGATAATGGACGGCAACATGGCAAAGGACCTCATTATCCCCCCCGTGCACCTGAGGAAAGTGGGCACAGTCAAAACGCCGGTGAAGCCGGCAAAGAAAGCGGCAAAAACGCCGGTCAAATCCCAATAAATCAAGGCGGTGGTCTTCATGATAGGAAAAGGCGCCAACGAAATTCGCCCGGCAACTCTCGCCGAAGTCGAGAAGATACTCGAGAAGAGGCAGGGGACAGCAGGCGAGTTCGGATTCGAGCAGCAGACCACTCTTGACTACGCAAAGAAATTCGCCAAGCTCAAGCTCTCCGAAGCGCAGGAACTCGCCAAGGAGCTTGAAGAGCTCGGCGTGAAGCCCGAGACGGCGGTGAAGCTCGCGGACGTGCTTCCCATCAACAAGGGGCAATTCGCACTCATCCTGGCAAAAGACCGCGCAAGCCTCACGGACAAGAAAGTCACGGAAATTGAGGAGCTTGTCGCGAAATACTCGAAGAAGGCGAAGAAAATCGAGTCGTCAAAAGCGCCCCTCGAGGAAGTCAAGCCCGCCGAGGCTGCCTCGCCCGCTGCGGAGAAGCCAGCCGAAAAAACCGAAGACAAGAAAGCCGATTGAGAACAAAGGCTTTTATAGGGCTGGAAGAATAACCATCGTTAGTGGGAGAATTGTTTCACGATTCACTGCATAAGGAGAATGTATCATGGAGATGGAAGAGCACGCCAGAGTCATTGATTTCCTTCCTGACGGCCGCGCGGCGGACCGCGAGCGCGAGCCGGTAGCGCAGCTTGTCGGCGAAAAATATTTCACAATCCTCGAAGTCTCCATAAAGCGCGGCACTGCAGTCGCCCTCGGGCAGCGCCTCTACATAGGCAAGGACGCGCGCGAGCAGGTGGAGAAAATCAAGAGAAGGATAGAATACAACGAGCTTACGGCAACGGCGAGAAACGAGCTTCCGCTTGTCACCAAGAACATCATACAGGACCGCGAAGCCGAGTTCGTCGGCATGTTCAACAAGGCAGGCCCGATATCAATCCGCCTTCACCAGCTTGAGCTTCTTCCGGGAATCGGCAAGAAGCACCTCAAGGAAATACTCGAGTCAAGGGAGGAGAAGCCCTTCGAGAACTTCAAGGACATGCAGGCAAGGGTGCCTCTGCTTCCCGACCCGGTCAACCTCATCCAGACGCGCGTTACCGAGGAGCTTGCTGGAGCGACAAAGAACTATCTGTTTGTCCGCCCTCCCGCGCGCCACCACGACGAGTACGGCTACGGGCGATAAGTCGTAGGGGAGTGCAAACAAATCCTATTTAGCGAAAGCAGCGCAGCCGCACTCTTCTTAAATCGGCTTAACAAATATCTTTTTGCGGGCCCGTGGCGCAACCTGGATAGCGCGTCTGGCTTCGAATGCGCTTCGGGAATCTTCCCGAAGAGTGGCAGGTGCCACCAGAAGGCTGCGGGTTCAAACGCCGTTGTTTGGCAACAACGTGTTGCCAGCCTCCGGCTGTCAATCCCGTCGGGCCCGTTTTTTATTTTTTCTTGGAAAATCCAGCTCGGAGGATGGAATGCGTATTGCGGGCATCTTCATCGCGCTTCTGCTTTTCTCCAGCGTGCATGCCGAATTCCTCGCGAGCTACGACTCTGCAAGCGGGAAAATCTGGGTGCTTTGCGAGAACCAGAGCTCGGTTTTTGTTTCCGGGCAGGACGGCTTATCGCGCGAGATTGCGCTTGACGCGAATTCGCAGGCAGACTTCACTCCTGCGCATGGAGGGAAATACGCTGTGCAGTGCGGCAAGGCCGCGCTTGCAGTCACAGTCCCGTCCGAGCCGCCAGCCATGCAGCTTGCTAAGGGAAGGGAGGACATTGGCTGGATTGCCATTGCCGCCCTCGCAGTCCTGTTTTCGTTCCTCGTCGCCCTCGTCGCTCTGCGCGTGCTTCTTTCGCAGTCGTGGTTCTGCAAAAGCGTGGAGGGCAATCGCGCAAGGATAACCCTGCGCGCCGGAAGCGCGATGAAAAACGTGCTAATAACCGACCCGGTCGCAATCGGGCATTCCGGCGGGCAGATGGAATTTTCAATCAGGCATCTTGACGCGGGAAGGGAGTGGCAGGCGGAATACGAAGTGGAAACCCCCGAAAACATCCTTCCCGCGAGCCTGCAGGCAGAGTGCAAAGGAGGCAGGGTGTCCATGCTCTCGCAGCTCATTGCTGACTTTCCTGCAGGAAAGCCGGAAAAGCCGCAAGGCGCGCAACAACAGCCGCATGTGAAAAAGAAGGTCCCGAAAAACGGCGGATGAATTTTCCGCGCGCCTGATGGGCATGTTGCCGGTCAGATTTCCAGCGGGTCCCCTTTCGGCTGCCACAATCTCATGAATACGATTATTGCGATGAAATCGAAAACGAGGAAGCCGGGCAGCAGCCAGTCGAAGAAGTTTATGAGCACCAGCTCGGACGCCGCGACCGAGATGAAGAAAACCCCCTGCGCCTGCACGAAGCCGCGCCAGCAGGCAAGCGAGCCTATGAAGAATATGAAAAGCGAAATCGCCGTGGCGACGGAAATCGGCAGCCGCAGGTAGGCGAAGAATACCAGCATGGTCGCGCAGATGAGCGAGATTTCGGCGATGACCGACACGAGGATGGTATTCAAGGAGTCGTCCTCGGAAACCTCGAAAAGTTGGAACGCCATTCAACACAACTTCCTTGCCACTTCAAGCGCCTCGGCGGGAGTGAGCGTGAATACTTTCCGCTCCGCGTATTTAAGTTTTTGCGCAACGGCGTGGGCGGCATCCTTGTCGCTTGAGCCAAAAAGCTCCTGCCTCGCATCCACCACCGCGTTTTTCAGGGATTTTTTCCTGTGCGAGAAAATCGCGCCGATTACCTTCTCGTGCTTTTGTGCGAGCTTGGCGCCGGTCAGCTCGAGCGAAATGACGCACGAGTCCACCTTGGGTTTTGGCGTGAACGCCTCTTTCGGGACCAGCGCGAGGACCTCGAGCTTGAAAACGAGCTGGGAGAAAACGGACAGCCTGCCGTAATTGTGCGTCCCAGGCTCGGCAGCCATGCGAAGCGCGACTTCCTTTTGCAGGCACAATATCGCCCTGTCGAAATTCATCCCTGCAAGCTTGAGAAGTATGGGCGTGGTTATGTAGTAGGGGATGTTGCCCGCGACTATGTTGTAGCGGGACTGGGCGTCGAATTCAAGGATGTCCTCCTCGACCACGGAGACGCGCTTGTGGAATTTCATGCGGAGCGACTTTGCGAGCTTGGGGTCAAGCTCGACTGCTGTTATGTGCCCGGCTCCAGCTGCGAGAAGTTTTGTAGTCAGCCTGCCGTCGCCTGCCCCGATTTCAAGCACGGATTTGCCCGCGGGCGCTGCTTCTTCCGCCTCGAACTGGAGGACTGTTTCGTCCGCGAGGAAATTCTGCCCGAGCTTGGCTTTCATGTTGCGCACCTGTTGGCTGCCCGGGCTTGCTGCGCGGGCGTTAAGGCGAAGTGAGTATCCTCGCCGAGTCGTGCTCTATCACGACCGTGTGCTCCTTTTGAGATACCAGCCCCCTGCCCGTGTCGCGCAGGACCGGGTATGGCTGAAGCGCCCCCGTGCCGAGAAGCTCGCGAAGCGAAGTCGCAAGCGTGAGCCGTGAGTTGAACACCGTCGAGAGCCACCTCTCCGCAAACGGGAGTGAGAAGTAATTCGAAAGCACGTGCGCAAGGAGGTCGCGGGAGTATTTGCCGCGCAGCTTGGGCGTCCCCTGAAGCGCGAATATCTCGACTTGGGACGTGTCAGCCACCCTGCCGGAACCGGCGGATGCAAAGGGCTCGACCGCGAATATGTCGCCTTCCGCAAGCTCGTAGTTGGAGCTTGAGGAGATGTTCGGGATTTCCACGCCCGCGTGGAGAAGGTAGGGCTCTATCTTGTGCCCGGTCAGGTTCTCAATCGGCTTGAAGCCGCGGGAGGTTATCTCCTTTTCAATCGCAGTGCCGATTGCGCCGGTTTTCACGCCGGGCTTCATGCAGGCGATTGCCGCCTCAAGCGCGGCTTCGGACGCCTCGCAGAGCTTTCCCTGCTCGCCCGATAAATCAACGGTCACAGCCATGTCCCCTATGCAGCCGTCGATGTGCGTGCCTATGTCGATTTTCACGACATCGGTCTCAGTGATGAGGAGCTTGTTGTCCGCCTCGGGCGTGAAGTGCGCCGCGATGTCGTTTATGGAAATGTTCGCGGGAAACGCCGGTTTTGCGCCAGCATCCGCAATCATCTTCTCAAGAGTTTCCGCAATGTCGAGCACCGACTCGCCCGGAAGCACGAGCTTTGGGACTTCCTTTATGACCGATGCCGCCGCCTTGCCAGCGGTGCGGAAGTTCTCCATCATCTTGGCGACTTCCTCGGGTGTCATTTCCTCGCCCTCGTGTTCGTGGTCGTGCCCGTGTTCGTGCTCGTGCGAATGCGTATGAACGTGCCCGTGGGATTCTTCGTTTTCCGTCATAATATCACAGGGACGATAGGCAGCCACAAGTTTAAAAGGAAACGTGGAGAAAAGGCGGCATGAAAAATGCCAGCAGGGATTTTTCAGAATTTGAACGAGATGCGAAGCATCGAAGTTCAAATCTGATGAAACAGGTCATGAAAAGCGGCTCGGGAAAAAAATCCGCGCCTTCCCGCGAAAGCGGCATGGAGGACGGCATCTGCGTGCTTTGCGGCGGCGAGCTTCCCGGTGTGCCTGCAAAGAAAGACCTGGCAATCGCATTTGCAAGGAGAATCCGGCAGGCGTTCGGCATGGAGCCGCACCACTCGGTCGCGTGCAGGCAATGCCTTCCCGCGTGCCTGCAGAAGCGCGCGGCGTTTGAAAGCGAGATGCGCCTCAGCCGCATTTTCGCGCTCGTCCTGTTCGCAGCCGTCCTCGCAGGAGGGGTTTATTTCGGCAGCTTCACGGTTTGGACGTTCCTGCCGGCAATCCTCGGAAGCGCGATAATCCTCCTCCTTCCATACGGGAAGTATTTCCCGGAATTCCCCTCTGCGTAGGAAAGCTGGTTCTACGCCGTAAAAATGAAGATGCAGCGGCGTGCTGCGGCGTGGACTTCCGACACTTTTTTAAAGGTACAAGACGTAAAAGGCGCACCAGTTAATCTTCAAGGAGGGATTTGATGAGAAAGACGACAATGTTGCTGGGACTCGCGGTCCTCACGGCTGCGACGTTCGCACAGACCGGCACCACCTTGCAGGGCATTTCCAGCATCAACGCGGCGGTTTCCGCGCTTTGCCAGGGACTGACCAGCATGCTGCCGGTTGCGGCGATGCTCATGATTGTCATCGCGGGCATCATCTATGCGGCGGGGCAGGTCATGGGAGCTGAAACGCGCGCAAGGGCAAACGTATGGGCAACAGCTGCTCTTACAGGCGCACTTGTTGGCATAATGATTTACGCAGTTGCACCCGGCGTCCTCCAGGTCATCTACAACGGACAGGGGACCGGAACAATCCAGTGCTGAATTTTTTCATTTTTTCTTTTTGTTTTTATTTCCCCAGCGCAAGCGCCGCGCTTTCCCAATGCCCGCGCGCACGGCTTGCGCCAGTGCTCCGCCCCACTCCCAGCCACACCCATTTAAAATGTTCGATTCCGTAAAACTGCCGTGATAGTCATGAACAAATTCATATTCGCATTGATTCTCGCCGCGGGGATTGCCACGGCAATGAATTCCGCGCACCCGCTGGACTCGGTCAAGCTCGCGATAAACAACCTGTGCCTTGACGCCAAGAGCCTGCTTCCCGTGGTCGCGATGATGATGATTGTCGTCGCGGGCATCATCTATGCGGCGGGGCAGATAATGGGCGCCGAGACGCGCGCAAGGGCAAACGTATGGGCGACAGCCGCGCTTACGGGTGCGCTCATAGGCATACTGATTTACGCGATTGCGCCTTCCGTGCTGACGACCATCTACAACAACGGCACTACTGAGTATGTGGACCTCGCGTCGTCCTGCATCTGAAGGCGGCTGCCGGAACCGGCGAAGGCACCCACCGGCGGATATAAAAGCGTTGATAGCGTTGCCTTTGCATGGCAATCGAATTCCATTTCACAGCGAAACCGAAACTGAAGAAGCCAGTCCTTGTGGAGGGCTTCCCGGGGCTCGGGCTGGTCGGCACGATATCAGCGAGCTACCTGATTGAGAAGCTCAAAATGGAGCCGCTTGGCTACATAACCGGCGAGCAGTTCCCGCCGCTTGCCGCGGTGCACAACCACCGCCCGCTTTACCCGGCCCGCATGTATTTTTCGCAGAAGCACGACCTGATTGTATTCGTCTCCGAGTTCGTAATCCCGATTGGCGCGGTGAACGAGCTTTCCGAGAAGATTTACGATTTTGCGAGGAAGATGAAGGTCGGCAAGATAATCTCGCTTGGCGGCATCACGATAAAGGGCGAGCAGGACGAGGTTTTCGCAATCGCCTCGCTTCCGGAGCTTGGCACCGCCCTTGAGAAGATAAAGACTGTCAAGCTCATCAAGGAGGGCGCCACAACGGGCGTCACGGGCGTGCTTCTGGCGCGCGGCGCGGTGGAGGGCTACCCGGTCATCTCGCTTCTTGCCGAGTCGCAGGAGGGCTACATGGACCCCAAGGCTGCAGCCATGGTGCTTGAAGTCCTCAACGAGGTTTTGGGCATAAAGATAGACATCTCCGCGCTTGAGGAAGAGGCAAAGGCGATTGACGACAAGGTCAAAAACGTCATGAGCAAGGCGAAGACCGCGCACACTGAATACAAGAAGGTGCAGACTGATGGCTCGCTCGGTCCCATGTACGGCTGATTCGCTCCCCCTTCCGTTTCCTTGTAGCAAGCGTTAATTAGCTTGCCGCGTTGAATAACAATCGTTAAGACTGACTTTTGGGGTGAGAGAATGGAAGAATATAAACTGCCGGATTTGCCATACGCATACAACGCGCTTGAGCCGTATATCGACGAGCAGACGATGAAACTGCACCACGACAAGCACCACGCGGCGTACGTGAACGGCTTCAACGCCGCGCTCAAGAAATTGGAGGAGGCGCGCGCAAAGGGCGACTTCGCCTCTGTGCAGGCGCTGTCCAAGCTCGCGGCATTCCACGGCTCGGGGCACACGATGCACTCGCTGTTCTGGGAAGTGATGTGCCCGAAGGAAAAAAGCGCGGAGCCGAAGTCGGGAGCGCTTTTCGATGCCATCACTGCGTCTTTCGGCTCGCTTGAGGCGTTCAAGAAGCACTTTTCCGAAGCTGCGAAAGCGGTCGAGGGAAGCGGCTGGGCAGTGCTCGCATATGAGCCCCTCGGCAAGAGGCTGCTTGTGCTTCAGGCGGAAAACCACCAGAAGCTGACGGTTCAGGGAAGCGTCCCGCTCCTTGTTCTCGACGTCTGGGAGCACGCGTATTACTTGAAATACCAGAACAACCGCGCGGGCTACGTGGACGCATGGTGGAACGTAGTGAATTGGGCTGAAGTCGAAAAGAAGTTCGCCCACGCGAAGAGAATTTAGTTTTTTTATTTTTTTTCAATTCTTCTTTTTTCCGCGAGGCGGATTACCTGAAACCTATTTAACGCCATCCGAACAGACTAATTCCGCAGGGGTACCAAAGTCCGGTCAAATGGGCGAGGCTTAAGACCTTGTGGCCTAGTGCCTTCGAGAGTTCGAATCTCTCCCCCTGCACTCTCTGCATGTTAGTCTCCCTCTATAGATTGGCGCCGTCTGGGCAAAGCTTAAAAACTCCGGACGAGAATTCTCTTCGGTGATACTGATGGCGGCCAAGAAAAAGAAATCGGCTCCGAAAGCTGCGGCGAAGGAAGAATGCTGCCCGTGCTGCGGCGGAAACGAGCTTGAAAGGATAGAGTCCGGTCTCCTGCTCCTAATCGGCTTGATTTGGGTGCTGCAGGTGCTCAACGTGTTCTCGTTCGGCGGGCAATACTTCCAGATAATCGGCTCCATGCTGGTGCTCGTGATCGGCGCGACCAAGTTCGTCGCCATGAACACAGCGTGCAAGTGCTGAACTCCTTTTTTCTTTTCCAGTTTTTATTTTACGACCCCGAGCGCAAGCTAGGGAAAATCTTTATTGGGCGCCAGAAGAAAATCAGTAGATTATCTTCTGCAGCTTGTTCGCCTTGGAGGCGAGCTTGAGCTCCCGCGCAATGCGCCTGCCCATGCTCATCGGCTCCTCGTACATGTAAGCAGTGTAAGGTGAGCCTTGCGGGTAGATATTCGTGCCCGCGACTATGCGCGCTGACACTTCGAACGCGAAGAACTGGAGGTTCTCATCAATTATGGTCTCAAGGCAGAAGGGGCCTGGAATGCCGCCGAACAGCCTGTCAGCCGCTTCGATGGTGTTCTTGCCCATCTCCATTATGTCGCCGAGGAGCGATTCGCGCACGACCAATAGCTCGTTGCCCA
>Ga0172379_10001318_pt1 | contig 50519 bp, 44 predicted proteins | sample GrowelOW334metaG_FD_119756 | JGI IMG/M metagenome (GOLD analysis project Ga0172379, IMG submission 119756) | Groundwater microbial communities from an aquifer near a municipal landfill in Southern Ontario, Canada - Groundwater well OW334 metaG | ecosystem: Environmental > Aquatic > Deep... | reverse complement strand
TTTTCTTTTTTTTCTTTCGGTAATTCAAAAACATTCAACTCTGCTCTAGCTTTTCTAAAAGCGTCTAATATTGGCTTATTTAATTTCCCTTCTAAGAAAATAAAAGAATTGGCAGACTTTCCCATTAACTCCAATTTATCTAAAATAAAATCTCTAGTTTCTTCATGTCCAAATATGTCCTGAAAAATTACTGCGGACAAAGCAGAAAAAAGACTCGAACCAGAATAAAAACTTTCTATCTGAGTTGGATTAAACTCATTTCTACTAATTACAAAAATTTCTGTGCCAGATGGTATAGATTTAACAAATTTTTCATAACTAGAAAGCCTATTTTTAGCATCATCACCCGAAAAAAGATAAATCATTTTAAATTAAAGCTTAACAGATTTTTTATACTCTTGATAAGGAGCCCCATATTTATCTTCGAGAATCTTTTCCCGTTTCTCTAAAAAGAAAAAGCGAGTTATAAGGAAAGAAATAAGTGTGGAAAGAATAATAAAAACTGCATTGGCCATCAAGCCAAATCCTAACATTAAGAAAAAGAGCCCCCAATGCGTCGGACTACGAGTGTAAAGATATGGTCCACGAGAAAAATGTTCTTTTTTTACTTCTTCACCCTCCTTTAAATCACGTCCTGCTTTTTGCGCCCAAAATATAATAATTGAAGCTAAAATTATAAAAAACAAACCAACAGGAATTGAAATATAACTCGTAAAAATCTTAAATTTAAAAATGAGATCTAAAATTACTCCAATTAAAAAGAAAACAAAGTATGTGGAATAAGAATGCGCCAAAATCTTATGAACTTTGCCGATTTCCTTTTCTATAGCTTGTTCTATTTTATCAAAATTGCTCATTTTCGTATTATACTACAAAACACATTACTTAACTTCTCCAAAATTATCTCCTGAACCGAAGTGAACTTCCAGTGGAATATCGGTTTTATAATGCAAATACGACCTTTCCAACACATTTTCCATAGCTTTTTTGATTATTTCTTCCGCTTTTGGCAACACATTCTCTTCTATTTCATAAACCAGCTCATCATGAATTTGAAGGACAAGATGGGCTTTTTCCAACAATCCAGCCTTTTTTAAATCTTCATTGGCATATCTGAGCGCAAGTTTGATAATATCCGCCGTGGCAGTACCCTGAACTGGAGCATTTGTAGCAGTCCTCTCTGCCATATTTCTTAAAAATGGAAGTCTGGAATTTATATTTGGAAAATATCTACGACGCCCAAACAATGTTTCTGTAAAAGAATTTTTTAATGCAAACTTTTTTACTTCTTCTAAATAATCCCGTACACCAGAAAACTGATTAAAATAATTGTCGTAAAATTTTTGCGCTTCTTCACGTGTTCCCCCGAGATTTTTACGTAAAGCAGAAACCCCCATACCATAAATGATTCCGAAATTTATTACTTTTGCCTTTCGACGCATTTCAGCATCTACTTTGTCTATTGGCACCCCAAAAACAAAAGATGCTACGCCAGCGTGAATGTCTTTTTTGTCGCGAAAAATCTGCGTCATTTTTTTATCACCAGAAAGCATAGCTACTACCCGCAATTCAATCTGACTATAATCAAAAGCGCAAAGTTTATACCCTTTTTGAGCGACAAATCCACCACGAATTCTTTTTCCCAACTCACTTTTTATTGGTAAATTCTGCAAATTTGGATCTTGAGAAGAAAATCTCCCTGTTGTAGTTCCATTTTGTAGAAATTTTGCATGCAACCTATTATCTTCTGCGACCATCTTAGGAATTACATCAATATAAGTAGAAAGAAGTTTTTGTAATTCACGATAAGCAAGAATTTCTTTTATAATTGGATTACTTTCCTCTAATTCTTCTAAGACTGAAACTTTCGTAGAAAAATTACCACTAGCACCTACTTTTTTACTTGATTTCATACCCATCTTACCGAAAAGCACTTCCCCCATTTGTTTGGGCGAATTTATATTAAACTCTGCGCCAGCCATTTTATATATTTTAGCTGTTAATTTATCTAGTTCTTTATGATATTCATTACTTAAATCATTAAAATATTTTTTATCTACTAAAATCCCATAATCCTCTATTTCTTTTACAATAGGAATTATCGGCTTTTCGATTTCTTCAAAAACTTTATCTAATTTGTTTTCTTTTAACTTTTTAAAAATATATTCATAAGCAACGTCAAAAGAATCAGTATTTGCAAACATCAAAATATCATCTAATTGAGGATTTGAAATATCTGAATTTATAAGCCAAAGAGCAATACTGGCTTCTTTTAATCTCTCCGAATCAAATGCTTTCTTTTCGGGGTCGCTATTTATATTTTTAAGCGAAGCGAATTTGTCTTGGCTGGGTGTCTCGCAGGCCGACGGGCCGAGAGGCAGCGCTCCGCGAGCACGCGGAGACAGCGACCCAGCCGAGACAGAATTCGCTTCGCTTTTATTCTTTCCAAGAAAACTTTTCAAACGCCCAAATAAACTTCGGAATTCAAATAATGAAAAAACTTGTTCTACTTTTTTTGGATCAATACTTTCCCAAAAAGTTTTTGACGGTAAAACAAAATCTATCGGCGCATCAGTCCTGATTTTAGCTAAAGTTTTTGAAAATAAAGCTTCTTCTTCATTATTTTTAATCAATTCTATCATTCGCTCACTTATACCAGCTTTTCTAAAAACTTCTTCGTCTTTTTTTATTTTTTTATAAATTTCTTCAATTGTGCCAAAAGATTTGATTAAAATAGTTGCAGTTTTTTCTCCAATTCCCTTGATACCTTTGATATTATCAGACGGATCTCCGCGTAAACCTTTATAATCTGGCAAAAGTTCTGGTTTAAATCCAAAACGAGCCACAACTGCATCTTCATCATATAAAATTGTGTCATTTATCCCCTTTTTTAAAGTGTAAACTTGCACCTTTTTATCATCTACTAACTGCATCGTATCCATATCACCTGAAGCAATAATTATATTTATATCCTTATTTTTTTTCATATTCTCACATATCGTTCCCAACTCATCATCCGCCTCAAAACCCGGAGCATCATAAATAGGCACACCAAATGCATCAAAAATTTGTCGTGAATTTATTAACTGTAAAACGAGAGCCTCGTCAGCCTTTGCCCTACCAGCTTTATATCCATCATAAGCTTCATGTCTAAATGTTTTTTGAGGTAAATCATAACAAGCCACAATATAATCAGGTTTTAAATCTGTCACTATTTTCATCAACATGCTTGCCAGACCGTATAATGCTCCTGTAGGTTCGCCTTTTGAAGACAAAAACTCCGGCAAGGCATGATAAGCACGGTGAATTATGGCGTGGGCATCCAGTAAAACTAGGGTTTTGCTGTTATTTTCTTTTGCTTTAGACATTATGAAATTATAACAATAAACGAGGAGCATAAACAAATGAATTTTTTTAATGTCCGAGTGCCATTGTTATATGGTAATCCATATAACTTATTGCTATAATTTATATGCAATGTCCTTACCTGATGAAGAAAAACAAAATAAAGAACTGGATGATTTTCATAAACAAGAAGAGGAACAATTGGTAGCAACACTAGCCGAATCAAAATACCATCTTCCTTATGTTGACCTATATCGCTTGGGTATAGACAACGAAGCGCTCAGAGCGATATCACATGATGACGCTGTTCAAAAAAAAGTAGCACCTTTTAAACTTTTTGGTAAAAATATTTTTATTGCTGTGCGCTCACCATCAGATGATTTATTAAAAACACTAAAAGAAGAAATGGAGAGACGTGATTTAGCGCCTACTTTTTATATGGCTTCAGAAGCAAGCTTGAATAAAGTTTGGGACAGATATAAAGAAATTTCAAAGGCTGAAGCCTCTAAGGTTGGGGGTTTGGACATTTCCCCTGAAGTTCTGAGAGAAACAGCAAAAAATATACAAAATATGCAAGATATCGAAAAACTAGTGGTGGAAACATTAGAAGAAAATAAAATTCACAAAATTTCCCGCATGTTAGAGATAATTTTGGCCGGCGCTATTTCTATCAAAGCTTCAGATATACACATAGAGCCAGAAAAAGACAGAGGACGATTGCGTTTACGTCTTGACGGTGTTCTTCAAGACATAAACTTTTTTGGACTAGATGTTTATTACTTACTCAATTCACGCATCAAACTTCTTTCTGGAATGAAACTCAGTTCAAAGACAGCGCAAGATGGACGCTTTAGTATCATGGAAGAAAAAGAAGAACTCAGCATCCGTACATCCCTTATCCCTGGCGCTTATGGTGAATCAATCGTAATGCGTATTTTGGATCCAAAAGCTATCCAAGTAAAACTCGAAGAATTAGGAATAGAAACTTACCTTTTCTCTATAATAAATCAAGAAATAATAAAACCAAATGGCTTAATTTTAATTACTGGTCCTACTGGAAGCGGAAAAACCACCACTCTTTATGCCTTTTTAAGGAAAATCTATTCTCCAGAAATAAAAATAATTACCATTGAAGACCCAATCGAATATCATATTACTGGTATAACTCAGACTCAAACCAACGAAGAACGGGGCTATACTTTTGCCGAGGGTTTGCGTTCTGCCTTACGCCAAGATCCAGATGTGGTGATGGTGGGAGAAATCCGCGACAAAGAAACAGCCGATACTGCCGTGCAAGCAGCCCTTACTGGACATATAGTCTTCTCTACCCTACACACAAATAACGCCGCTGGAGTCATCCCCCGTTTGATTGACCTAGGAGTAAATCCAAAAATTCTAGTTTCTGCTTTATCACTCTCCATTGCTCAACGTCTCGTCCGAAAACTTTGTGAATCATGTAAAAAAGAAAAAGTTTTAACAGAAGAGGAAGATAAAACTATAAAGCTTGTTTTAAACAGTATAAAAGAAGAAGGAAAAGACCTTTCAAAATACAACATCAATCCTGACGCACCTTTCAAGATTTTCTCTCCGGTTGGTTGTGAGAAATGCAACAAACTTGGCTACAAAGGAAGAATAGGAGTTTTTGAAGCGATAAAAACTGATGAAGATATTGAAAAAATAATTCCAGAAAGCCCAAATGAACACGAAATAAAAAAAATAGCCCGCAAACAAGGCACACTTTCAATGCGCCAAGATGGTGTAGTAAAAATCTTAAATGGAGTTACTTCAATCGAAGAAGTACAAAGCGTAGTTGATTTAAAAGAAGAGTAAAAAAGAACAAGAAACTCTCTCTTGGTATAGTTTTTAAAAAATTTGTTGAGGGCGTACTTTTTAGAGAGACTTGGGAGCGCGACGGCGCGAGCACGAGGAATTTTTTAGTAAAAAAATATCCGTGCTCTATAAAAAGTATGCCGAGAAAGAATTTTTTTACTTCACCGCATCCAGTTCTATGTAAAAAGTAGAGCCTTTGCCTGCGCCCTCTGATTCAGCCCAAACATGCCCATTGTGGGCTTCTATAACCAACTTTACCGTATAGAGGCCATAACCCGTACTGTCCACATTAGTCTTTACCGACTCTTTTCCACGACCACCTTCCGTAAATAAATTCTTTTTATCTTCATCAGTAATGCCTATACCTGTGTCTTTTATAGAAAATTTAATCTTTTTATTTCCATCTTCAAGTTTTATGCTTATTTTTCCTGCTTGAGTGTATTTAATAGAATTTTCAATCAAATTACTAACAGCTTCCTTGAGCCAAAAAACATCCCCCATAATCCTATAATCATCATCTTTACTATCATGAATAGAGCTTTCCACAACGAGTCCTTTTGCTTCCGCTTGTATTTTTTTCTCTGCCAAAACTTTTAGAACTACATCTTTAAAATCAATTTCTTTAATGTCATATTTCACCGTGCCTTTCTGCAAATTAGCCGCATTTAAAACTAAATCAACAGTTTGTATTCCCGTGTCATCAGATTCAAGCCCTTGTTTGGCATACTTTTTCGCATCTGAAGATATGTCACCAAAAGTTCCATCGAGCAAACCAGCAAAAATATATTTTGAACGAGTAAAAGATCCTTTCACTTTATGAGTAATGAGGTGAACCAAAGACTCCCTTTGCTTTATCAATTCTTCAAGGTCAATATTCAACTTAGCTAATTCTTCTTTTTGTTGAATTTCCTTTTTCACAGATTTAACCAAGTACTGTCCCAAGACTATAGCTGCCAAAAATCCTATTCCATTAAGAATAAAATTCATAGATACCTTGATAAAAAAGAATTGAGAACCAATCAAAGCCACAAGTCCCCAAACTAATGCTTGAGTGGCAAGAAGTTTCACATTAAAAGCTTTGAATTGAACGATAAGGATACTAATATATATTATAAATACAACCATTCCCAACAATCCATACATTTCAAGGGATGAATCTAGTAATACTTCTATTTGCGAAAAATAGGATGCTAAAAATATCATCATAAAAAAAGAAAAAAGAAACAATTCAATCCCCGTTCCCATAAGAATTATTTGTCTCTTAAAATCAGGTACAGCGCTGCGATATCGACGAAAAAGCAACACAAAAATCCATATTACCGCTAAAATACCAAGCGAAGTATAATAAAGTTTAAATGGAAGCCATTCAAATGTAAACGCATCACACACAGTTATGTTGAAACCACGAAGATTAAAAGAAGTTGAGGCAAGAAAGAAGACAGGAGTAAGTAATGCAAGAAAAACAACTTTGATATAAGCTGAAATATCTTTTTTTTCTAAAAATACATAAATAAAATAAATACAAAATATTGCCAGTAACCCTAAAGTCAAACTAAAAAAAGTCCAAACAAATAATATAAAATCACTATGAATATTTGTCCATGTAACTAAGTTTATTAATGCCCAAAGCGAAAAGAAAAAAGAGATTGCAAAGAAAAGTCGATTAAGCAAAGAACCTCTATCATTGATATAGACATATAAACCGACAAGAAGTGAGATTATTATAGCTGGTATATGTGCATAATACAGTAACATAGGCACATCAGAAGAGAAAAAAAGATATGTAGGCTCAGGAAATAAATAGCAAATCATATTTAAATATTATTTGTGTTATTACTTTGTAAAAGATTACCTTCTTCAGTAGAATCTATTTGATTATTTGTTTCTCCAGTAAACATTTCACAGACATCTCCATCAGCCTCCGTATCACAATAAATTACAGAACATTTATAATCACTCGGAAGACATACACTAGCTGCTTCACAATCTGTAATATCACTGCCACATTCTTTATATAAATCAGGCGCATATTTAACCATCTCAGAATAATAATATTCTTTTGTGCATTCATCATCTTCACAACCTACAAAACATTTATCTGTGTTAGGATCACACACACCTTCATAACCAACCATATAATCATGCTCAAAAATGAAACGATGAAAAGAAATAATACTAACTACAAAGACAGAAAGCGCAAGAATGTAAAAGAAGATATGATTACGAAAATGTGTATACATAATTTAAAAATTGTTATATATAAGTATAACAGAGATTAAACGCAACGTGAAGATGATAATAAATGTCTATTATTAAAGAAAGAGTAAATACGCCCCAACCCCAGTCAAAAATATAGCAATAATTTTTTGCCATATATGTTTTGCTTGAATTTTTTCAACTGATATTTTTGGAAAGAAAACAGTTAAAAATACACCTATAATCAGAGCGAAGATTGATTGGAAAGAATCCGTAAGAAGCACAAGTGCAACAGGAGCAAGCATGTAAGCGAATGCAAAAGCAATATTACCTAATATATATAAAAACTCATTTATGGCACCAAAAGATAAAATAGCTTTTGAATTGTTTTGTATAGCTAATATAAAATTAACCCGATAAGAACGTATAAAAATAAGAATGATAATTCCTATAAAGAAAAGAGTGAGATGTTCCCAAAAAAGTGATCGCCAAACATTTTCCTCTAATGCAACAGCTTTGAATATAACTGAGCCAAGTGCCCAGAAAAAAGACGCAGCAAGCATAGGTAAAATAGTTTTTCGACGAAGTTTAAAATTATTCTCTGAATCTACTTCAAAAGAAATAATTGTTGTACCTAAAATTATTATTGCCATAGCTATAAGCTGAATCTGTGTTAATACTTCACCAAGAATAAAATAGCTTAATACATAAGCAAATACTGGTACAAGCTGATAAAACACGATTGCAACTGATGCTTCTTCATTTTTTATAGCCAAAAGATAACACCATAATACCAATGCATTTAAAATTCCCACAGCTATTAAAGCGATGATTTTTATACCATCAACACTCAATACTGTTCTGTCTGCAAAAAAGAAAATAGGTAACGGAATAACCGAAATAAGGGATGATAAAATAATAATCGTACCAACCCCCCCCTCTTTAAAATATTTCTCTAAAAGAATTTTATCTATATGGTTCGTCAGAGCATACATGAACGGACCAATAAGCGCTATGAAAAACCAAATCATTACACTATGATACTACATAATGTAATATTATAAAAGTTAACAAATCTTCTAATTTTTATAACTGATAGTAAATTTTTTCAAGAAAAAACTGGGTTTATATTTCTCTTTTGATTTTCTTAATCCCAACATCCCTAAATCTTGCTCCCAATTAAGGTATTTAATTCCAAGTGCGTTTAACATTTTTGCTTCTTCAAAATTTAACAAATCACCAATTGCGCGATGACATGTTTTATTAGCTTTAGCAAAATGAGAAATGGCATAACTGGGAGATAATATCTCGCATATGGTGAATCCTTCTAAAATATTATTCACATATATTGATAATACTTTTACATTCTTTTGATTTACTTTTAAAATTCTCTCTAATGCTTCATATTCTTTCAATTTTGAATGATCTTCTATTCCCTTATTCCCCGCCCATTTTCTAAACATCTTTTTATATTCATCCTTTTGTATTTCTTTTATAGATTGGTGTTTAACAACATACTTAGGATATAATCTATTATAATTCCTTATATTTTTACCTGAACTATGTTTAGTCCAATGATCCATATTGGAAAGATGAGAAACAGAATAAATGTAATCGTGAGCATCTCTGTCTGGTATTAAATCGAAATTAAGTCCTGTCAAATTTTTAACAACTTCTTCGGGAACAAGTTTTAAAATTGGTTTTAATTTTTCCTTTTTAGAGAGTTCTAATAATTCTTTTATCGTCTCAACTTCTTTATTTATTCCCAAAAAGGAATAAAAACTTTTACCAGTTATATAATCTGTAAAACGTACAACAAGGTTGTTATTTAATACCGAAATACGCATTTCGTCCTTTATATTCCAAGACCACATATTAACAAAGTTAAAATCAGAATAAGGTAGAAATTTAGAAGTAAATTTCTCTATTTCTTCTTTATCAGTTAATTCAATTTTTTTAAAATTCGGAAATTCTGGAATCATAAAACTTAAAAACTATTTTTTATTCTTCTTTAAATATAAGGTTATTATACCACATTTCGTATTTTTTTACATCTCCCCTTTAAAGACATACTCTGCTTCACCACGAAGAATAATTTCACCTTTTTCATTTTCTGAAAGATATAAATTTCCACCAGGGAATTCTAAAGTAATTTCTTTCACGTTTTTGTCTTCTTTTTTTAGAATTGCATACACAGCGCAAGCGCCAGTGCCACAAGCCATCGTTGCTCCACTTCCCCGCTCCCAGACTTTTACTTTAAAATGATTGTCTTTCACTTTTTCCACAAATTCTATATTTATTTTATTTGGGAAATGAAAATCATTCTCTATTTTTGGTCCAATGTTCGTTATGTCAACAAAAGATGTATTTTTTACAAAACCAACAGCATGCGGATTGCCCATAGAAACAAATTTAAATAAAATTTCATGAAATGAAAGCGAATTATCTGGAAAATCTGTATGAGAAAACACTGGAAGCCCCATATTTACGGAGAAACTTCCATCTTTTTCACAGATTATTTTTTTTATTCCGGCTCTTGTGTCTATCAATAACTCTTTTATTTTAGTTTTTTTAGATTTTACTTGATCTAGAAAGAATTTTGCTGTACACCTCACTCCATTTCCGCACATTTCCGCTTGTGTTCCATCCGCATTGTAATAATTCATAAAACAATCAGCTTTTTTAGAATCTTCCAAAAGAATGAGTCCATCCGCACCTATACCATTATGCCTATCACACAAAAGTTTTATTTTTTCTCTAGCATCTTTAATAGAAAAATCCTTATCACGATTATCTATCATAATAAAATCATTCCCTGTGCCGTGATATTTATAAAATTTAATCATATTTTTATATAATATAAAACTCTTTCTTGGCATACTTTTTATAAAGCAATCTATCTGGCGTTGCTACGCCAGCGAACTGCTCGGCCCGTCGGCCTGTGCAAGGCTTTCTAAAAACTACGCCTGCAACGAGTTTTATATAATATACCCTTTTTTTACTAATAATTCAGCTGTTAAAATCCCTCCCCCGGCGGCACCACGAATGGTATTGTGCGATAAAGCCACACATTTCCAGCCTAGCACAGAATCCTCCCTAATACGCCCCACACTGATTCCCATGCCATTATATAGGTCTCTGTCGAGCTTTGTCTGTGGCCTGTCTTGTTCTTCAAAATATGTGATAAATGGCTCCGGAGCAGAAGGTAAATCAAGCCCAGTTAATGGGTTTTTAAAATTCTTCAATGCTTCAATTAATTTCTCTTTAGAAACTTTTTTTCCAAATTGTAAATTAATTGCCACCATATGACCATCCAAAACCGAAACTCTTATACAATTTGCAGAAATTTGTAATTTATTATCTAAAACAAATTTACTTCCTTTAATTTTCCCTAAAATTTTTAAAGGCTCTTTTTCAGATTTTTCTTCTTCACCACCAATATAGGGAATTACATTGTCCACCATCTCCGGCCAAGTAGAAAAAGTTTTTCCTGCACCAGAAATAGCTTGATATGTTGAAATAATTGCCTTCTCAGGATTAAATTTGCTCCAAGCATGAAGTAATGAGGTAGAAGGTTGAGTAGTGCAATTCGGCTTAGTAACTATAAATCCTGTCGTCCAACCATGATTCTTTTTCTGGATTGGAATAATATCTAAATGCTCAGGATTAATTTCCGGCATAATCATCGGCACATCCTCTGTCCATCTGTGAGCAGAATTGTTGGAAACAACCGGTAAACCTTTTCCTGCATAAGCTTCCTCAATTTTTTTAATAAAATCTTTTTCAGCATCAATCGCACAAAAAACAAAACTGCACTTTTTAGAAATTATTTCCAAATCTTTTTCAACAGAAAAGACATTCAAGGCTTTTATATTTTCCGGTATTTTTTCTTTCTGCGACCATCTTCCATTTACCGCTTCCTCATACGTTTTATCTGAAGAATTGTTGGATGCAGCCACGACAGCCACAGTGAACCATGGATGATCAGCTAGCAAAGTTATCAAGCGTTGCCCCACCATACCTGTCGCACCCAATATTCCAACTTCTATTTTTTTATTTAATATTTTCATTAATTTTATCTTTCCTATTACTTATTCTGGTGCCACTTCCTGATGGGTTGAAAGTATTTTTAACATATATTGGTATGTTTTTTAACACTGCTGGTTTTATAGTTTTAGGATGAATAACTTTCGCGCCATTATATGCCATTTCTTCAGCTTTTTCATAAGTTATTTCTGGAATAAGAAGTGCATTTTTCATCTTTTTTGGGTCTTCTGTCATAATGCCATCAACGTCAGTCCATATCTCAATTACGTCTGCATCTAAAGCCGCCCCCACCAAAGAAGCCGTATAATCAGAACCTCCCCTGCTAAGCGTGGTAGTCCTTCCATCATCGGTTGAAGCGATAAATCCACCCATAATGGAAAGATTTTTATTTTTAAAGCAGTCAGACATGAGTTTGTAAGATTTTTCTATATTTACTTCTGCATTACCAAAATTATCATCAGTTTTAATAATCATTCTGGAATCCACAAACTCACACGGTATTCCCCTATTTTTTATAGCTTCACAAATAACATAAGACGATAATTGTTCACCGAAACTTATGATTGAATCTGAAACAGAAGGAGAAAGTTCTTTTTCAAGAAGAACATTTTTTAATATATCCTTCAATATGCTATATCTTTTATTTATTTCTTGCTGTACTTTTTTTTGATCTTTCAAATCAATCAATTCTTTAATAGCTTGATCATGCCTTCCACACACAGCCTTAAAAATTATTTCATATTTAAGATCTTTTTTAGAAGCGAGGTTTGCAAGCATTACAAGATCGTCAGTAATCCCACTCAAAGCAGACACAACAACGACAATCTTTTCTTGCTGTTTCAATGAAACAGAAATTATATCAATAACCTTATTAATGTTTGAAGCGTGGGCCACTGAAGTACCACCAAATTTCATTATTTTCGTGCTCATAGCTTTAAATTCTTTTTGATACTTTCTAACGCCTTTTTTACATTTTTCTTGTCTACGAAAGCACTTAGTCGCACATAACCCTCCCCCTCTTTACCAAAACCTGAACCCGGAGTAGAAACTACATGCGCTTCTTTTAACAATTTGTCAAAAAATTCCCAAGAATTTAAATTGTACGGAGTCTTTATCCAAATATATGGAGCATTTTCTCCACCAAAAACTTGCAAACCAATTTCAGTGAGACTTTTTTTAATTAATTTTGCATTATCCATATAATAAGCAATCAATTTTTTATTTTCTTCTTGTCCTAAAGGCGATAATACAGCCAAAGCTCCTTCTTGCGCTATATTTGACGCGCCGTTAAACATTGTGCCTTGGCTTCCACCTTGACGCCTACTCCAAAGAGAGTGGACTTTCCCTTTTTGTCCATCCTCAACCACTAAATCAAGAGGAACAACCGTCCAACCGAGACGCACACCAGTAAAACCAGCCCATTTTGAAAAACTATTGATTTCAATAGCGCACTTTTTTGCTCCTTCTATTTCATAAATACTTTTTGGTAAAGAAGGATTTGAAATATATTCAGAATAAGCAACATCAAAAATAATAACTGCTTTATTTTTTATCGCATAATCAACAAAGGTTTTTAATTGCTCTTTGGTAGCTACCGAGCCAGTAGGATTGTTTGGATTACAAAGATAAATTATGTCTACTTTTTGTTTTGGAGGCACTGGAATAAAATTATTTTTTTCATTGCATTCCATATACACCAAACCTTCATATTTTCCATTTATAAATTCCCCCGTTCTCCCAGCAATAACACTACTGTCTACATATACTGGATAAACTGGATCTGCAATTGCCACAACATTATCAACTCCGAAAATTGATTGGATGTTTGCGCAATCTCCTTTTGCTCCATCATTTATGAAAATTTCTTGCACACTTAAATCTATATTCCTTTTTTTATAAAAATCTGACAACGCACTTCTAAGCCTGATGTCTCCTTGCGCTTCTCCATAACCTGTATACGTTTTTTTATTCCCAAGTTTTTTTACCGCAGAAAGTAATCCTTTTACAACTGTTTTAGTTAAAGGCTCTGTAGTGTCGCCTATGCCAAGTCGCATAATTTCTGTATTTGGATTTTTCTTTAAAAAATCATTTACACGTTTAGTAATTTCCAAAAACAAATAAGCCCCTTGCAATTTATTGTAATTTTTATTTAAAGTAGCCATTTTTTATTTAATTTAAACTAATTTTAAATCCTTCAAAACTTTTTCTACAGCAAGCTTATTTTTTTCTTCAATGGTAGTCAAAGGCAACCTTAAACTGTTCTCAATAAAATTCATCATGGACATCGCTGCTTTTACTGGAATCGGATTTGATTCAATAAAGTTCATGTTCATCAAAGGAAGCATTTGATAATGCATTTTTTTTGCTTCTTCTAAGTTCCCTTCGAGCGCACAGTGAATCATGTCAGAAAATAATTTTGGAACTTCATTGCAAACGACAGAAATACATCCTTTCCCTCCGAGGGAAATTAAAGGCAAAGTCAAAACATCATCACCGGACAAAACTACAAAATCTTTTGGACCATTTTTTGCTACCTCATTTATTATTTCCATCATTTGGTTTAAAGAACCAGAAGCTTCTTTTACAGCCACAACTTCAGGCACCTCGCGAGCAATCCTCACAATGACAGAAGGCGCCACATTTGACCCTGTTCGTCCTGGAACATTGTAAATGATTATCGGCATATCTACCGCCTTAGCAATTTCTTTAAAATGAAGAACAAGGCCATTTGGAGTTGGTTTGTTGTAATAAGGAGTAACATGAAGCAATCCATCCGCTCCAGCAGACTTTGCTAAAAGGGAAAAATTAACAGCTTTTTTAGTATCATTTGACCCCGCCCCAGCAATCACAAGGACTTTGCCTGCAACTTTTTTTACTACAGTTTTTACAACTGTGACATATTCTTCTTCATTCAAAGTCGCCGCTTCGCCAGTAGAACCAGCCACCACTATAGCATCTACTCCACCATCTAATTGATACTGAACGACTTTCTCTAGCGCAGGTAAATCTAAATCTCCATTTTTTTTAAAAGGTGTAACTATCGCCGGTATTGATCCAAAAATTTTTATGTTTTTCATCCCGTACGAAATAGGACGCGTACGCTTTACGCTTTCTTGTCCTTTTTATTATTTATAATATATTTAATCAATTTCATAATTTTTTTATTTATCTTATGCGTTCGCGATTTCGTACGGGATTCATTCCTTAATTATATCTTCAAAGGAATACATCCCTTTTTTATTTTTAATAAATTCTGCCGCCATTAAGGCGCCTTTGGCAAACCCAACTCTGTTATATGCTTGATGAGATAAAACTATACCATCCTCATTGCTATCAAAAGCAACCTCATGAAAACCAGGATTTCTACCCGCTCGAACTGAAACAAAATGCAATTCGTCTGGTTTTATTTGCCTATCTAGTTTTTCAGCTTGAATTGTTTTTTTTGTAGGGAAATTTTCTAAAATTTTCTTAGCTATCTTAAAAGAAGTACCGGAAGGACTATCAATTTTTGCTTTATGATGAATTTCCATTCCAAAAACATCATAATCATCAGAGAATTTAGAAAAAAGTTTTGAAGAAAAAGCTATAATTTTCAAAAATATATTTGCTGCAATAGAAAAAGTGGCCCCATAAATCAAACCAATTTGATTTTTTTCTACTATTTTTTTTACAGCGTCTAAGTTTTCATACCAACCCGTCGTCCCAACAACCAGATTAATACCAAGTTTTGCAACTTCTTCAATATTTTTTAAGACAACATCTTTAGATGTAAAATCCAAAGCTACATCTGCTTTAGCGATACCTTCTAAATCTAGACTCTCATCTTTATTTTTATAACTGATTGAAACTATTTCAAAAATTTCAGAATCTTTACAAAGGGCTTCAATTTCTTTCCCCATCTTTCCATAACCTATTAAAGCAACTTTTATCTTATTATTCATAACTTACTTATTATACTACGCTACTAATAAGATTTTTAATCTGATCATAAACTACACTATTGCTTGCAATAATACCCCTCGTTTGGGTGTTTAAGGCACTACCTTTTAAATCAGTGAATTTTCCCCCAGCTTCTTCTATAAGGAGTTTTCCAGCAAATTCTGGGAATGTATCTTTATTACAAAAAGAAATAACTACGTCAGCCCTACCACAAGCTACATAAGCATAATGTAATCCATAAGATCCTAAAATTCTTATCATATTTTTTTCTTCCATCAAAACTTCCAATACTCTTAATATTTTTTTCTTATCTAATTCCCAATGATAATCAGCTAAAATTAAAAGATTTTTTTGATTATTAGAAACATTAATTTTTTTATTATTTAAAAAAGCGCCTTTACCTTTTTCTGCCGTAAATAATTCTTTTCTAGAAGGATCATAAATTACTGCAAATTTTATTTCTCCTTTATGTAAATGACTAAGCACTATTGAATAAAAAGGAACACCATGAATAAAATTTATAGTGTTGCTGATGGGATCAATAATCCAAACATTTTCTTTTTCAATAAAAGTATCGTGTAATTCTTCTGCATAAACAGAATGATTTCCAGAAAAAGTTTTTATTAAATTTGTGAGTTCTGTTTCTATCTCAATATCTTTTTGCGTGAGCCATTGCTTGCTCTTTCCGATATCAGAAGTGTGCCCAGAAATTGCCGGCAATGTGTCGCCTAGTTCAATTATTTTAGCAATTATCTTTTGATACATTATTTATAGAGAGTAACAAAACTACTCTTATTTATCAATAGCAAATATGTAAAACAAGATTAGAGAGTTTTAGAGACTTGGGAATGTAAAAAGTTATGTTATGACTTTTTAAGCGCGAGCACGAATTTCTAAAAACTTATATCACTACTCCCAATAAAAAAAGCACTAATCTCTAAACAATCCTTTTGAAGCTAGGCTCCAAGAGTAACAAATTATTAGAGGATAGCCCCAGTAAAAATAAATTCTTACCAAAACGTCCTATGCAAATTCGTATAACCGATGGCTGATTGCTTAGAGATTAATGCCTTCTTAATCTCGACATATTGTACTATATGGAAATTACCACAAATGCTATAATGTGTATAGCTATGTTGATACCGTGTTGATAACTCTAGTACCCGTCTAATATAGCATATAATAAAACCAATGTCAAGTCCTAAAACAAAAAACCCGCGTAAAAACGGGACAAATAAAAATGAAGATGTGGTTTTAGACCAGACACTGCGCCCTACCCGTTGGGATGACTATATCGGCCAAAAACACATAAAAGACAACGTTAAAATCCTTTTACAAGCAGCCGAGGAACGCGGACATATTCCAGAACATATTTTATTCTACGGACCTCCAGGATTAGGCAAAACCACCCTCGCGCATTTGATTGCAAAAGAAACTGGCAGACAAATGAAGATAACTTCTGGCCCAGCGATTGAAAAAGTTGGCGACTTGGCTTCAATTCTGACAAATCTTGCCCCAGGTGACATTCTTTTTATAGACGAAATTCATAGATTAAATAAAATGGTTGAAGAAATACTCTATCCGGCAATGGAATCTGGTGTTCTGGACATCATCATCGGCAAAGGCCCTTCTGCTCGTACTATCCAATTAGACCTTCCACCTTTTACTTTGATTGCTGCCACCACCAGAGTCGCCCTCATCTCTTCCCCGCTTCGTTCACGATTTTCTGGCGGAGTTTTTAGATTGGAATTTTATTCCAACGAAGAAATTGCAAAAATAATAGAAAGGTCTAGTAAACTTTTAGATATTCTTTTAGAAAATGAAGCTCTGACAGAAATTGCAAAAAGAAGCAGGTTCACTCCGCGTACGGCAAATTATTTCTTAAAGCGTTGTCGCGACTTTGCTCAAGTAAATCAAAAAAATAATAAAAGCTTGAATAAAAAAATAGTGAGAGATGCATTAAACATGCTCGCAGTGGATGACATCGGGTTAAATTCTTCCGATAGAAAATTCTTAGAAATATTAATTGAAAAATTTAATGGCGGACCAGTCGGACTCAAAACTATGGCAGCTGCAATGTCCGAAGAAGAAGCGACAGTAGAAGAAGTGATAGAACCATATTTAATTCAACTCGGACTTTTGGAACGAACTGCTCGTGGACGCGTGGCTACTAAAAAAGCTTACGAACATTTAAGCTTTGAATCTAAAGAAAAACAAGACAAACTCTTATAGATAATTTATAAAAAAGACAAAAAAACAACCCATTGGACGAATCCAACGGGCGTATAATGTCGCATCTTTCATAGAAAGAACGACGAGATAAGGAGGGACCGGAGGATCCCGAAGGACCCTCCGGCTTCCTTTTGTCATGACTGACTTTGTACCACAAGAGACAACGATACTGTCTGTCTCCTTAATGAGGAAAGCCGGGCGACCTTCCTACTCTACGAGACTGGGAATCTCGCATTTTTTGTAGACACAACCGACCTTACTTGCTTGGTCAGGCTGTGCCGTGGGTCACCAGTGCTTCGTCTGCGCCGTAAAAAGCCGCCTTGCCTCCGGAGTCGATGCCGAGGACACGCGTCTTGCCGGCCGTCGCATGCATGCTGTGCTGCCCGCCATGTTGATCCAATGCGCCGATATCCATCTCCACGGGGATGACCATCGTGTCAGTGCCAATGTTGATAAACATAACCGCTATCTCCAATGTGACACAGCTCTCAACTTAAGAAACACACTCAAAACGGGTGATGTGTTTTTCTATCTTTATGTAAAGAACTGTATCGGGTTCACTATCTCACTATTAATGGTATACCCATAAAAATGAGTGTCAATTCTACTTGGGGATAATAAAATTTACAAAAGAAAAAGCCCGTCGGATTTTTCATCCTGACGGGACATCTTGTGTTGAATCTCTCGTATTAGAGAAACAACGATTTTTAGGTGGGGTCCAGGGAGAGTCCCTGAAAAAACTGAACTCTCCCTGGCCCCTTGCCCTGCAACCAACCCTTACTGCAACCCTGACTGCAACTCACCACTCTACAAAAATGTACCTCATTTAAGAGGTTCGTGTGGCCCCTCCCGAAGGAGGGGCCACACCGCAGAACCTTTGACCATCTGGGTCAGGCTCCGCCGGCCGCGGTAGCGTCGGTGGCGTCGTGCTTCTTGCCGGTATCAATGGCGATCATGCCGTCTTCCAGGGTGACATTGGCGCTGGCTTGGCCGGTATCGGGGACGAGTAACTTTTTCATAGCGTTTGTCTCCAGTTTCGACACAGTTCCTAGTCTCATCCACGGTTGTGAATGCACAATCTAACGAAGAACTGATCACTATTAATATTACACCCATAAACATACTTGTCAATAAATATGTGAATAAGTCAAAAATAATGTTAAAATTGCAAATATGACTAGAATTTTAGGAATAGACCCAGGGTTTGAAAGGCTCGGTGTGGCGGTATTGGAGAAAAAAAGTAAAAATGAAAAAGAGCAAGTAATTTTTTCCGAATGCTTTAAAACTTCCAGCAAATTAGATTTTTCTGAGAGATTAAATTTAATTGGCGCAGAAGTAAAAAAAATAATAAAAAAATATAAACCGGAAATTTTAGCAATTGAAACTTTATTTTTAAACACAAACCAAAAAACAGTAATGCATGTCGCCGAAGCGCGTGGAGTTGTGATTTATGAAGCTTCAAATGCTGGATTAAAAGTTTTTGAAGCTTCCCCTCCCCAGATAAAAATCGCCACCACTGGTTATGGCCGAGCAAATAAAGAACAGATAATGAAAATGGTGAAAATTTTAGTAAAAATAGAGAATAGTAAAACATCTGATGACGAATTAGACGCTATCGCTATCGCCTTAACGGCCTTAGCCTGTCTACGTTCCTAGACTTATCCACATATTCTATTGCCAAGCTTTTTAGATTTTGGTACAAAGTATGAAATCTGGCCAAGGGCTGGAAAAATTATTAATATTTTTTAAAAAATTTTGTATGAGTTACGATGAAGAAGAATTAGATGGTAGTTTCAAAATTAACACAGAAGATGAAGAACTGGGTGAACCTTTAGACATACCAGAAGGAATGAATGATTTCGGATTAGATGAAGAAGACCCAGATAGAGATGGATAAATAAAACTAAAAAGCACCCCATGGGTGCTTTTTAGTTTACCAAAACTTTTATAAATCTTTTTTTGCCAATTTTGAGAGTAAGATTTTCTGTAATTTTTATATTTTGATCTGTTATCGTACTGTTTTTATTTAAATCATGCACCCCGTTACCTAAAACGAGTCTGCGCCATTCGCTTTTGGAAGATAAAATATTATTCTTCACTAAAACTTCACTCAACAATTCCCCACTGTTTGCTTTTATCTCTTCCATCTGTTCTGGAATTTCTTTTTTAGAAAAAGTATTTATAAAATTATCTTTTGCTTCTTTCGCTTTATCTTCTCCGTGATAAATTTTTACGATTTCAAAAGCAAGCTTTATTTTTTGATCACGTGGATTATCATTTGTAAAATCATTAAGATTAAAATCTGTACAAATTTCAAAACCCAAAGCCATCATGGTATCAGGCCAGCTCATTACTTTACCAAACATATCATTAGCTGAATCATTCAAAGTTATCATATTACCTTCAGTCTTCCCCATTTTCTTACCAGTCGGATCTACAAGTAATTTCGTAGTCAAAACAAACATTTCTTTATTCTTTTTTCTCTTCATTAAATCGCGTCCAGCAAGCATATTAAACATTTGGTCATTTCCACCAATTTGTAAATCTACATCCAATACCACCGCATCATATGCTTGAAAAACAGGATAAAGAAACTCATGAACATGAATCTCTCGACCAGATTTAATTCTTTCTTGAAACATATCTCTAGAAAGAAGAGAAGAAACGGTAAAGTTGGAAGCTAATTCCAACATATCTTCCGGAGTTAATTTATTTGTCCATTTTTTATTATAAACGAAACTAATTTTTGATTTTTTAAAATCTAAAATTTTACCAATTTGCTTCTTATATCCCTTTGCATTTTCTAAAACTTGTTTATGTGTGAGGGGCTTTCTAGTTGCTTCTTTACCAGTCGGGTCTCCAATTTGCGCGGTAAAATCGCCGATTAAAATAATAATCTCATGTCCTAAATCTTGAAACTTTTTCAGCTTTAGGAGCTGAACCATATGACCCAAATGCAAAGTGCTACCTGTCGGATCAACCCCATAATAGAGTTTGATTTTTTTGCCAGACATTAAAACTTTTGTAAAAGTAACTTTGTCTGGATACACCCTTTCCACTCCACGAGTTAAAACTTCATTTATTTTTTTTTCATCAGTTATCACTTCCATCCCGTACGAAGTAAAAGGTATTTATTACTTTTACTTAAATTAAATAATAATCAAAATCTCCCTTTCCGAAAGAACATAGAAATGAACTTCGTACGGGATCCATGCTCGGATTCTAGCATATTTTCTGCTATTATTATAGCAGTGCAAATATTTACCAAAAACAGCAGATTATGGAAAAATATAATACTATTTGTAGTTAGTATTTTTATTTTATTCGCCGGAATAATCCTCCTTTGGCTTTCTTCTCTTAAAATTCCTGATTTTCATTCTTTTTCAGATAGAGTAGTTACAAACTCTACAAAGATATACGACAAAACAGGTAAAATTCTACTTTATGATATTCATAAAGACATAAAAAGAACAGACATACCTTCTTCCGCGATGGGAATAAATATAAAAAACGCCACTGTAGCTATTGAGGACTCCGAATTTTACAATCACAGCGGAATACGTGTGACTTCCATCGTTCGCGCAGTCCTTTCAAATTTATTTCATATCGGTATAGGTGGAGGCGGTTCAACTATTACCCAACAATTAGTAAAAAATACCCTCTTAACCCAAAAAGTAAGTTATGTCAGAAAAATAAAAGAATGGTTCCTCGCTATCAAGATAGACAATTCTATGCCGAAGGAAAAAATACTAGAGTATTACCTCAATGAAGCTCCGTATGGTGGAACTATTTATGGAATAGAAGAAGCAAGTAAGACTTATTTTGATAAAAATGCGATTGATTTAACCTTAGCAGAGGCTGCCTACCTAGCAGCGATACCACAATCCCCAACCACTCTCTCTCCTTATGGAAAAAACAAAGCAAAACTTGATACCAGAAAAAATTTAGTACTTTCTAGAATGCTAGATCTTAAATTCATCACTGAAGCTGAATACAATCTAGCTAAAAATGAAGTGGTAAATTTTATTCCACAGGCAACAGGTGGAATTCGAGCCCCACATTTTGTTTTTTTTATAAAAGATTATCTTGAAAAAAAATATGGTAATGATTTAGTAGAAAAAGGAGGACTAAAAGTCATAACTACTCTTGATTATGATTTGCAAGCAAAAGGAGAACAAATAGTAAAAGAAGGTGCTTTGGTAAATGAGCAAGCTTGGGAAGGAAAAAATGCCAGCTTGGTGGCAATAGACCCAAAAACCGGACAAATCTTGACCATGGTTGGCTCTCGAGACTATTTTGATAAAGAAATAGATGGAAATTTTAATGTAACTACCGCCATGAGACAACCTGGTTCATCTTTTAAGCCCTTTATTTACGCTACAGCCTTTAATAAGGGGTTTACACCAGACACAGTGCTATTTGATCTACCTACAGAATTTCAAACGACCTGCGACGCTTTAGGCAAGGCTCTCCCTGGACACAACCAAGAAGATTGTTATATGCCTGACAATTATGATGGAAAGTTTCGCGGACCGATGTCTCTCCGAAATGCTTTAGCCCAATCTATCAACCTCGTAGCTGTAAAACTTTTTTACTTAGCAGGGCTTCCTGAATCTTTAAAAACAGCTGAGGACATGGGTGTCAGTTCTCTAAAAGATATAAATCAATACGGCCTCACTCTCGTTATCGGAGGTGGAGAAGTTTCTTTACTTGATATGACTTCAGCCTATGGAGTTTTCGCAAATGATGGAATAAGGAATCCTTATACGGGAATTTTAAAAGTAGAAGACTCTAACGGAAAAATTTTAGAAGAATTTAAACAAAATCCGCAAGAAGTTCTACCAAAAAATACAGCCCTAACTATTTCAAACGTTCTTTCAGATGAAACAGCTCGTATTCCAACTTTTGGTTCACATTCTTCACTTTATATACCCGGAAAAGATGTAGCAGTAAAAACAGGAACGACAAATAATAACAAAGACGCATGGACTGTCGGCTATAGTCCTTCTGTGGTTGTGGGAGTCTGGGCTGGGAACAATGACAACGTACCGATGAAAAAAGGTGGAGCCGCTGTGGCCGGACCTATTTGGAATAAATTTATAAATGAGGCTTTAAAAATTTTGCCCGATGAAAAATTTGAAAAACCAAACCTTGAAACAGATCCAAAAATCGTAAAACCATCTCTCCGAGGTTTCTGGCAAGGAAATGAAAACTTTTTTATAGATAGAATCTCTGGCAAATTAGCCACAGAAAACACACCAAAAGAAACTACTGTAGAAAAAGTTATTACGAATGTGCACTCAATCCTTTATTGGGTAAACAAAAGAGACATCTTGGGGCCAGTACCAACAAATCCGGAGAACGATTCACAATTTGATCACTGGGAAACACCGATTCAAACTTGGTGGGCGCAAAATAGCACAAAATATCCAACAATAAGTTTAAGTGATAAACCAATTTTATTGGACAATGTTCACACCGATACCTCAAAACCAATCATTTCAATCATTGAACCAAATAGTTCGGTAATTTATTCACCTAATCAAAAAATAAATCTAAAAATTTCAAGTTACGGACTTTATCCACTAAAGAAAATTGATGTTTTTGTAAATGATTTATATTTGGAAACCGTTGAAATGCCCTTTGTATTTTCATTCATCCCCTCTCAATTAGAAAACTTGCAAATAAGCAATGAATTGAAGGTGGTTGCTTATGACAGCGTCTATAACAAAAACGAAGTAAACATAACATTTCAAGTACAACAATAAAAATAGAGTAAATTTATCTATTCATCGGCATGATGAGATAAATAAATGACGAATCAGAAACCGGAGACACGACGAGTGGACTCCCTGACCCAGAAGCTTTTATAGAGATGCTATCAGTAGCGATTGATTGGAAACAATCTAGAAAATATTTATAATTAAAACCGAGTTCTATGTTCTCTCCAGTTATAGCTGCATCTAAATAAGTTTTATTCTCCCCAATGTCATTATTTGCTGAAGAAAGTTCAAAAACTTTCTCTTTTGACGATATGTTTAAATTAACTTGATTAAACTTATCTGAAAAGATATTTGAAATTTTAAGAGCATTTAATAAATCTTGTTTTAAAACAACAGCATTGGTTTTTGAAGTTTTTGGAATAATCTGACGATAATCTGGGAAAACTCCATCAATGATTCTAGAAGTTAAATAAACGTTGTCAGAAGAAAAAGAAATTTGATTCTTGTTAAAACATACTTTTATAACACCAGAAGATTCTCCAAAAACTCTCAGTATTTCAGCAATATTTTTAAATGGGATAAGTATACCTGATATTTCTGGAATACCTTTCACTTTTATTTTCTTTTCAGCCAACCTAAAAGAATCTGTTGAAACAAAAACTAAATTATCTTCATTGGTATAAATAAATACACTGGAAATCTCTGGTTTTATATCAGAAACAGAGGAACTATAATAAACTGACTTTATACCATCTATTAATTTCTTTGATTCTATCTCAAAACTCGTTCCTGTAACCCTTGGTATTGTTGGAAAATCATCACAAGGCTGACCTTTTAGCTTTATTTTGCTTTTTTTTGTTTTAATAAGTAAATTACCATCAATACTTTCAAGATTTATATTCTCATTTTGAAAAACATTAGAGAAAACACCTCCTAAAACCGATCCAGAAATAGCCACAAGCCCTTCTTTCTCTATTTTTGCTGGAATTTCAACCTCAATACCTAAATTTAAATTTGTAGACCTTAATTTTAAAGATTTTCCTGATGCAATTAAAAGAATTGAGTTTAAAATTGGTAAAGTTAAATTTTTTCCAGTGATTCTTTCTACTTGGGAGATTTTATTTTTTATTTCTTCTATTTTACATTCCAGTTTCATATATAATGTTTATATTTTTTTATTTATAATTTATTAATACTATTAGATACCTTAATAAGTGGATAACTTTTTTAATTTTTGTTTTATAAGGTTATATTTTATTTTTTTATTTTAATAAAAGTCTAATAACTTTTGATTACTTGAACATAATTCTTATTTGTTCTAATTCTTGTAAAAGTTGTGGGTCGTTTTTCAGATCGTTTTTAATTTTTAAACAGGAATGGATGACAGTTGTGTGGTCTTTTCCACCTAATTTTTGTCCAATCAGTGGATAACTTACATTAAAATCTTCGCGAAGCAAATACATTACTATCTGTCTCGCTTTTACTATCTCTTTTTTTCTTGTTTTTTCGTAAATTGAAGCTTCTTCTATTTTATAGTATTCACTTACTATTTTCACAACATCTTTTATTGCAATATTCTTTTTAGGTTTCATGTTGTTTTTTAATAAGCTTTTTACTTCAACCAAAGTTAAAGGCCTGTTTTTCAAACGATATTGGCAAACTATGATGTTTAGACTTCCTTCAAGCTCTCGAATGTTTCCGTCCACAGAAATAGCTAAATACTCAAGTATTTCTTGGTCTAATTCAATATTTAGTTCTTGTAGTTTTACCTTTAAAATAGCCATACGAGACTCATATTCTGGAGGGCATATATCTACAATCATTCCGGCCGCAAAGCGGGATTTTAAGCGGTCTGCCAGTTCAGGAATGTAATTTGGATGTTTATCAGAAGAAAATATGATTTGTTTGTTATTTTCGTGAAAAGTGTTGAAAGTGTGGAAAAGTTCTTCTTGAATTTTTTCCATTTTCCCTATGAATTGAATATCGTCGATGATTAAGAGGTCATATTTGCGATATTTTTCTTTAAAAGAGTTTGCTTTGTTGTTTTGTAGTGAATTTATAAAATCAGTCGCAAACTTTTCTAGAGTCATGTAGTGGACTTTTTTATTTGGGTATTTTTCTTTTATTGAATTCCCCACTGCTTGGATTAAATGCGTTTTACCGAGTCCAGTGCCTCCATAAATAAAGAATGGATTGTATTTAGTACCAGGGCTGTCTATTATCGCTAGGCTTGCAGCATAAGCAAGTTCATTAAAAGATCCGACAATGAAAGAATTGAAGTGATAGCGTGGGTTTAAATTGTCTTCAGGGTTTATATAAAGGTCTTTGAGAGGTAATTCTTTGTTTACATAGCTTTCATTTTCTTTAGTAGTTGGTAATTCTTGTTTAATTACTTCTGTTTTGGTAATAGTGTATTCAACAGCGCGCATATTTTCATAGGAATCAGCTATGATTTTCGTAATAAGCTTGTGATATTTATTTATGAGCCAATCGCGTACGAATTCATTTGGTACACCGATATAAATAATACCCGCTTCTTCTTTTATGATGGAAGTATTTTTAAACCAAGTGCTGAAATTTGCTCTTGAAATTCCTGCCTCGATTTCAACCAAACAATTTTTCCAAAGCTGTTTAGTATTCATTGGTTTTATACTATACTATTTATCCAATAAATAAAATACTTTAAAACTTATTAACTATGTTGATAAACTGTGGACAACTTTTTTGTTTGATTTATTTTTTAAAATATTGTAGTATGGGTACACTATGTCATTTACATACAAACCCAAAAAAAGAAAAAGAGCTCGAAGCCATGGCTTTTTGAGTCGTTCCAGAGTTAAAAATGGAAGAAAAGTTCTAAAAAGAAGACGCCATAAAGGTAGAAAAAAACTCAGCGTTTAATTTGGTTTTAATTCCCGCCTCCGGCGGGACAAGTTATGCTACCCAAAAAGAATAGAGTAGTTACTAAAGAAGTTGAAAAAATCTTTAAGGAGGGTAAATTTGCTGTTTCTCCTAGTTTAACTTTTAAATATTTAAAAAATAATGATAAAAAAGTAAAAATCTCTTTTATAGCGCCAAAAAGTGTGGCAAAACTTGCTGTAAGAAGGAATTTTTTGAGAAGATTGGGGTATCGTGTTTTAGAAAAGTGTATTAATTTATCCCCTCTTGGACTCGTGGGTGTATTTATCTTTAAAAAAGATCAAGAGGACGCATCTAAGCTTGAAAATGAAATTAAGAGTATTTTCAGTAAAATTAATTAATATTTATCAGAAGTATATATCTCCTTTTATTAAGCCGAGCTGTGTGTTTTATCCTTCTTGTTCGGAATATGCGAAACAGGCTTTTCATAAATATGGAACCTTAAAAGGTTTTAAATTGTCTCTATTGCGTATTTTACGTTGTCATCCGTGGCAAAAAAATCATATTGATCCAATTCCCTAGATGAAACTTCGTCAGTAAATGCATTTCTTCAGGTCCTCGGTTCTCTGGGGCCCCGCGCCCCAAGGAGACCATTCAGAAATGCATTTACTGACTTCGTTTTTCTGGCATTTTTTTGTATTTTCATATAGAATAAAAGGATGCTTTTAAATATTTGGGATGCTGTTTTATATCAGCCATTAATTAATGCTTTGGCTTTTTTAGTTTCTATTGTCCCTGGTGGGGATGTTGGTGTGGCTGTTATTATTCTTACTATCTTAGTTAAGTTAATTCTTCTTCCTCTTTCTCAAAAATCGATAGAAAGTCAGGCAGAAATGAATATTCTCGCTCCAGAACTTAATAAAATAAAGGCAAGTGGTGCTAGTAAGGAAGAGCAGGCTCGTCTTACCTTTGATCTTTATAAAAAACACAACACCAATCCTTTTTCTGGATGTCTTGTGGTCTTAATTCAAATACCAATTATTTTTGCGCTCTATTATGTCTTTATTAAAGGTATAAATTTTGATAGCGGATTGCTTTATTCGTTTGTACACATCCCAGAAAAGATGAATATGGTATTTTTAGGTCTTCTTGATATAAGTAATAAGAAAATTATAGTTTTGGCCATTTTGGCTGGCATATCTCAGTACTTGCAGGCTTTAACTATGCCTCAGCCAGCTCCATCTACAGCTACAGGGGGTGCTTTTGCGGATAACTTTGCTAAAAGTATGCAGACACAAATGAAATACTTCTTCCCCTTCCTTATCGCTTGGATTGCTTACAGTGTTTCCGGAGCAGTTGCATTATACTGGATTACGAGTAATCTATTTATGGTAGCTCAGCAGATTTACGTGAAGAAAGAGAAGAACTTCAAGATAGTTATAAAATAATATGAAAAAGGATGAAATAAAGAATTTAATAAAGGATTTAGTTGAAAAAACCACTGTAAAGCTGAGAGATATTTCTGTTACCGAAGATGGGCCCAAAAACATATGGGTTTCGGTAGAAGTTAATGAACCACATTTTTTTATCTCTGCAGATGGAGAAGGCTTGCATGCATTAAATCATTTAGTTCATAGGATTGTTGAATCTAACTTAGAGGAATCCCCTAAGTCAGACTTAGGGAGTCGTCAGGCTGGTTTAGGTATTGTTATTGATATAAACGGTTTTCAAAAGAAACACGTGGAAAACATTCGCGCAATTGCTCATATGATGGGAGAACGAGCTAGATATTTTAAATCAAGCATAGAAGTCAATCCAATGTCTGCTTTTGAACGTAGAATTGTTCACGAATTTTTATCTAATGCAACTGATTTAAAAACTGAGTCTACAGGTATGGGGAACACTCGTCGAGTAGTTATCAAATACGTAGGGGGTATCTAAAATAAACCTCGTCGCAGGCGCACTTTTTGAGAGGCCTTTCGCAGCGCGACGGCGCGAGAAGTTCGCTGGCACAGCAGTGCCAGATAGATTGCCTATCAAAAAGTTGTGCCAAGAAAGAGGTTTATCTTAGATTAAGCTTCCACAAGAAAGAATCTTTTTTATTTACAAAAAATAGATAATTTTCACCATCATCAAGAGCAAGTTTTATACCATCAGACTCCTCTCCCCCAGAGATTGTAGTTGGATCTAGTATCAGGGTTCCATTTCCAGTCTTAACATCTATTTTCCAAAATTGATCTTTAAATGAAACTTCTCCTTGATACCATGAATCCGGATATTCTCCAGAATCAATTAATTTTGGAATAGCGCAATAAATAACATCATTTGCTTTCCCCCAAACACATTTTTCTGATAGGGTCCTTATTCCTAGGACGGTAGAGTTCATTGTTTCTGTGTTGTAAACATTAAGCGATAAATTATTATCACTATATAATACTAACTTTCCATTTGGACTTGTGAGTGTAGTTAATCCATTTATATCACCCAACACTTTCATTAAATTTTTTCCAGATCCGTCAATTTTATACATATACCCTAAAACATTTGCGGATGGTTTTGTTGAAAGAGTAATAATGTTACTATTTGGCCATTGTGATAACCATTCTGTAAAAGGAGAACTGAACAATTGAATCTTTTTATTGCTTGCGAAGTTTAAAGTGGCGCCTATTATATTTTCGTTTGAACTACTTTCACTATTGAATAAATAAAATATTTTTGAATTGTCAGGCGACAAGCTAATATCTTTGATGTTGTCAGGCAAGAATGAACCTTTTATTTCAGTATTAGTCGTTGTGTCCCCTCCTAGTAACTCTTTTGGTAGAGTTCCAACAAAAGTTTCTATTGTTCTAGCATCTGTTTTTAGATATCGCATAACTACAGACTCTCCACGATTTCCAAAATAAGCTTCATATACTTTTGGTATTAAAGTCGTGGTAAATCTTTTCTCTTCTATTTTATCTATAAAGGTTTGGTAGATATTTCCAGTTACCCTATCCACATATCTTAGAGCTGGTTTGAATTCGGTCAAAGGTGGTGTTGGTTTTTTTGTTGTTTTTAATGTTGAAGTTTCAGAAGATGATTCGTTTGTAGTTGCAACTGGTACATCTTTTAATCTTTCTTTTGTAAAAATTATGAATCCTGCTACTGGAACACTAGAAATTTTTGTTAACTGTAATTTTTGTGTTTCTGTATTAGATGGTTGGTATCCTGAAACATCTACTGGAGTTGTTGTGGTGGTAGTAGCTGGTTTACTGGTTCCAAATAAGCCCAATTGTGAGACAAAGTTTGTGTCTGTATTGTTGTCTTCTGGGATAGTCGTTCCTTGTTTAAAATACAAAAATCCAAAAATTGCAATCGTTATGATTATTAGGATTATTATTAAAAGTATAAAGTTTCTTTTTGACATAAAATTTTAATTTTAATCACTATTTTCGTCAGTTTGCGCAGGTTGTATGGATGACTGAGTTGTTGATGATGTCCATTCCCCATCTTTTCCTTCACAGGCTTCTTTTGTTGTGAGTTCAGGATAGTTGCAAGTTCCTGTTTCCGATGATGAATCGCCGGTTGTAGAAGTTACAGAATCTAGATTAAATTCAGAATTGAGCAAATCTGGATTTATTGTATTTAAAAGAGCCCAAGAGCCGAGAGCTATGAGAAGCCCTAAAATGGCTTGTAGGATTCTTTCCTTACCAGACTCTTTTGTATGGGCAAGCTCGCTTGTCATGTATTCTATTCCACCAACGACCATCATTATTACAGATAGAACTGCGCATAGGCCAATAAACAGCTTTATCATTAGATTCAAATAATCACCTAAGCCTTTTTTTGTATCTATACTATCTATTTTCCCTCCAGCGCCATTTGGTAATGGAGCTAAGAGTTTATAATCTCCACTCAATGAAGTGCCTGTTGAGGTGCCTGAGTCGTCTGTTGGTAGGTTTGTAGCTGTTGGAGTTGGAGTTGGGATTGTTCCTGCTGGGGGTTCGGTAACGATAAATGATGTTTTGGTTGGAGAACAAAGCCAACAAGAAGCTGTTGCAGATACTGTTGATTTTCCCACTCCAACTGCAGTAATTAGACCATTACTGACTGTTACTGATTTGTCTGTTGTAAACCAAATAACTGTTGAAGTTATATCTGCGCCAGTAGCACGATCTGTTGCTTTTAATTGTTGTGTTTGTCCAACATACATGTTTCTGTAGACCAGACCGTTGGGATTTGAGGGGGTCGTAACATCAACTGTTATTCCTAACGCTAATGCAGTTGAAGAATAGAATAAAATTATAAATGATAGAACAAATACAGCTGAGAGAACTAATGTTTTTTTATTTTTTTTAATCATTTTTTATTTTTTAATTAAAATTCTATATTAATCTCTTTATCTTCTGCTTGGAGGATTTTGTCGGTATTTGTGATGTTAAGTCTTAATTTGGATGTTCCATGTGTTCCTGTTTTTACTTCAAGTGGCATTAAATTTTTATTTAAACTTGTTGATGTCACGCGGTTATCGTTGATAAACCAACTCCACACCAATGTTGGGTTTCTGAGTTCTTTTGGTGAAATAAAATAAGGAACTGCTTCTACTATTTCCCTATTTTGCATTTTATAAGGATTGGTAAGCATTTTTTCCCAGATTGTTCCAATATTGCTGTCATTCTTGTAGAATAATATTTTTGGTTCTGCTGTGCCTATGGTTATACTTGCATCAGAAGAATTTTTTTGGTCTATAGTTGAAACTGTGACAGATATGTTATTAGAATCTTCTAAATAATCATTTACAAAAAGAAATGAATCTTTACCATAACCAGAACCGTCTACATTATTGGTGTAATCTTTTTTCCAAGAGTAAACCATATTTTGTGCAGAAACATAACCAGAACTACTTCTGATTTCGGGCATAGCTACAACTTTTACTTCACTACTGGATGTGGGTAGAGCTTTTCCTTTATAAAAAGGTGGAACGTATGAGTCATTTGCTTGCCAAAGTAAAACCATTATAGAGGGTTTGATTGTAATCTTCGTACTTACTACTCCATCAGGTAGAGATGCGTTAGCTATGACACTCATTTCTTCTCCAGCTTTTCCTGTCGTGAAAGAAAATGATTTTTTGCCTATACCAGAGCTCATGGTTTTACCATTTAAAGACCAAGATATGAGAACGCTATTTAAATCATAGGCATAACTTTTTATCGTAATATTTACGTTTTCATTTGGAGCTGGATTTTGTGGAGAAATACTAACTAATATGTCGGCAGATGAAATAGCGTTTGCTTTTAAAACAAAACTTCCAAAAAAGAGAAGTGTCGTAATTAAACATAATAATGAAAGCTTCAATCTCATGTTCTTATTATACCTTAGTTATATAATTTTTTGAAGTTAAATGCTATTTCCCAATTCTCCAGCTTCTGCTTCTTCTTTAGCCTTTTTATTTAACAATATCTGTGAAGGATCTGACGTGATTATCTGGTCTTCTATATAGGAAGCGATGATTTTTATAGCCACATGCTTTAATCCAGCAAAGAAGATACCCTCTCCCACACTGGATTCCAATAGGAGGTATTTTTCTTCATCAGTAAGATTGAAAGTTTTTTGTAAAACATCAATGGTAGTTGGAGATTGTTTTAATAGAAGCTGAATTGAAGAGTTTGTGATGATTGGTACACCATAAGGAGATTTCATAAAGTCTGCTGCATCTTGGGTAATGGTGGAAAGGCCTAAATAATATTTTCTGCCTCGTTTTGCAATAGAATATAAGAAAGAAGCGGTATCTTCGGATTTCATCATCCACCAAGCCTCATCAATAACTAGGAGGCGTTTCTTTAGATTCTTTCGGATTGCGTTCCAGATGTAATGCATAATTATATACATTGCAACAGGTTTTAGTTCATCTTCCATATCTCGGACAGAAAATACGACGAATTTTTTATTTATATCTACATTACTTGGTCTATTTAAAAATGTGGACCAAGAGCCTTTGGTATATTTTGCCAAACGAGCGATGATTGAATCGCTTCCGTCCATTCCTCCCAAAACCATTTCAAAATCTGAAAGAAGAGGAGGTTCAATATTTGAAAAATCTGATTTTGGAGTGATGTCTTTTATTGCATAAGTTTCAGAAATCGCTCTGTCCACCATAGAATCTTCTTCTGGAGTGAGTCCTCCCAACATTAATCGGAAGAGTCCGACCAAGTTGATGACGTTTGAACGTAAAACATCTTCTGCTGTTTCGTCTTCACGTGGAATTGGTAAGTCAAAAGGATTCATATGGTGATCTGAAGAAAGAGATATGTTGAAATATCTTCCACCAACAGCTTCAGCCAAGAATTCATATTCTCGTTCTGGATCTATCACCATCACATCCACATCAAACATCAAAGATCTCAAAATCTCTAATTTTGTGGCATAAGATTTTCCTGAACCAGACTTTGCAAAAGTCACAGAATTGTAGTTTTCTAGAGAAAATCTATCAAAAATAACTAAACTTGAATTGTGCCTATTGATTCCATAGAGTATTCCCTTGTCCATAGTGAGGTCAAAAGAGATAAATGGGAAAACGCTAGATAATGGCTCAGAGTTTAGTTTTTGGTGAATATTTAATAAATCGGTATTTATTGGTAAAACGCTTTTAAAACCGTCTTCCTGTTGGAAAATTGCTGGTTTAATATAGATTAGTTTTGATTCCAATATTGATTTGATTTCGTTTTCAACTTTGAAAAGCTCTAGTTCATTATCAGCATATATAGTGATATAAATACCGACGTCAAACATTTTTTCTTGAGCTTGGATTAAACTGTCTCGTAGTCCCTCCAAGTCTTGATAAGAAGTATCAAGCATTGGGTCTCGAACCATGCCTTTTCCTTCACGCATATTTATTTGGCTTTGTACTTCTGCTACTTTTTTCTGAAATTGTCGGAGAACGAGGGATGTGTCTATCGGATGTACGAAGATTGAGATATCAAATATTTTATCCAAGTTGATTATCGGAGAAAACCAATTATCAGTTAAAAATCTTGGATAAGATATTATAAAAAAAGTGCGGGCGATTTTGTTGCCTAGGTTTAAAGACTTGGATTCTATCTTAAGAGCGGAAGGCGCAATGACATCTTGAAGTTCTAAATTAGCTGATTCATATATTTGTTCTGGAAGAACTCCTAAAATTGAAGCTTTTGCTTCTCCGTTTTCTCCTGTTTTATTATTTTTTAAAAAATTATCAAAGATTCCCATAATATTGTTTCGTTTATTCTAATCTGATTTTTCCTTCTATTTCTCCGGGATTAAAAACTTTATAAAATACTTCCACAACTTCTTCAGTTCCGAGTTGAGCTGATTTTATCCCACATCGATTTAACCCTTGTTCTATGACGCTCACCCTTTCTTCTAATTGGGACCTCTTTTCTTCAAAATCTTCTTGGTTTTCTATTAGCATTTCTTCTTTACTTTTTCTTCCAAATAACCTTTTTAATATACTTGAATTTGATTTCAAGACTGTGTGAGTGTATGGAACCACAATGAAAAAGCTTTTTGTCATAATACTTACATCTTCAGTAAATTTTCTGATGAATTCTATGTATTCTTTTGTTTGCAATTTGAGTAAAGGTTCGCTCTGTACCCTTTCTCTGTCTTCTAAAAGCGTAAGGTAAGGACGTATATCTAGTCTTCTGCTTTGAACTGAAATTTGGATTGCAAAATCTAAAGTATTAAGGAAATTTTGGAATTGAAGGATGGTTGCTTTTTGCTCATCGTCGGATTTCAAAGACAGGTTAACAGAATTTGCTAATACAATAGCTCTCAATCCGCCGTCTTTTAGCACGATGACTCCATCGCGGACTTCTTTGATTGGGACAAACTCTTGAGTTGCTTTTGCGTTTAAGGCCATAATGTTTAATTTCCTATATTTCTATGTTTATTTAAATCTAACACATCTAAACTCCACGCTAAGTCTTTTAATTTATTTCCACTCAATCTTACCATGTCTCTATTTATTATATTTTTCTCTTCATTTTCATTTTGAATTGGTGACTCACTACTTTTATTTCGTCGTATTTTCCAAATATAAAGTTTGCTTTGCATCAAATAGTTGAATCCTGCCTCTAGCATCTCAATAAAAGGTTTATTATTTGGTCGATAACGAGCCAAGGCTATAGAAAACCCTCCTACTACTAAAATAGGTATAGCTCCCCAGAAGAGTCCCAAAACTTTATAAAGCACAAAACACAAGCCCGCTCCGCCGGCTAAATAGACGAACTCCTTGAAAGTGAAGGGTCCAAATATTTTGTCTTCTATGTCTAGAAATTGTGGGACTTTAAATTGCATTTGTAGCTCGTTAGCTAATAATTTATTCTGGAATTTCGCGGTAAGGATCTATTTTGGGCGCAGGTTTTGGTGTGTTGCTTGGCGTCAGGTTGTTGAGTGAATGTTCTGTCTTTGCCATTGGAACTTGCATTGAACTAGATAATTTTTGCACCAAGATTGGATGTACTGCTTCTGGTTTTTCTATCTTTTTTAATATGTCTTCTCTATTTTCTACTATTTTTGTTCCAGCTTCGAGCTCTAATTCTCCAGGTCTACCTACTGGTGTGGTAGGAATAATTTTAATTCCAGCTTTTTCTAGTATCTGTGATTCTGCCTTTGGCACATTTTTTATTTCACTTTGTCCACTTTCTATAAATGCTTTCTTTTTTTCAATATTTTTAACTAATTCTTCTCTAATCTTTTTAAAGACTAAATTATTCATTTCATTTACTAATTCATTTGCAGATGTTCTAGAAATTTTTAATCTTTTTTCCAATTCTTTTGGATAATTTTCTGCGCTCACAAGTCCACAAAGTAACAATTCAGTTTCTGTTTCAAGATCTCCTAATTGTTCAAAAGTGTATCCTTTCTTTAATCGCATTTCCAAAATGGGGATTTTCCAATCAACAGACGCTATAGCATTGAGAGTCTCTTCTGACAGCTCTCTTTTTGCTTTTTCTATTTTTATTCTTAATAAATCTGCTGTATTGTCCATATTGTTATTATATATTAAATTTCCCTTTCAAGTTTTCTTCTTTTATAGAGAATTCTGGCAAAACAGATTCTCCTTTTTCCATGTCAATTTCATTGTTTTTTATATTTTCCATGAGAGTGGAATAATTTCCTCCTGAAAGGATGAAATTTAATGTTTGTTCTGGACTTAGATTCTTGTTTTTTTCACTTTTTTTAATATTTTCAACAAGGATATCGTTAATCGGAATAAATATTTTTTGTAATACTTCTTCGGATATTTTTTCTGCTTCGTCTTTACTGGTGCCTACTTCGTTTTCAATGTTTCGTGAATATGAACTTCCATCTTCTAAACCTATCAAGACAAGCAAGGTTTCCACTTGAAAATCATTTATCTCATCTTCTGAAAGTAAATATTTTTTACCGATTTCTGCTGAAATATTTATCCAATCAAAAGCATTAATAGCGTCTTGTGTTTCTTTTGGCAATTTAGCTATTTCTTCTTGAATTGTTTGTTTTAATTTATCTGTCATAAATTTTTAATGTTTTGTACCATGGTCTCCACCCCCGCTTCCATGTCCTCCACCATGGCTTTCTTCTTTAGGCTCTTCTTTATGTTCCTCTTTGTGTTCAGTAGCCGGTTTAGGGGCATGTCCACCTCCACCTCCATGTCCCCCACCATGATCTCCACCTCCGCTTGGAATTTTTGCTTCCATTCTTATCTTATGTGAAGCTTCTTCAGCGCCCTTATAAGAATATTGTCCACCACTAAATACAAAATTCCAACCTCTATTAAATCTACCTTCTAGTTTTTGTGCATAATTCCATCTTCTTGTTCTATTTTCTGTTTCAATTTCATGTTTAGCTGTAGGAATATCTTCATCTTCTAGTTGATCTATTGTTCTTCCATTTTTACTTCTATTTTCTTTTTTATCGCCATCAAATACTTTTCCAGTAGTAGAAGTAATTTTCGTTGCAGTTTTAATTGATTTTTTCTCAGCTAACAAATTTTGGAATTTATCTGAAGCTTCTTTTGCTGCTTTTGTTTTTGCTTCATTACCAGGATCTAATTTAAGAATTCCAGCAGTATCTAATTGTGCTTGCCTTGCACTTTTTATTTTTTTATCAAGCTCTCCAAGTTCGTGTGATTTTCCTCTCAAAAGATCTTGTAGATCTGTTTCTATTGCATTTAATTCTTGTTTTAGTTTTTCATCTTCTCCAACTTCTATCTCTTTTGCCCTTTCCATTCTCTTCTTTATGTCTGCTTCTCTTCTTTCCGTAAATCCACCTTTTTGTGCTGTGCCTACGTCTAAACCTCCTGCAGAAATTATATTTTTTCCAAGACTTGATGCGCGAGCATCAAAACTTGCGCTTCCTATTTTCTTAAATGCAGACATGGCATATTCTCCACCAATATGTTTTGCTTCCCAGTCTTTTGCCCATCCAGAGTTTGCCATTGCAGCTCCAGCTTTTCCGACAGTTGCTCGGCCAAGAGCTGCCGCTCCACCCGTCGCTGCACCGATTGCCATACCTGCCAACGCTTCTCCACCTTTTGATAATATTTCTCCGAAATATCCGCTTCCCTTTTTAGCGTAGTGCGTTGCTTTTAAGAGAAGGGCTAAAAGCAAGAGTGCCGGTATTAGCATAGTTAAAATCATTGATATTGCTCCGTCTCCTTGGACAAAACCGGACATATGCGGTAATAACAAGAATATGAAGTACAAAAAGAACATAAATATTGGTGCCATAAAAGATGTGGCAAGTAATTTTTCTAACCAGCTTTTCCATCCTACATAATTAATCTTTTCCAAGATTGGCAGAGTTGAAGACATAAGAGCAAAAGGAGAGAAAATAATTAAAATCCAAAGCTCAACTAATCTTCCTAAGAAACTAAAGCCAGCGATGAAAAATGTGTAAGCTGCGAATAGCATAATTGTTCCAGCGATGAGCATTAATCCAAGTGTTGCTCCAAAAGGTAGACCTTCTTGTTGGTATATTTTTCCATTAATTGTGGTTGATTTAAACTTATCTAAATTTTCTTTAGTTAATAGTGTGGTAACATCAAAATTTCTATATATTTCTCCCGAGATGTCTTTTTGGCTAGCTGTTGATGATTCATTTGGTCTTGATTTATTTACATCTAATTTATTGTAAAAAATTAAAGCTAAAACGTTGGAAGAGTCAATCACGACTTCAGTGAAGAACATAGAAAAGTTTATAAGCAAAGCCATGATTACCACTTGAGCAATCATTTTTTTAGTTTCATGACCCATTCCTAAAATTGTTTGAATAGCTATATAAAGTAGAACAAGAATAAAAAAGATGTTAGAGACGTCTCGAACTACCCCCCATGCTTGTGGGATGAATTCTGACTTCATTATCATGGTGCTATCTAGAGAAATAGGGATTAAAAAATTAAAAAATTGTGCTGATAGCCAAAGTACGAAGGTTGGAATCATGAAATAGGTATAATAGAAAAGTTTTAGTACACATCCTCCTAAATCAAAGTAGAGAGGATTTAAAGAACATCCACTATCAATTTGTTTTTGGAATTCGTTATCTGCTGTTCCTGTTGATGTTGGTGTTTTAGTTAATGTGTTTAAAGTATTTTGAGCTTGGTCTCTTGCAGTTTCCAGTGCCTTAATTTCTTCAGGAGTTGCATCTCCTAATTCTTCTGCTTCATCTAATTTTTGTTGAGCATTATCAAGATTTTGTTGCGCTTGTGTTGTTGTTAGGTTTGTTGTTGAAATTGGAGCACCTCCTGCTTGCGCGCTCACTTTCACTATCGGACTAAAGAGTCCGGCTAGGATAACGAATATTAGAATATAAGGTAAAATCTTTTTCATAAATTTTTGCCCGATTTTCATCAGGCTTCCTCACGACTAATTTCCTGTGTTTACCGTAATCTGAACTGAAGCGACTTTTTGGGGTGTTGATGAATCTTGGACTATAATTGTTGTTTGCCCTTCGGTAATTCCGGTGACTGAAAGATTTGTGCTAGAAATTTGGACATTTGCTATTAATGAATTTAATTGGGTCAAGATGTTGTAAGGTGCTGTTCCGCCATAAATAGCAGTATTAGTTGTTTCGCCGATTTTGGTTGTAACGTTAGGTATGATTAAATCTGTGGTTCCATTACTAATTGTAATTTGAACTATTACCATCTTTGCTGGTGTTGATGAATCTTTTATTACAAGTGATGTTTGTCCTGGAGCGATACCAGAAACAACGAGGTTTGTTCCGGAGAAAACTGCTATAGCTGTATTTTCGGATGGGCCTATTTGCATAAAGTAAGGCTCTTGTCCCCCAGAGATGGTGGCGCTCATCGGATTATTGATATTGGTTACGATATTTCGTGGATTAACCGTCAAAGCTCCTACGGTATTTACTGTAATTTGTACAGTAACAGTTTGTGCAGGTGTCGATGAGTCTTTTATTGTGACGGAAGTTTGTCCGGAAGAGATTCCAGTGACTGAAATTTTAGGAACAGAAGAACTGTAAATAATTTGAGTGTTTTCTATCGCTGAATTTCCTCCTGCTTGAACACTATAAGGTGCTGTTCCGCCATAGATGGTTGTGCTGGTTGTTTCTCCAACAGTTACTGAAACATTTTGCGGAATATTCAAAGCGGTTGTTCTATTAGAACCAGAATATGAAGATGATGAATTGAGAGAATTACCATCGTAGCTCCAATTGTCTCCACTAGAGACAGAACGAACAGTGTCTGAAAGCATATTTAATCCTTTATCCATGAAATGATTTAATAAAGCATCGAAAATGGCTGCAAGACTATTTCCCAATGCTCCATCAAGCGCTGTTGTAAGGAGAGGCATATTGAGCGCGCTCATGACTTGGTTTGCTGCCACAGAACCAGGAGTGGTATTTACCAATCCACCCGGACAAGTATTTGCTTTTTCCCATGCGACTTTTTCTAACGCTTTCTCTTTTTGATAATTTAGGTTATAAGCTTCTAGTTCAGCGGTATTATCGTTATAATTTGTTTCTGTTTTAGAAAGCTTTCCGCTAATTGTTGCTGCTGGCGGATTGTATTTTATTTTTGATACAAATGTTGGCTTCTGGAATTCATTTATGCCGTTATTGTATGAAGGATTTGATGGGCAAGTTTGTGGAGAAAGGAAGCCCATGCCTTGTTGTAACAAAGATTGTACCTTTTCTGCTGGTGCTTGATCTGCTCCTGCCAATCTGCTCATGAGGCTTTCTTGCACCATCATGTTAAATCCTAGATAATTATTTTGTTGGTATTGAGTGTTTATCAAAAATCCATTCCACCCTCCTGTATTAAAATCACTTCTATATCGAGCAAGCAAATCTGGATCGTTAATAACTCTACTCAAAGTGTATTGCGCATTTTCGTTTAATTGTCTCTTATAACTTCTTATTATATTTAATGCAACTTGCGGACCAAAAGGAAAACTAGAAGTGTCATAACCAATCATGTCCACTATTTGGCGAATTTGAGTTTTTGCTATGTCTTCAAAGAAAGAGCCTGGGTTTTCTATAAAAAGAGGAGCTCCATGGAAGTCAGAATTTATCCAATTTATGATGGATTGAGTCATTTTTGCCAAGATTCTTTTTGCAATTGTTTTTAGGATTTGCTGGAGAATCATCTGCGCGTAATCTTTGATGTGTAGAGCAGTATTTGTTGTTGTAGACCCTGTCATGGTTCCCAAGAAAAGTCCGTTTGCATAGTTGACGGCTGTGTTTGCTGGGTCATAAACTACTTCTCCGCCTAAAGCATTAGCTTTTTGGGGTACAGAAAACAAAACAACAGGTAAAACCATTGAGATGATTAATAAAGCGGATATGAATTTTGTTGTTTTATTTTCAGTTATCATTTTATTATTTATTATACCTTGCATTCACTTTCTAGTGAAGCTTTTTCTCATTGATTTCCTATTTTTTGGGTAATTGTGTTGGTAAGACTCGTAAGGTTTGAAACTAAATTTGAAGCATTCTCTCCGTATTTTGTTATACCTCCCAAAGACATAATAGAGTCGCTTTCATAAAGCTTTATATCATTCAAATTTTCTATTAACCCTTCGAGGTTATTTATGACATTGAGGTGTAATGTTGAAATTGGCTGTGGAACGTTTATTTTTATCATTCCACTCTTTATTTTATTTGTTTGACTGATAATCGGGTCAAGTTTTTCTAGAGCTTTTATATCTACACTATTTTCATCAACTATGAATTCTTGCAAAACATCTAATACGCCGTATTTTATTGTTGAATATTTTACAAAGAGTTCGTTTAGGGTATCTCCGTAATTCTTATATGCTTGAGCGCTGTTGTCGTTTGTTATTTTTATATCAGAAGTTGTATATATTTTTCTTTGTGGAGAATTTTGGATGCGTTCTGCTAAAGATTCTCCCAATGCATCTATGGTAGTCTGGTCTACGGTTCCGCCCTGACTTGCTGCAGCCACAGTTGCAAATAGCTCTCTAGAGAATTTTTCTGTTTCTGTTAGATTTTCTTCTGCTGTAACATTATTTTTACTTATTATTGTACTTGTTTCTTGGCCAGTTTTTAATTTATTCATTGCCAAGCTGTCCGGTGTGCCGGGAGTAGTTTCTTTTTTTGTTGGGTCAAGCCCGTATAAATTTTCTTGCCAATCCAAGATACCATCTGAGTCAGTGTCTTTGTTTACCAAGTCTGCGATAGTTTCATTTCCGTAAACTAAACCGTCTTGTTGTGTTTGTAACGCGTTTTTATCTTTAAATAGAGAAGAGAAAAAACCTGTTTTCAGAGAAAAAAGTACAATAAGAAAAACTATCGCAAGAACGATCCAGAGAACTCTTTTTTGTTTTAACCAATTTATAGTTATCTTATAATTATACCAATAATATAGAAGTATAAGCAAGATTTATTTGCATAATTTTCAGTTATTTTTGATATAAGCCTTTTTTGGGCTATTTTTATTGTTTTTTGAGAGCGATATCCAGTCTTTTAGAGTTAAATCTTCTGCTCTTTTGTCTTTGAAATTTGTAAAAAACCCTTCATTTAAAGAGGAAATGATGTCTTTTAGGTTCCCAGAGAGTTTTTTGCGTTTGTGAGCAAAACCTGTTTTCACTATTTCCCAAAATTTCTCTTCATCTAGATTGTTTTCTTCAAAAATTTTGCGGGAGATGTTTTTTATTGAAATTATTGCTGAATTTACTTTTGGTGCTGGAGAAAAATATCTTTTATCTACCTTGGCAATCATTTTTGGTTCCCCATATGCTTTGACAGAAACAGAAAGGATACTTTCTTTTCCGTCACGAGCTAGGATTCTGGTTGCAACTTCGTGCTGTACCATTAAAACCATTCTTTCTGGCTGATTTTTTTCTGTCAAAAATTTTTTCAAAATTGCGCCAGTAATGTTATAAGGAATATTTGCGATAATTTTATAATTTCTTGAGGTAGGCAAAGTATTACCGGACTCACCACGAAAATTTTCTGCTGAAAATTTTCTCTGTCCGTCGTCGTCACTCCTACCAAGGGTTCGCTCTGCAATACTTTGCCTACCTCTTAAAGAAGAGCTTGCTTCGCCTATATTAAAATTTAAAATGTCTTCACTTATTAATTTTAATTGTCCAGATAAAATTTCTTTTTCAAATTTTGTTTGTAAAAACTCAAAAAGTTCGCGATCTTTTTCTACAGCGATAACAAGTGAGGCTTGTTCTAGTAATTTTTCTGTCAGTGCTCCCTTCCCTGGTCCTATTTCTAAAATTACGTCATCTTTTCTTATATCTCCCGCTTCAATAATTTTTCGGAGAGCTATCTCTGATTTTAGAAAATTTTGCCCGAGTGATTTTTTTGCTTTGTGTATCATATATAGATTGTTTTTATTTTACCATTCTCCCCTTCTTTTTCTAATAAGTCTGCTGGGATGTCACTGATAAATTCTGACGGAGCATTTATGTTTCGTGAGCCGAAAATTGTGCGGAAATTTGCAAATGATAAAAATAATTTTTCTTTAGCGCGAGTGAGAGCCACATAAAAAAGTCTGCGCTCTTCTTCCCTATCCACAGTCGCATCTTCGTTGTGTTTTTCATGAGGGAAAAGTCCGTCTTCCAGTCCGGTGATGAAAACATTTTTAAATTCAAGTCCCTTTGAAGCATGTACGGTCATAAGTTTTACTGCATTTATTTTTTCTTTTTTTTCTGTGTTTGTAATCAACGAATCTTGATCACTCGCAAGTGAGGCATCCTCTAAAAGCCTTTCAATACCAAGGCCGTTTTCCAAATTATCATATTTGAGCGCCAAGGTTGCGAGTTCTTTTATGTTCTCAAGTCTCTCTATGTCTTCCTCTCCTCCGGATGAAAGTTCCATTTCAATACCTGATTTTTTCACTACAAATTTTATTACATCGCTTGTTTTTGAATTACTAATTTTTTCTTTTATTTCTTCCAGCATTTCATAGAATTTATTTATTTTAATTTTTACTTTTATGGGCAAACTTTCCATATCATTGGCAAAAATCTTTAGCAAAGTGACTTTTCCAATTCCTCGCGCTGGAAAATTTATTATTCTTTTTATATCTGCAAGATTTTTAGGGTTTAATGCCGCGCGTAGATAAGCCAAAGTGTCTTTTATTTCTTTTCTTTCAAAAAATTTAACACCTAGAACTTGATATGGGATGTTGTATCGAAGCATTGCTTCTTCTAGTGCTCGTGATTGAAAATTTGCGCGATAAAGAACTGCAATTTCAGATAATGTGTTCATTCCGGACGAAATGTTCCCGGACTCACCACGAAAATTTTCTGCTGAGAATTTTCTCTGTCCGTCGCCGTCGCTCCTACCAAGGGTTCGCTCGAGAACATTTCGTCCTTCATTTTTTGAAGACGTCTCATCCGAAATGACAGAGCTATCCCAAAGCTCTAAAATTTTTGTGGCAACAAATTCAGCCTCATCGTTTTCATCTGAAGCTTCATACAAGCCAATTTTTTCTCCTGCTTCTTTTTTTGTGAATAGATTTTTATCTGGCCTGTATTTATTTTTTTTAATTATTTCATTAGCCGCTTCTAAAATATTTTTTGTAGACCTGTAATTCTCTTCAAGAAGTATTATTTTTGAATTTGGATAATCTTTTTCAAAACTTAAAATATTTTTCAAATTTGCTCCTCGCCAAGAATAAATATTTTGGTCAGCATCACCAACCACACAGATGTTTTTATTATTTTCCGCTAGCATTTTTGACATCAAGTATTGCACTTCATTTGTGTCTTGGTATTCATCTATGTGTATGTAATCCCATTTTTTTTGATAAGCTTTTCTAATTTCAGGGTTGTCCTTTAGTAATTTTGTCGCTTTTAGAAGCAAATCATCAAAATCAAGGGTATTTTCTTTTGCTTTCCTTTTTTCATACAAATTCCAAACTTGCGCTACTATTCCACCGTATCCATTTTTTTCTCTTTCTGTAAAATCTGCCAAATGCACGAATTTCCCCTTTTCTCTAGAAATAACGTTTTTAATCCTTTTTGGATCAAACTGTTTAGGGTCAATGTTTAGTTCTTTTAGAATTTCTTTTATAAGAGAGGTAGTGTCCCCTTCATCTAGAATAGTGAAATATTTAGTTAATCCCAATAATTTGGCATTTTCTTTGATAATATAGACTCCTAAAGAGTGAAAAGTGCTTACAAATGGGGTTTTTTCTTGATTTTCCGTTCCATGAGAGTTTTTCTTGATTTCCAAGAGGATACGTTCTCGCATTTCCTTTGCAGCTTTATTGGTAAAAGTGACAGCTAAAATACGTTCTGGGGATATGCCATTTTTGATAAGATTTACTATTCTATGCGTTATTGTCTTGGTTTTTCCAGCTCCAGCCCCAGCAATAATAAGAAGCGGGCCTTCTAAATGGGTTGCCGCCTCCTTTTGTTCCTTATTTAGTCCGTTTAGGTGTTGTGTATCTGCAATCACAATAGAAATATAGCATAATAATGGTTATCCACAGTTATTGATTAAAGATTGACTTTTGACCCATTTTAAGCTATCTTGTAAAGGTACCTTTAGATAGCAGTCTGATAGAAGATGGTTGAAATCAGGGACGATGGTACTATCATGAGAAATTTATATAAAATATCCAGCCATTTTCCGGCTTTTTACTTTTTTTTAAGAAGTATCTTTTTGCTTTCCCTAGTTTTATTTATTGCGTCTCCATTCCAAGCCCATGCGGGCTTTTTCTCTTCGGTTTTTGGAGATGAGGCTTATGCGCAGACAGACAAGACATCTTCAGTTATAACAAGTAACAATTCCCAGACCATGGCTTTACTTCAAGCAAATGTTTCTTCTGTTTCAACAATTCAAGAAAAAGAAGATAGCAAAAATACCAAAAAAGATGATGAAATTGACACAAATACAACCGTAAACATTGTTTCTGATAATGCAATTCTTCCAGCCACTGGTCCGATGGGTGTTTCAGATGGAAAGGACGACATAGACCCTTCTTCTCTTGAATCCAGCATTTATGTGATAAGACAAGGAGATTCTTTGGCCGCTATCGCTAGTATGTTTAATGTTTCAGTAAATACTATTTTATGGGCCAATGATATGAAAAAAGGAGATAAGCTCGTTCCTGGGGACGTGCTTATTATTTTGCCTGTTTCTGGTCTTGAACATACCGTTACAAAAGGTCAAACCTTGCAAAGCATAGCAAAACTTTACAAAGTAGATGTGAGCGACATTGTTTTTTATAATGATATAAAGTCAGACGCGAAACTTTCAATTGGAGATAAACTTATGATTCCGGGTGGAAATATGTTGGACGAAGGAGGAGATAAACCAGCAGCAAACTTGAGCTCCTCAGTAGCTAGGGATGCAAATTATTATCTCATTCATCCAATACAAAATCTTATAAATTATTTCTTGAACCCTGTTCCAACCGGACACAAAACCCAAGGTCTTCATGGTCCAGGCAATAGAGGAATAGATATTGGCGCGCCTACAGGTACTCCTATTTATGCATCAGCTCCTGGTACAGTTCTAACAACAAAGACAGGCTGTAAGGTAAAACAAACTCGTTGTGGTGGTGGATATGGAAATATGGCAATCGTAGTGCATCCTAATGGTACAAAAACTCTCTATGGGCATATGTCTAAATTAAATACAAAGCCCGGCGCTTTTGTGGGCCAAGGAGAAGTTATAGGTTATGTGGGCAATACCGGACGTTCAACTGGTCCACACATTCACTTTGAAGTCTTTAATGCTAAAAACCCAGGTTCTGATTGGAGCTGGGCAAAATAAAGGTCTATTAGATGGTTAATAAAATGTAGTTAATGTTTTGTGATGTGGTTTTGTAAATTTTTTCTCTTTTGCTTTTACCCAAAGAATCCAATCAAGTTCATTTGCAGTAATATTTCTTCTAAGGTGAATAAGCTCATCTTTTATTAATTCGCAGGCAATAACTGAGTTTGCGCGAAGCTCTAATTCCCTGCTTGAATTCTTAGGAATAAGTTTTTCATTTATAATATCTGAATTTAATTCATCCGAATATTTTAAAATACCAAAAGATTCAAGAAGTTGGGGTAGTTTATAGTCAGAAAAAACTGTTAAATGGTCTATTTTAGAAAGTCTTAGCTCTTTAATGTTTGTAAAAAACAAGTCAGATGGAAAAATTTGAGCTCGTTTTAAGAAGTAAAACTGTTGTCCCTCATACTCAACAATATCTTTAAAAGAAGGGAAATTTTCAATTAAAATTTGAACAAATTTATCTGTGTCATTTTCTGCTTGTTCTAGAATTTTTATTGCTTTTCCATTGAATTTCTTTTTAAGAATTGAAAAATTTTCTCTTATAATTAAAAGTCGTTCATTAAGCAAGAGTAATTCGTTTTTTCCTTTAAATATATTTTTAAAATCTTGTTCTGAAATATTACTTAAATATTCTGCATCAAAAAATCGTTTATCTTTCAGAAAAGCGTCTTTTATTGCTCGTGAATAAGCATAATATCCACTTATCCATTTGTTATCAATTTTATAATGCCATTTTTCCTGATCTTTTGGGGCCCAAAAACAAAAATTTATGCTATCAAGAAAAAAATAGTATTGAGCTGTTTCTTCTGGGGTACCAATAAATTGTAAATCATTATTCCAATTAGGAATTTTAATATTTACAAATTCTTTAGCTATCTTTTTAATATTTTCTTTATTAAGAAAAACATGCTTGGAAGAATTTATTATAGGCTGGAGAGAATTTATTATTTTTTCACTGACAATCATATAAAATTATTATATCAAATCACCAATTCCTGTTTTACTTCCATAAATTTATTCTAACAAAACCAAAGCGAGCATAATTAAAATTCCAGTTATTACAGACGTTATTTGTAGGATAGAATATTTTAATTCTTTTGTTTTCTGTAGTTCAGGAATTAAGTCTGTGAGCGCGATATAAATAAAACCACCAGCCCCGATTGGTAAAATTAAAAGAGAAAAAGTTTCTGCAATATTTCCAAAAATAAGAGCTACAACAAGTCCTACAATAGCTGCGAGTGCTGAGACAAAGTTTAACCACAAGGCTCTTTTCTTATCATAGCCAGAGTGGATTAAGACCGCAAAATCCCCTATTTCTTGAGGTATTTCATGTAAAACGACTGCTAGTGTCGTTGCTATACCTATCGGTATGCTTATCAAAAAACTTACACCGATAATTATGCCATCTATAAAATTATGAAAACCATCAGTGAAAAGTAGTAACTTCCCTACTGGGTGGATATGATTTTTTTCTGTATCATCTTCGTGGTGGTGCCAGTGAAGGAATTTTTCTAAAATAAAAAATAAAATAATACCAATTATTATTAACAAACTTGCTAAAACTGGATTAGGATAATTTTCAAAAGCCTCAGGTATTAAATGTATGAATGCATCTCCTAAAAGTGCACCCACTGCGAGGCTGATAAACAAGCTAATATATTTTTTTATAATTTCATCTTTAAGTGAAAGAGAAAATACCCCAACTAAAGAAATTAGACTTACTACTATAACACTAATGAAAGCATAAATATATGTTGTAATCATGTGCGGGATAGGAGAATCGAACTCCTGTCCACAGTTTGGAAAACTGTTATTTTACCATTAAACTAATCCCGCATTTACTAACAATTTGCAAAAAACGAGTCGGGCTGCTGGGCTTGCATTAGAATAATGCAAGAGCCGGAGCGTGTCGACGCGAGGCGGGGTCGGCGCATATTTTCAACAGAAAATAATGTGTGACTCGAACCCAGCCTGGGTTCTGACTCCACCTTGTCGGGCTGCTGGGAGTCGAACCCAGCCTAAATGCTCCCAAAGCACTTGTACAACCGATATACTACAGCCCGATTTATAACAAAAACATACCTGCTTCCCTCTTAATGTTGTTGAACTAATATATCATAAAACAATATCACTGACCACTTTTATCTTTGCATTTTTATTTTTTAAACTTAAAAAGACAACTAATAAATCAACTTGCCATTCTTTTTCGTCCCCTATATTTTTTGATAAAAGATAAGTTTGTATAGTCCGTGACATTCTTTTTAATTTCCAAGGATGCATGTTGTCTTCTGGTTTATATTGATCAAGAGTTTCATGAGTAACACTATCTAACGTTTCACGCGAAACACTTTTTACTTCAATAAAATACAATTTACCTAATTTTTCAGCGATTATGTCTATCTCCCCCCATTTCTTTGTGTAATTTTTATCTAAAATAGTGAAATCATGTTTCATGAGAAACTTTACAGCTATGTTTTCCCCAATCTTTCCTATTTTTTGTGTTTCTGAGGTAAATACTTTAGGCATTGTTAATTTTAGTCATATTTTACAAGCAATTCTTATGTTTCATAAGAAACACGTTTCACGTGAAACGTTTTTACTATATTTTATGTCTTTTACAAAAATATCCTTATTTTATAAGCTATTTTAGTGAAAATGGCATAAAAAGACAACTTTTTGATGTGTCCTTTATAAACATTACCAACATAGTTATCCACATTTCTAATAAAATCCTTAATTTTTAAGATTTATCTAAAGGACAACAAAATATTTCTAAAACAATACTTCGTATTTTGTGCACCCGGAGGGATTCGAACCCCCAACAACTGCTTCGAAGGCAGGTATGATATCCATTTCACTACGGGTGCAATTTATCTATTATACATCATTATTCTTTTTTGTCATAATATCCTTATTTTTCAAGCTATTTATACATAAATTGCAATATATTAAATATAATATATAATTAAATGATTAAAAATTGTATTTAGTGGTTTTTATTAAAAATAATAGCGGTCATATTTGGTGGTCTTTATACATTAGTAACTTAGGGTTATATTTGGTGGTCTTTCAACATTAGTAAATAATTAGCGGTCATGGTTTAGTGGTAGAACACGTCCTTGCCAAGGATGAGACGAGAGTTCGATTCTCTCTGGCCGCACATATTGTAAAGTGGAACAGAATCTAAAAAATTTAATAAAGAAAATACCAAAAGAAGTTTCACATGTAACAGACACCCTAGAAAAAGGAGGTTTTGAAGCGTACCTAGTAGGTGGTTGTGTTCGTGATCTTCTAATGGGTAAAGAACCAAAAGATTGGGATGTTACGACAAATGCCAAACCTGAGCAGATAATTAGTCTTTTTGAGAAGACTGTTTATGAGAATACCTTTGGAACAGTAGGAGTAGTTGTTTCGCGTGAAATACCAAGAGGGGATGTTTCACAAGAAACATCTGAATCCATCATTGTAGAGGTTACCCCATATAGAACAGAGGCAAAATATAGTGATTTTAGGCATCCAGACGAAGTAAAGTTTAGCGATAAGCTCGAAGACGACCTTAAAAGACGTGATTTTACGGTAAATTCTCTGGCTTTAGATTCTAAAGGACATCTTATTGATTTGTTTGATGGTATAAAGGACATAAAAGGTAAAGTGTTAAAGGCTGTGGGTAATCCAAATGAAAGATTTCAGGAAGATGCGTTACGAATGTTGCGCGCTGTACGTTTCGCTTGCCAATTAAATTTTTCTGTGTCGTATGAAACAATGGAAAGTATTTTAAAAAATGCAGATTTATTAAAAAAAATTTCTGCGGAAAGAATTCATGATGAATTTGTAAAAATAATTATGTCAGAAAATCCAAGCGCAGGAATTTCAATGTTGCAAAAATTTAATTTGTTAAAAAATATTATTCCGGAATTAGAAGAGGGTATTGGTTGTGAACAATTAGGGGAGCATATCTATGATGTTTGGGAGCATTTATTGCATGCTTTACAACATTCCGCAGACAAGAATTGGCCTTTAGAAGTAAGGCTTTCTGCGCTTTTTCATGATATTGGAAAGCCAAAAGCTAGGAGGCTCGCAGGGGGACAAAATGTTCTCGAGCGAACCCTTGGTAGGAGTGACGACGACGGACAGAGAAAATTTTCAGCAGAAAATTTTCGTGGTGAGTCCGAGAATATTTTGTCCTCTAAGAGTAAAAAAAAGTACACTTTCTATGGTCATGAAGTTGTCGGAGCGCGAATGGCAAAAAAAATAATGGAAAGATTAAAATTTCCAAAAAAAGAAATTGAACTTGTGGAAAAACTTGTTCGCAATCATATGTTTTTTTCTGATACAGAATTAATTACACTTTCCGCAGTGCGCAGAATTGTTGTAAAAGTTGGAAAAGAAAATATTTGGTCATTAATGAATGTCCGTGAGTGCGATAGGGTGGGGATGAAGAAAAAAGAAGCTCCATACAGGCTCCGAAAGTATTTTGCAATGATAGAAGAAGCCTTGCGAGACCCGATTTCTGCAAAACAGTTGAAAATAAATGGGGAATATATGCAAAAAGAGCTCGGAATCAAGCCTGGACCGAGGATGGGATGGATTTTGAGTGCGCTTTTGGAAGAAGTTCTAGACGCGCCAGAGAAAAATACTGTGGAACATCTTTCAGAGTTGGTTAAATCTATGAATATGCTTGGTGATGCTGAATTAAAAGCTCTCGGTGATCGCGGAAAAGAAAAAAAAGAAGAATTAGAAGAAGAAGAGGTTGCAAAACTTCACGAAAAACACGGAGTGAGGAAGAAATAATCTTTATAAAATTAATTTTTTCAATTTCGGACAACATCTTGTCCTTCATTATTTGCGATGATTTTTATATTCTTTTTACGAAACCTCCTGTTGGTAGCAAGTTTCACAGTAAACTTGCTCCGTTCTATCGGGGGAGTAGCTAGTTTCGAATTCGTTTTCACATTTTTTGGAGCCATGTTGGTGAGTTTTTAGGTTGCACATGCAAGAACGGTGCCAAAGTTTGCGCGGATTGCGTTTTTTCATTCTGTCTTGGTGGCGACATTCAAAATCTTTGTGCGGAAGGGGAAGATTCATTCTTTTATAGAAGTCCAATTCTGATTTTGTGAT
>Ga0172379_10001317_pt1 | contig 50534 bp, 35 predicted proteins | sample GrowelOW334metaG_FD_119756 | JGI IMG/M metagenome (GOLD analysis project Ga0172379, IMG submission 119756) | Groundwater microbial communities from an aquifer near a municipal landfill in Southern Ontario, Canada - Groundwater well OW334 metaG | ecosystem: Environmental > Aquatic > Deep... | reverse complement strand
AGATCACAGGAAGATCAATGAAAGTGGTAAGAGAATATATTAAATTATACTATGATCTAAATCCAGAAACAAAATTAAATAAGTAAAAATTACCAGGCGACAAATGTCGTAATAGTAAATAATTTGAGGAGTGATTATGAAAAATATTTTTTTGGCTGCTTTAATTTTACTTGTACTGACATCGGGAATCATGGCTCAAAATATAGTAAACGGAAATTTTGATCAAGGAGCTTCAACAGGATGGACAAAGTACTCTCAAGGAGGATATGGATTAATTGGTACGGCTCAATTTTTTAACTCCGTTGATATTACTCCTCAAGTTTTTCCCCGTTCCGGTCAATATATGGCGCGATTAGGCGGCTTCGGCTATGAAATAAATTCCATAAAGCAAACCTTAACTTTGCCTAATACTCCGAAAGTTTATTTGGGGCTTTATTATCAATCCCGGGCATCTACAACCTCTGAATGTGCGGGGCTATGGGTTGGCGCTCAAATTCGAGTATATGTTGCCGGGCAAGTTCTTTCAGATCAATATTTATGTAACTATAATGCCGTAAATGAATGGACATTTGGTTATTTCGATTTAAGTGCGGCAGCCGGACAAACCGTCGAAATCGGATTTCGCGCCGATGCGGCAAATTCCGTTTGGTCTTATCTTTATTTAGATGATATAAGTGTTTTTTCTTCGTTTACCGGAGTAGAAAACAACTCTTTCCCTCCGCAAGAATTCATGCTTGCTCAAAACTATCCTAACCCGTTTAATCCGAGTACAATCATCAGTTGGCAGTTGGCTGTCAACAGTCACGTAACATTAAAAGTGTATGATATAATAGGGAATGAGGTAGCAACTCTCGTCAATGAAGATCAACCTGCTGGTAATTATGAAGTTGAATTTGATGCAAGCAAACTCAGTTCAGGAATATATTTTTATGAAATAAATACAGGAACATTTAGAAGTATAAAGAAGATGATACTGTTGAAATGAGTAGAATACAAATAAAAACAGCGAGGGAGATAGATGGATTGATGAAGAAAATAATTGTCTCAACCAGGATTTCTTGGATTAAAGGATTCGCATGATTAATTAATACCTTATTTTTAAAGTATGAAATATCTGTGGGAATATTTTTTTGTTAACCAATTAAATCCTGGTTCAGACATTTTTCTTCTTTCATTTAATAATTGCTCCCAACCCCGGCGCGTAAACAGTAGATAAACCAAGAATAACATTCCCGTTTCTGTGAAAAACGTACCAAAGTCCCGGAGAAAAATTTCCGTATTTAATTATTCCGGATAGACATTAACGTTGCAGAAATAATCGGTTAAACCGCTTAAGAAAATAGAACTCATTAATGAATTATTTCTATCATAAAAGAATCCGAAATTCCAGATAGTTTTCAAATCAAATTGTCTCCCGATTTGCCGCACAACTTCAAGTTTTCTTCCGCGCAATTCAATCCCTGCAGAGACGGCTTCTTCAGTATTAAGTTTATAGGAAGCGCCGATCAAACCATTCATATCAAAGTAGTAAAAGAAAGAAACTTTTTCAGCTAAAGGAATTTTCCACTTAATGGAAAAGTATTGTCCGTTATTTTGCAAATTTCCATCTAAACTAATGGAAGGCTGTAGCGACCAATCGGCTAAATTTAATTCTTCTTTGAAAAATTTGCTTACACCGTCAAAACTAAAAGAATAATTCCGCCCACATCAAAAAAATAAATATCAGCAATCGGGTCAACGTTTATTCCGTCGTATCCATCAATCTCGCGTATTTCATTTATTGAATGATAAAGAAACATTGTGGCGATCGAAAATATTTTTGGCGATGAGAAACCGTGTAATTCGTACCATTCTTTCATAGCAACATAAGACATCCTCCGCCTATTAAATGAAGCTGATAATTAGGCTACCATTGAGCGCCTCTTTTCTGAAATGTAAAAGGGAGTAATTCATTCTTTGCGAAATTCCAATATCCGTATTTTGAAATTGAATAAAGAGGACGGTAGAGATTTCTGGAAAAGTATTTGGTATTTTTCCCGTAATTGTAATTGAAAATATCCCTTGACCACCCTTCAAGTTGAATAATATCGTAACTTTCGTTTAAAATTAAAGTAAGCGGATTAAATAATGCTTCACTTCTGTAATTTTTCCCGGTGTAATAAAACTTTTCTTGCGGAAATAGTGTTATAGTTAATAAGAAAAAGAAATATGATTTTAAAAATTTCATAATAGAATTTACTCAAATAGATAAATGAACCGAAAAGTATTGAACGAAAAAACAATAAAAGATTTCCAAATTAAAATTTTATCATGGTATAAGATTAACAAAAGAGATTTCCCATGGAGGAAAACGACTGATCCATATTTTATTTTGGTTTCTGAAGTAATGCTTCAACAAACACAAGCAAAAAGAGTTGTTCCTTATTATGAAAAATTTGTTAAAAAATTCCCAACCATCAACGATTTGGCTGATGCGAAGAACAGCGAAGTTCTATTAGTGTGGTCGGGACTTGGATTTAACAACCGCGCAATCCGATTAAAAGAAATTGCGAAAACCATTCAACTAAATAATGGCGCTGCTTTCCCGGAAAAGATTGACGAACTCTTAGCATTAAAAGGAATTGGAAATTATACGGCAGCAGCAATAGCAGCATTCGCATTCAACAAAAAGACTGTGGTAATAGATACAAACATCCGGCGGGTGTTGATCCATGAACTGCATCTGTCTGAAAATATTTCGCAAAAACTGCTCTCGGAAATTGCATTGTCTGTCATTCCAAATGGGAAAAGTAGAATTTGGCATAATGCTCTAATGGACTACGGAGCAATGGCTGCAACAGCAAGACTAACAAATATTAAATCGAAGTCGAAGCAATCAACATTCAAAGGTTCTGAAAGGGAAGTGAGAGGGAAGATTCTGAAACTTCTTTTAGATGAGAAAAAATTGACAAAGGCAAAACTTGCGGAATTATTCCTTCATGAAAATTTGGAGGAGATAATCCGGAAAATGAAAACGGATGGATTGGTCGAGGAACGAAGAGGATTGATAACCATTATTAACTGATGTTCTATATCAGAACAGACTGAAGTCTGTTTTACGGAAAATGGAAGAATCTAAAAAATCGTAATAAATGTTGGAACCTTAACAAGTTTTATTTTACTCGTTGCTTCTTTATATTTGAGGCAAGAAAAAACAAGAAAGCAGAAACAAATAAATGGCAAAATCTTTCGAAATAGCGATTTTAGGCGGCGGACCCGGAGGTTACGTTGCTGCAATCCGTGCTGCGCAGTTAGGATATAAAACTGTAATTATTGATAAAGAAAATTTAGGCGGTGTTTGTCTGAATTGGGGCTGCATTCCGACAAAATCACTTTTGAAAAATGCAGAACTATTTGATAAAATTAAAAACCACTCCGGTGATTTTGGCATTAACGCTAAGGATGTCTCTTTCGATTTCTCCAAAATCATCAAACGCAGCCGTGATGTCTCCGAGCGAATTGTAAAAAATGTCGAGCTTCTTATTAAGAAAAATAAAATTGAACGTGTGCGCGGTTTTGGAAAATTAGTTTCAAAAAATCAAATTGATATTTTTGATACTGACGGAACAAAAGCGGATTCTATTAATGCCGACAAAATAATTATTGCAACCGGCGCAAGACCGAAAATGCTTCCAAACATTCCGGTTGATAGAAAAGTGATTATCACAAGTACGGAAGCGATGAACTTATCCGAACTGCCGAAAGAAATGATCATCATCGGTGCAGGAGCCATCGGCGTTGAGTTTGCTTATTTCTACTCTGTCTTGGGAACAAATGTAACGCTGATTGAAATGATGGAGAAAATTCTTCCAATCGAAGATAAAGAAATCTCCCAAACGCTTGAGAAAAGTTTCAAGAAAAGAGGAATGGAGATTCACACTTCAACTATGGTTGATAAAGCTGTTGTAAAAGGAAATAAAGCTTATGTAACGATTTCAAAAAACGGAGAACAGAAAGAATTAACTGCAGATATCGTCCTTTCATCTATCGGTGTAACGGGTAATGTAGAAGGTTTTGGTTTGGAGGAATTGGGAGTAGAACTTTATAAAAATCATATTAAAGTTGATAAGAAAACTTACCGAACAAATATTGAGAATATTTTTGCCGTTGGTGATGTAATCGGCGCGCCATGGCTTGCGCACGTTGCATCAGCGGAAGGCATCCATTGTGTGGAAACGATAAAAGGTTTGCATCCGGCTCCAATTAATTATGATAATATTCCCGGCTGCACTTACTGCCAGCCGCAAGTTGCAAGCATCGGATTGACAGAGGCAAAAGCGATTGAAAAAGGTTACGAGATTAAAGTTGGCAGATTTCCATTTATGGCAAGCGGAAAAGCTTTTGCGGCAGGCGAACGCGAAGGTTTTGTAAAACTCATTTTCGATGCAAAATATGGTGAGCTAATCGGCGCGCATATTATCGGTTCGGAAGCAACTGAAATGATTGCAGAACTTGCGATTGCAAAATCGCACGGAGCAACGTATGAATCGATTGCCAAAACAATTCATGCGCATCCAACACTGTCTGAATCAATAATGGAAGCAGCGGCTAACGCTTATGGTGAATCAATCCATATTTAGGAACTTAACATGGTTAAGCCAGAATCAACTTAGAAATAATGAATATCGAACAAGGAATGCAGAATATCGAAGTGAAAAACTTCATCATTCGTTGTTCCTTGTTCGATGTTCAATATTCAAATTGAAAAAATTTAATTTACCAGTTATTACTCGACTTTGAATTCTAGGATACTCACATATTGTAATCTTGATTTTATTGGTTATGAAGAAGCTTGGAAACTTCAACATGAACTTCTTCAATTAAGAAAAGAAAAAAGCATTACCGATGTTTTACTTTTACTCGAACATCCGCCGACTTATACTTTGGGTAAAACTGCCGATAAAAAAAATCTTACCGGCAGTAAAGAGTATTTAGAACAGAATAATATTTCGGTTTTTGAAATTGATCGCGGCGGTGATATTACATATCACGGTCCGGGACAAATAGTCGGTTACCCGATTATCAGTTTAAATGAATGGCAAAACGATACGCACAAATATTTGCGTGCGCTGGAAGAGGTCATCATCTTAACGTGTAAAGAGTATGGTTTGGAAACCGGGAGAAATCCCAAATACACCGGCGTTTGGATTGAAAATAGAAAAATTGCCGCTATTGGAATAAAGATCAGCAATTGGATTTCAATGCACGGCTTTGCCTTTAATGTTAATACTGACTTACAGTTATTTAACGGTATTATTCCTTGCGGCATTACCGATAAGGAAGTTACTTCTCTTGCAAAAGAATTAGGTAAAGAAATACCAATTGAGGAAGTGAAAGAAAAACTACTAAGAAATTTTATTGAGGTTGTTCAATATGAAAAAATTGAAAGAGTGAAAAAGGAAGAATTCATTTTTCAAAATAACACGCATTAAAAAGGTTCATTAATAAATATGAGATCGACAGAAAAGAAAAAAGATATAAAGAAAGAAATCGCAATGGAAATTTCGTTCAATGGGAAAAAGTTAAATCTTTCCAAAGGAGAAATTCTCCATGTTTTCCGCACAATGTTTCTTTCCCGGCAGATTGACAAAAAAACGATGAACTTGCTTAAGCAAGGGAAAACTTTTTTTCATATTGCAGGTTCCGGGCATGAAGCGATTCAAGCTGCCGCAGGAATGCAGTTAAACCCGCATCACGATTGGGTATTTCCGTACTACCGCGATCTTTGTGTAGTGCTTAGCTGTGGAGTTAAACCTTACGATATTTTTCTTCAAAGTTTTGCTAAAGCAGATGATCCTTCAAGCGGAGGAAGACAGCTCCCCGGACATTATGGAGCTAAAGGATTAAATATACCGAGTCAATCGAGTCCAACGGGAACGCAATATTTGCAAGCTGTTGGAGCCGCTTTGGCTTCTCAACATCAAGGAATAAAAAACGTAACGTACGTTAGCTCGGGCGAAGGAACCACAAGTCAAGGGGAGTTTCACGAAGCGGTGAATTGGGCGAGCCGGGAAAAACTTCCGGTTATTTTTGTTGTTGAAAATAATAAGTACGCAATTTCCGTTCACGTTTCAAAACAGAGCGGGGGAGAAGGTCATTCTATTGCAGAGATGATGAAAGGTTATGCCACGCTGAAACGAATGCTGATTGACGGAACTGATTTTGTTGAATCGTATTTAGCTTTTCAGGAAGCGATGGAATATGTAAAAAGCGGGGAAGGTCCTGTTTTAATTGAAGCCGATGTTGTCCGTTTGCTTTCTCATTCTTCTTCCGATGACCAAAAGAAATACCGCGCACACGATGAATTGGAAGATGAAGCTAAACGCGATCCGATAGAAAAAATGATTTTACTTTTGAAGGAAAATAATTTAGCGACGGATGAAGAAATTCAATTAATTAAAAATGAAGTTTTAGAAGAAATTGAAAAAGCCGTTACCGAAGCGGCAAAAGCACACGATCCGCTGCCGGAATCATACGGGAAATTTGTATTTGATGAAAGCGGGTTGAAAGATACTTTCAATTATGAAGCAACTGAACCAACAGGAAATTCCGTTGTAATGGTTGATGCAATTAATCATGCGCTTCACGAGGAAATGGAACTGAATAATAAAACTTATCTTTTTGGTGAAGACGTTGCAGATAAAAAGGGAGGCGTGTTTACTGCAACAAAAGGATTAACGCAAAAGTTTGGTGAGAAACGTGTTTTCAATTCTCCTTTAGCTGAAGCAAGTATTATCGGTGTTGCAGCCGGAATGGCTTTAACCGGCTTAAAACCTATCGTTGAAATTCAATTTGGAGATTACATTTGGCCTGCGTTTATGCAGTTCAAAGATGAAGTTGCAACGATGCGTTACCGTTCTAACAATGCATGGACATCATCCTTCGTTACGCGCGTTGCCGTTGGCGGATATATCCATGGCGGATTATGCCACAGCCAAAATATTGAATCTATTTTTGCACACATTCCCGGAATATATATTGCGTACCCTTCAAACGCCGCAGATGCAAAAGGATTATTAAAAACCGCTATTCGATTAAATGACCCGGTTTTATTTTGTGAGCACAAAGGTTTGTATCGTCAAAGTTTTGCAACTTCTCCTGAACCAGATAAAAATTATTTAATTCCTTTTGGAAAAGCAAAAGTTGTAAAAGAAGGAAACGATATTTCTGTGATAACGTATGGTGCTTCGGTTTGGGATTCTCTTTTTGCCGTACGCAAACTTGAGGACGAAGGATATTCAGTTGAAGTTGTTGATATTCGAACGATCATTCCATTAGATGAAGAAACAATTTTTAATTCAGTGAAGAAGACTAACAAAGCGATTGTTATTCACGAAGACACTTTTACTGCCGGATTCGGCGCTGAAATAGCTGCGCGAATTTCCGATACTTGTTTTCAACATCTCGATGCGCCGGTGAAAAGAGTTGCTGCTAAAGATGTTCATATTCCATACAGTCCGATTTTAGAAAACGCATCGCTTCCTTCGCGTGAAGGAATTTATCAAGCTATTAAAGAACTGCTACGATACTAAAAAGTAGAGGCGGGGCATGCCCCGTCTTTACTAAAAAAAATTGGAGAAAAAATGAGAATAGAAATTCCGATGCCGAAAATGGGTGAATCAATTATGGAAGGAACCATTTTGAAGTGGTATAAAAAGCCAGGAGAAGCTATCCGCAAAGATGAAATTCTTTTTGAGATCAGCACAGACAAAGTGGATTCCGAAATCCCTTCTCCGGTTGATGGAATAGTTTCGGAAATTACTGCGGAGGAAGGTTTAACTCTTGAAGTTGGAAAAACAGTAGCATACATTGAAACTAAAGAAAATATAGTTTTACCTGATAGTAAATCTTCATCACAAAAAGAAGAAACCGTTTTGGAAATAGTTCAAGAGAAAATTCCAAAAGAAGAAAAAATTGGTAGTTCATCTTCGCAGACAATTGATATTCCCATGCCGAAAATGGGTGAATCGGTTATGGAAGGAACCATCATCAAGTGGCACAAAAAACCGGGAGATGCATTGAAACTTGATGAAATCCTTTTTGAAATAAGCACCGATAAAGTTGATACGGAAGTTCCATCGCCGGTAAACGGAACGCTTTCGGAAATATTGGTGAATGAACAAGAGACGGTTTCTGTGGGAACGATTGTGGCAAAAGTTTTTACAACCGAGCATTCGCATCAAGCGGAAGTACAGCGTGAAACGATTATTGAAGATGATCAAATGCATTCCATGATCGGGAAAAATATTCTCGTCCAAAATGAAATTAAAGAGAAGGAGAAAGAAACTAATAGATTTTATTCCCCGCTTGTTATGAACATTGCGAAAAAAGAAAAAGTTACGTTTGATGAATTGGAAAACATTTCCGGTTCCGGTGTCGGCGGAAGAGTAACAAAAAATGATCTGTTGGATTATTTGAAAAAAAGAGATGTTCCTCAATCATCATTTGAGAAAGTATTTCCAATTAAAGATGAACATCAATACGCCCCAAATTTAATTGAGCGAATTCCGATGGACAACATCCGGCAGAAAATCATGCAGCACATGATAAAGAGCCGCGATACTTCCGTTCTTGTTTCCGCAACACTTGAAGTCGATATGACAAAAATTTATAACTTTATTAATAAAAATAAAGAATGGTATCAAAATCAAAACGGAGTGAAGCTAACCTATATGGCATTCATTTCGCACGCGGTTGTCAAGGCTCTTAAAGCATTCCCAATTGTTAATGCCTCTATCGAAGGAACAACAATTCTTCAAAAAAGATTTATCAATCTAGGTATTGCCGTTGCGCTTGAGCCAAACGGATTGATTGTTCCCAACATTAAAAATGCGCACGAAAAGAATGTTATCGAGCTTGCAAAAGCGATTTCTGAAATTGCAGAAAAAGCCAGGACAAAAAAACTTACTCCCGATGATGTTACGAACGGAACATTTTCAATTACAAATTATGGCGTCTTCGGAACAATTTTCGGAACACCGATTATCAATCAACCGGAAGTAGCTATACTTGGTGTTGGTGCAGTAATTAAAAAACCTGTTGTAGTTGAAGTTGACGGAATGGATACCATAGCAATTAAACCAATTATGAATTTAGCTCTTTCTCACGATCATCGTTTAGTTGATGGAATGGTTGGCGGAAAGTTTCTATCTTTTGTGAAAGAAACACTTGAAAAGTTTGACGAAAAAATAATGAAGTTATAATATCGTAAAACAGACTTCAGTCTGTTATTTTATAAATTAGGCAATGCTCGTGAGCGTTCCGTGCCGTATAACCACAAATAAAGTAATTTGCAAATGTTAGTATTGCATGGTCAATAAAAACGGAATGGGCAGAACTGATGAAACGGAGCGGTCTCGACCGCTCCCTACAAAAAAAATATTGAAAGAAAGATTAATGCGAACGATCAATTATCATCAAAGAATATTTAAAGAACAAGTTGAAAACCGTGGTGAGGTTTTAGGCAAACGCCCGGACTGGCTAAAAGTCCGTTTACCTATCGGTGAGAATTACAGCGATCTTAAAAACTTGATGCGGACAAAAAATCTCAACACGGTTTGTGAAGAAGCGAGATGTCCGAACATTGGCGAATGTTGGAATCATCGCACCGCAACATTTATGATTCTCGGCGATACATGCACACGAAGCTGCGGTTTTTGTAATATTAAAGTTGGTATTCCAAATACGCTTGATCTTGATGAACCAATGCGTGTTGCGGAAGCAGTTGTAAAGTTGCAACTTCGTCACGTTGTAATAACTTCCGTTGACCGTGATGAATTAAAAGACGGCGGAGCCACAATATTTTCTGAAACAATTCGATTGATCCGGGAACAAATTCCTTCATGCACAATTGAAACTCTCATCCCCGATTTCAAGGGAGAAGAAGCTTCATTTGAAATTATCATGCAAAATCCGCCGGATATTTTAAATCATAATCTTGAAACCGTTCCAAGATTATATCATGCTGTAAGACCGCAGGCAAAATATAACCGCAGTCTTGAATTAATTACCTGGTTTAAGCGGAAAGGTTTGAAGACAAAAAGCGGAATAATGGTTGGTATCGGAGAAACTAATGATGAAGTGTTAGAAACTATGAGAAATTTAGTTGCGTCTGGCTGCGAAATTTTAACTATCGGGCAATATTTGCAACCGACAAAAAATCACTTACCAGTTAGCCGTTACGTTAAACTTGATGAATTTGCCATGTTCAAAGAAGAAGGATTGAAATTCGGATTCAAAATTGTTGAATCTTCGCCGCTTGTTAGAAGCTCATATCATGCAGATGAACAAGCAAGAAAAACTTTATAAGGCGCGAAAATAAAAAATAAAAAATTTCTCTTGGCAAACAATTAATATTTATATATTTTAAATTACATAAAAAATCCCCTCATTAAATTTCAGAGCAAAAATACCTTCGATAATAAAAATAGTTTACTGTTCGTTCAGTTCATTGTGTATTGTCCACAGTGCTAAGTTCAGTTTTTCTAATTATTTATTTATTAATTTCAAAAAGAGGTGCTTTATGAAAACCAAATTCATTTTTTTAGCAATACTCCTATTCGTTTTAACGAATATTGGTATTGCACAAACAAAGCCAGCAGTTGCGACTCCATATGACCAAGTGGGGGAACAGCTAAAACCACTTAGTTCAAATCAACAACTGATAAAAACAACTTCGACAATTCCAAAGGCCACTTCATCATCAACTTCTGTTTTAGATATCTCTTCATTATCATCATCATTTCTTGAAGGCGGTAACAGACTTGTAGCAAAGCAAAGTACGGATGGTGGTTGGGGTTGGCCACTGACTGCACCTCCAACGTATGCAAATATTATTGGCCCAATTGCAATGGGCTTGGCACAAGCCTACCAGCAGACTGGCAATGCAACGCAACGAGCCGCTCTAACAAAGGCAGGTACTTTCTTGTTGACTAAAACAAACAACTTTTCGCCTTCAGATGGTTATCTTGCAGCGCAATTAGACAAGATTTTTGGTGTTACAACATATTCCTCATACGTCAAAACAAATTTTTATGATAAACTTAGCGCGGGAACATACCTACGTAGTAATAATATTCCCTATTCAACAACAAGTTATATCAATCTAATTCACATATCTCGTGGCGGTAACATGTCGGCATGGGATATAGGGATGGGTTTAGTGGGCGCAGCAGCCTGTGGTGCAAGTACTGCAGATTGGATTGCTGGAGTTAAAGCAGAAATCAATGAACTGGATGGCAACCAGTGGTATGATGTCATCGGTCTTGCTGGAGCTGTTTATGGACTTGCGTATGTTCATGAGGACTTCGATCCAACTACGGGGCAACATGCCGCAGCAAACAACATAAACGATCTCGCAAACATACTTGCCAGCTACCAAATAGCCGGTGGTGGTTTCTCTTGGAACCAAGCTTGGGTTATCCCTAATGATGGAGATGAGGCAATTCAGGAAACAGCATATTCGATTCTTGCACTTCTAGAAGTTAATCGAAATGCATATTTGTCGAATATTCTTGGTGCAGCCAACTATATAATGAGTGTCCAACTTCCTAGCGGAGGTTGGGAACAATCTGTTGGCTATGGAGAGAATAACGAAATTACCGGTGAAGCTCTTTGGGGAATATGTACTGCTTATCCGCCACCAGTATATAATACATCCAAGGATATTTTTTATCCAACAATTCAGGCAGCAATTAATGATGCAACAGTTGGTAACATTATTTATGTTGCTGCGGGTACATATGCTGGAAATATTACAGTCAATAAATCAGTCACTATTATAGGTGACCCTGGAGATGCAAACCCTGGCCCTGGTGTAAATGCACCTGTGATTGATGGTGGCTCTTTACCGGGCGATGCTTTTAAAATTGCTAATGGAGTTTCCAACGTAACTATAAAAGGATTTGAAATGCGGAATTTCACTTCACCTGATTTAGACGGTATTGGCAACGGTATTTCTGCTTGGGTAGGCAGTACTTCGAATATCACTATTCAGGATAACTCGTTCCTTAACTTAGGTTATAATGGTATTCTTGTCGGTAATGATTATAATAGTAATCCAAGCAAGTGGGGAGATCATTCTTATTGGACCGTAAAGAATAATATTGTTTCAAATTGTGGATATATCGGATTTGAACTAACCAACACCTCAAATTCGAGCATTGAAGATAATATAATTCATTTGGCAACTCCATATATTGGCGCCATTTTTAGCAGTGCCAGACGCTCTGAAACTGGACTAACCATCAAGAATAACCAGATTGATGGCACTCCCTCTACAGGATTTCCGGTTATTTATGTGTATGCCTATGACTGTGATATGCAAAGTCCGAATCTGAATTCCGTTCTGATTGAGGGCAACGTGATAGCAACTGTAGGATCACCATTCCAAATCTATATTCGCAACATCGTTACTGGGACGGTCACGGGTGTTCAGGTTCACAACAACAGTCTATCTACTTTAAAGAACCTAACATCTACACCGATTGATGCTACCTGCAACTGGTGGGGAAGCGCAAGTGGGCCAAGTGTAAGTGCTATTTCCGGGGATGTCACTTTCTACCCATGGTCGTTAAGTTTTCCATCAAATTATTGTGGACCAATTGCTAAAGTAGAAAAGCAATTCGCTAAGGAAAAATTAACTCCCTACCTCACGAATTTGGATAAAAAAATCCGTCATGCAGTTGAGGAAGCGATAAGTCATATCAACAAAAGCCTTAAAGCTGAACTTTGGAAAGATGCAAATCACCTAACCCAAAAAGGTAATAAAGTATTTGATGAAGAAAAGGACGCTGTTGAAAAATTGACAGATAAGAAATTTAATGGTCAGTTTAAGATTGATGCTTTAGTTGCAATTAATTTTCTTATTACCGCAGATAGAACTTTAGCACAAGTTGCAATTGATGATGCAGTAGCGGTTTGCAATGGTGATAAAGATTGTCAGAAAGATATTGATAAGGCAAACGATGAAATGGCAAAAGCTGCCACAGCAATTGGAAAAGGTAATTTTGGTGATGCCATTGAGAGATATAAAAACGCATGGGAAAAAGTCACAAGTAAAAATGAACATGAAGATGACGAAGATGGGCATCATGCGGCAATTAAATCCAATTCGCAAGAAAGTATAATGTCGGTAGAGAAAATCATACCGGATGCTTATCGAGTAGGACAGAATTTTCCAAATCCATTCAACCCTAGTACAGTAATACAATTCGACGTACCGGAGGCGGCTACCGTATCACTAAGAGTATTCAATACGTTAGGTCAAATAGTTGCTACGTTAATTTCCAATGAGAGCTATGAAGCGGGAAGATATGAAAAAACATTTGATGCTAGTAAATTAACTAGCGGTGTTTACATATATCAATTCAGCAGCAGTAAGTTTACAGTAGTTAAAAAGATGATTTTAACGAAGTAAAACAAGTAAATTCTTGTCACAAAAAAGCCCGCTTTTATGAGCGGGCTTTTTTTATATGTTATTTCTAAAAAATTATTCTTTAGGACAAACTTTTATGAAATAAATTGCAATAATCATTTAATAATTTCATAACTTATCAGTCCAAATTTTTAATGTATTTTGCTTTAGCTAAAAAATAAGTTATTGTTGATGAAAAAAATTTTACTTCTTAATCTTCTGTTACTTCTTTTTGCTGCACCGTTAAAACCGCAGCAAAACGACCTACATAAAACAAACGTTGATGATAATTCCAAATCCACTAATATTGGTAACATCGGTCTTACGGTTTCCAACTATGGCATTTACGGAAACGGATTAAATAATCTTACCGCAGCTAACCGGCAGCCTTCATGTGAATATCCTTTAGGAAGCGGAATAGAGCATATATTTGTCGGTGGACTTTGGATCGGCGGATTTCAAAAAGATAATCCGACAGCTACAAAGAATTTGATTGGTCCCTTAGTAACCACAGGGGCTGTTGATGCGAGTTCTCTTTCATCAGGAAGAAACGCCGGGTTTGAATATACTAATACCGCTGAGTCTAAAGTTGTTGAACGATCAACATTATTGGATTCAAGATTTTATAATCCTGACGCTATTTCCCACCAAGATTTTGTAATGGATTTTAGTGATACCAATACTACTTATGCTAATGGTGAAGAAATTGCCGAACATGTTCCATTAGGTGTTGCGGTTCACGAAGAAACCTACGCGTGGAATTTTCCTTTTGCAGATTTCTTTGTAATTATGAATTATACAATAAAGAATGTTTCCAAAAAATATTTAGACAGCGTTTATGTTGGTCTTTGGACAGACGCAGTTGTACGGAATACAAAAATTAATACTTCTACAAACTCCGCTTTTTATTCGCACGGCGGAGATGCGTATAACGACACATTAAAAATTGCTTACGAGTATGATGCCGACGGCGATGGACCATTAACTGATAGTTATGTTGGATTTTTATATTTGGGTTCAACTCCAACCATTGATAGTTTGTTTGTCAATCAAACTGATACTTTGCCCGCAACTAATTTTACTTCGTGGACGCATGCCAACACAACCGACCCGAACTATTTTGCTCCTTCGGATGATCTTACGAGATACCGAAAAATGCAAGGATGGTTTGGCGGGCAAAATCGTTATGGAAAGGGAATTAATCCGCAAGATTTAAAATTGCCGTCAAACAGATCACTTTTAATTACGCATGGCTATTATAAAAATATTGCGCCGGGTGATTCTATCAATGTTGTCTATGCAATAGTGTGCGCAAAGAAATTTGGAAATGATCCGGCGATTATGGATTCATGGGAACAGAGAAAAAATTTATATTCTAATTCTGATTGGGCATTACGCGCTTACTTCGGGAATGATAAAAATAGAAACGGAAAAATTGATGTCGGAGAAGATCTTTTTGGTGATGGACAGATTCATCGTTACATTTTACCTTCACCGCCGAATGTGCCTGTTGTAAAAGTGGTAATTGAAAATCAAAAATCGACAGTCTATTGGGACAAAAGAGCAGAATCTTCAATTGATCCCATTTCTGGTAAAGTAGATTTTGCCGGATATAAAATCTATAGAACTGAAGCCGGATTTGATATTTCAGACATTCAAAATACCGTTGGCTCCTTAGTTGTACTTGCACAATTTGACTCCGCCGGAGCGACCGGATTTAATACCGGATTCAGCGCAGTTGAATTACATCAGCCAATGACTTTCCCCGGTGATACAACAAAATATTATTACAAATATGAAGTCCCAAATCTTCTTAACGGATGGCAGTATCTCTTTTCAGTAACTGCGTTTGATAAAGGTGATCCGGTAAATAATCTTGGTCCTTTGGAATCAAGTTTGTTGGCAAACTTGAAGAGAGTATTACCTGGTACGCCCGCAACAGATGATGAAAATGTACAAATAGGAGTCTATCCAAATCCTTATTATGGCAACGCATTGTGGGATGGTTCCTCAGAGAGATTAAGAAAAATTTATTTTTATAATCTTCCGGCTGAATGTGAGATAACAATTTATACGTTAGCCGGTGATATTGTTAAAAGAATAGAACATGATCAAAACAACAATGGCTCAGATATGAGATGGTTTGAACAATACGCTTCCGACAAGAAACAACAATTTGCCGGAGGTGAACACGCTTGGGATCTTATAACCGGAAATGATCAAGCAATTGCAACCGGTCTCTATCTTTTCACAGTTAAAAATAGTAAAAACGGATTTATTAAAACCGGAAAATTCTTAGTAGTTAAATAAGGAGTAAAAAAATGAAACTGAAATCTCTAATTGTATTTATGATCTTGCTTACAGGATTAGTTATCGGTCAGACCGATACTATTCCGTTAGTCTCTCTCCGGGATATTAATTTTATCCCTGATAGTTCTGCGGCTACCTGGCCGGAATCACCTTTGGCTAATAAATTAGTTCATGTAAGAGGACAAGTTTTAGTAACCCCGGTTGTTAATGCGCAAACTGATAGAAGAACTATCTTATCTGCCGGTTCGCGTTGGGCAAGTTACATCCAGGCAAACGATGCAAGTGAATGGTCCGGATTAATGATTCTACAAAATGATACTACTGTTCAAGGTACGTTGCTTGATATAGTTGACACTACAGGTACTTATGAATTTACCGGTGTCGTTACTCCTTATGGGCAAGCTACCGAATTAGTGCTTACAACGGCTCCACAACCAATTGAAATCAGTCTTATTCAACAACATGCTAAAAGACCTGATCCTATTCCGCTTACAATTGATAGCTGCTATTTACCGGATGGATCATTCAATTATAATCTTAGAAAATATTTAGGAATGTATGTTATTTTTACAGCAGATGAATCACATCCACTTATTACTTCGGATTTAATTACCGGATCGGGTTCAACAGCAGGTGGATTTAATATCAATGATCTCAACGGACACAAAATCCAGATGTATGCGCAATCAAGAAATTTTAAAACCGGTACTAGTTATGCTTTGAGGACAACATATACTCCACCGCCAGCAGGTTCTCAACTTTCTTATGTTAAAGGACTTTTGGAAGCCTATAATAGTGTTTGGGAAATAGTTCCTTTATATGCTGATGATTTAGGCCCAATTTTGGTTTCTCCGCCAAGCATTTCAAATGTAAAACGAAGTCCGGCAATTGTTGGACCTAACGATAATGTTACGGTAACCGCTACTGTTAAAGGTCTTCAAGGCGCAGTTGTTACAAGTGCTGTGTTATACAAAAGAGTAAACAATGGAAATTTAGATTCATTAGTTATGACAAAAGGAACCAGCGCAGATTCTACCACTTATTCTTGCGTAATTCCTAAAATGGCTGACTCCGCTTTTGTTGATTTTTATGTTAAAGCGATAGATAACAATGGTTTGTTGTCATCAAGTCCTACAAACCTTGCTACAAGCCGCTATTCATACTTTGTTCTAAATCGTCCACTCACAATACAAGATGTTCGTTACAGTCCGTTTGGAAGCGCATATAGCGGCTATAACGGTTATCATGTAACGTTAACCGGAGTTGTAACTGCCGATACTTCCGATATTCCGGGAAACCACGGAAGCAATCCTCCAAGAGTTTATATTCAAAATGGAAAAGGACCATGGAGCGGTATTATACTTGGAACTTCAGGAATGAACGGTCCACAGGTGACTAATCTTAAAAGAGGTGATAATGTAACGGTTGAAGGAGTTATCTCATTAGGTCCATTAGGAGTTAGAATTGATAGTTTATCTCCGATAACCATTAATTCTCAAAACAATCCTTTGCCGGAACCTCAGAATTTGTTAACTGAAACAATCGGCACTTTAACCTTAGGGAAAGTCGAAGCCGAACAATGGTCAAGTTGCTTGGTTCGATATCAGAACGTTACCATTGATAGCGCTAACGCTGATGGCAGTTATAATTATGGTGAATCTTATGGAAACGACGGTGTTCTACCACATACAAGAATTATATGGTCGGATGGAAATACAAGCTTCAATGCAGGTGCAAGCGCTGTAAAAGTAAGCAAAGGAGATTTCTTCTCTTCAATTACAGGAGTGCTTGGATATACTCATGCTTATTACAAACTTACACCAAGAAAAGATGATGACATTTCCGGTTATATACCAACGGATGTTGCTAATGAAACCACCGGATTACCTTCGCAATATAATCTAAATCAGAATTATCCGAATCCGTTCAATCCATCAACAATAATCAGTTGGCAGTTGGCGGTCGATAGCAAAGTTAGCTTAAAAGTTTACGATGTTCTTGGTAGAGAAGTAGTGACTTTGGTTAACGAAGAGAAACCTGCTGGAAATTATAATGTGAAGTTTGATGCTTCGCATTTGAGCAGCGGAATGTATTTCTATCGCTTGCAAGCTGGTAATTATATTCAAACAAAAAAAATGATGCTTCTCAAATAAAAATAACCTCACCCTTAATCCCTCTCCTTATAAAGGAGAGGGAAATAGAGAGAGGTCGTTATTACATTTAATAAAAAGTTTAGTTCATGATAAATAAATTTACAGTTTCTTTGTTATTTGCCGGGTTATTTTTCTTTTACGCATGTAAAGAAAAATTAGTTGATAATCCGGTTGCTAATAAAGCTCCGATTACAAAAGTATTCCTCAATCCCGATAGCACGGTATCGCAGCAGCAAAGCACAATTACATTACACTGGAGTGGTGATGACCCTGATGGTTTTATTGTTGGCTACTATCTTTCATGGGATGGAATACATTGGTCATTCACTTCAAGCAACGATAGTCTTTTCTCATTACAAATAGGCGCAGTTGATACTATTTTCTCATTCAAAGTTTCTGCGGTTGATAATTCAGGCAACGGACAATATGACGCTCAAATTGTTCAGAATAATATTAACTACGGCGCTGAACCTTTCACCGATGTAAACGGAAACGGTAAATGGGATTCCGGCGAACCTTTTGTTGATATTGGATTAATTGATCCAAACCCTGCATCATTAAAATTGCCAATAAAAAATACTTCTCCTACAGTTGAATGGAATATTCTTTCAACACATCCGGATACATCATTTACTGTTATGTCCTTCGGCTGGAATGCATCTGATATTGACGGCGACAAGACGATTCAAAATATTAATATTGCTTTAAATGATACAAACAATTTCGTATCGATAAACGGCAGTGTTAAAATGGTTACAATCAGAACTAAAGATTTCTCCAATCCAAATCCGGTAATGGATATTTTAATTGATGGCGATCCGAATAATCAGGCTGCCAACGAAACTACGGGACAGAAAATAAAATTACCCGGATTACGCTATGATGCAAATAATATTTTCTATGTACAGGCAACTGATATTTCAGGTGCAAAATCTATTTGGTTAAGTTCTGCCGCACAAAAAAATAGCAAACCGGGGTGGTATGTTAAAAAACCGAAAGGGAAGTTTGTTGTAGTTGATGATTATAAAAAGAGTGATAACGCTCCAAGTTTTTATGCAAGTATGTTGGATGACAGTTTACAGCTTAAAAATAAATATGATTTTTACGACATTTTCAACCAGAAACCTCCATTTTTAAATTCAACATTTCTGGAGACTATAAAGTTGTTTGATTGTGTAATTTGGTACGGCGATAACGATCCATCACTTGATCTTGCAAGCTCCTCTGTACAAAAATATACTATTCTTGGTGGAAAGATATTTTTTTCATTGCAGTTTCCTCAATCAGTTGACCTGTCGCAAATTCAGGGTTTTCTTCCGATAATTCCGGATAGCAGCGATTATACAACTTTTCTTCCAACCGGTTCAATTGCTTCCGATACTACTCAGACCGATTATCCGAAGCTTCAAGTAACTTCTTCTTTGGCAAGGGCGCGCTCTTTTTATCTTAGTAATATTGGAGTTACTCCAATTTATTATTTCCCGAATAAGGAATTAAAAGGATTTATTGGATTTGAAAATAGTGAAAAGAATGTCTTTTTTATTGGCATGCCTCTGCACAAGGTTAACGGTTTCCCGGGGAGTGTGAAAAATTTATTAACTAAGGTACTATTCCAAGATTTCAATTTAACGCCATGAAATTATTACTCACCATATTCATCTTCTCTTTTGTTTCTCTTTTTGCACAAGAGACAGGAACAATAACGGGTAAAGTTATTGAGAAAAAGACAAAGGAAGCTTTGCTCGGAGTTAATGTTGTTCTTAAAGGAACCTATTACGGAGCTGCTTCTGATTTTGACGGTAACTACAGAATTAAAAATATTAATCCCGGAACTTACAATGTTGAAGTTTCACTCATCGGATACAAAGCAGTTAAGTTTGGCGCAATAAAAGTTGAACGCGGAAAAACAAAACAATTGGATATTGAGCTTGAAGAATCCGCCTTAACTTTAGGTCAGGAAGTTATAATAGTTGGCGCAAGACCAATGCTTGACGCTGAGGAAACTCAAAGTAAAAAAACAATTTCTAAAGAAGATATTCAAAATGCCAGACTTGAAAACATTTCTGATATTGTTGTTCAGCAGGCTGGCGTTGTTAAATCTGATAATGAAATTCACATTAGAGGTGGCAGATCTAATGAGAATGCTTTTTTATTAGATGGTGTTTCCGTTCAGGACCCTTTAGCCGGAACCGGTTTTGGTTTACAACTTTCGGCTAACGCTATTGAAGAAGTTGAAGTTATTACGGGGGGTTATAATGCTGAGTTCGGGCAAGCTACATCCGGAGTTGTTAATGTTCGGACAAAAGAAGGAGGAGAAAAATATCATGGTTATCTTTCATACAAAGATGATAATCTCTTCGGCAAAACTTCCTTACATGTTTTTAATACAGACATTGCTGAAGCAAATGTAAGCGGACCTGAACCAATAACTACTTACCTTCTTCCAGAATTAGGATTAAAAATTCCCGGCGAAATAACTCTTTTTGGAAATTTTTTTATGGGAGTAACCGATGGGATTACTCAAGGATACAATAAGTCCACCGCACGTCAAGTTGTTTCATCTATTTTTAACGGTTCGCGGTTTGCGCCGCGTGCTGAAAATAGTTGGTTCTGGCTTGGGAAAATTACATACAAAATATCGCCGACATTTAAACTGCAATATTCGTTTAATCAATCGGTAAATATCAATCAGAATTCACAGTCGTTACAGTCGAATCTTGAATATGTAGAGCCAAGTCCCGGTTACCAATATCCATTTCAAAACATTTTTGACAACGCGAACACTTATACGCACAATAATGTTTACCAGACGCTAAGCATTACGCATACTCTGAATCCGAAAACGTTTTATGAATTTAAAGTAAATGCTTTTTTCACTCATTTAAGAGCGGACGCCAATGGAAAGAAATGGAGTGAATATTTAGAGCCGCAGGATATTACAAATTTCCCGGTGCAATATTATAATACTACTCAAGATACTATCGGTGTTATTCCGGGAGACGGATTTTGGGATATTGGAAATCCTTATACCTGGCACGATCATTACGTTCAAGAGTTTTCAGTTAAAGGAGATTTGACAAGCTTTTTTGATGAAAAAAATAAATTGAAAACCGGATTTGATTTTCAAACACAGGAAATGCAGGTTGTTGATATTTATCAGCCATGGGTTGGCGAGTTAGGTTTGAATAATGATATTTATAAAGTACATCCCTCTAAAGGCGCTTTTTATGTTCAAGATAATATTAACTTTTCAGGGATGATCTTAAACTTCGGTTTGCGTATGGATTATTGGTTCCCGGGAAAATTTGTTGATGATGCTATTAAAAATCCAGACGTCATTACTATCCCGGATAAAGTTAGACAAAGTTATAAAGATCATACCTTCGACATTTTTGGCAGAAGATTTAAAGCAAGGTTAAGCCCAAGACTTGGAATTTCTCACCCGGTTTCGGATTATCAAACATTATTCTTTTCGTACGGACATTTTAGCAAATGGCCAAATCCTCAATTTGTTTACGCTAAATTAAATCCGGTCAGTGCACAGTCATCATTCCAAAAATTTGGAAATCCAGACTTAAATCCTGAAACAACAGTAGCGTATGAATTGGGGATAAAGACCCAATTTTCTCCAGACGACATTCTTACTTTGACAGCTTACTATAAAGATATTTTTGATTACGTAAGCACAAGATCAGCAATCATCACTTCCGGAAGACTTTCGTCGAAATCTTTCACTACCTATGTAAATTCCGATTATGCACGCTCAAGAGGCGTTGAAGTTGAGTATAAAAAAAGAATTGGGAAAACATTTACCGGCGCTTTTAATTTCACCTATTCAATTGTAACCGGAAAAAGTTCTTCACCGGATGAAGGAGTACTTGTTCAAAGAGGTTCATTGTCTGAATCAATTAAAGAATTTTATATGACGTGGGATCGTCCGCTCAACGCCTCGGTTTCAACTAATTTTTATATCGAAAAAAATAACGCATTGTTTGGTTTCGGAAATGGAATATTGGATGATTACAATATTTATATTAGAGCTCAATTTGAATCGGGGAAAAGATATACTCCGGCTTATTTTACAGGTAAATATTTAACCGACGGCAGACCGGAATATGTTACGATCTTAAATGACAGAAATAACAAGATTGGACAAAATTGGTTTTGGATTGATCTCAACTTTGAAAAATATATAAAAATTAATTCGTTGAATTTTACGGTTTTTGCAGAAGTCAATAACCTGTTCGACTCAAAGAATCCGGCAATAATTAATCCTACAACCGGTAAAGCGTATGAGCTTGGCAATCCGACTCCGACAGGTTGGAATGATCCGTTGTATCCCGATCTGCAAGCGCCGATCAGTGCATATCCTTTTAATCCGGCAAGATATTTAACAAGACGCAATATAAAATTTGGGATTAGTCTGAGACTCTAATTATAAAGAATGATTGAAGAACAAGGATTAACGATATACGATTTATGAAGTGAATAATGAATAAGCGCGAACTTGAAGAACGGTTAATAAATTTTGCTGTATTGATTATTAATATTGTTGAATTTATGCCAGATACAAAGGCGGCAAATCATTTAAGCGGACAATTATTGCGTTCGGGAACTTCTCCTGCATTAAATTATGGTGAAGCGCAAAGTGGAGAATCACGTAAAGATTTTATCCATAAAATAAAAATTGTTTTGAAGGAATTGAGAGAAAGTCATATTTGTATGCAGATAATTTACCGGACAAAACTTTATAAGTCGGAAGAAAAACTAAGCCAAGCATTAAACGAATGTAATGAGTTAATTTCAATTTTTGTAAAAAGTGTTGAAACCGCAATGAAAAATGACAATGAGAATCGACAAAATAATCTTAAATCAAAAATCGTTAATCCTTGTTCTTAAATCAATTATTAATGTAAAAGAACGAATGATAAAATTTACTTTTAACCCTGATAAATTTCTGATGAAAAAAATTTTAATAATAATATTTCTGCTCATATCAATTCACTCAGAAACTAACGCCCAGCTTTTCCCTGTGCTTGGTGGGCAGCGGGCGGGAATATCAACTGCACAGTTTCTAAAAATTGGTGTCGGCGGAAGAGCGGAAGCAATGGGAGAAGCATTCATCGCAGTAGCTAATGATGCCTCTGCACTTTATTGGAATCCTGCTGGTTTGGTCCAATTTTCGGATGATCAAGTAATGTTTTCTCATAACAAATGGGTTGTAGATATTAACCATGAATTTGTCGGAGCCGTCTATCATTTAGATGAATCAAACGCTTTTGGTTTATCATTTACATCTTTATCTATGCAGGATATGCCGGTAACAACAGAATTTCAACCGTTTGGAACCGGTGAATATTTTGGTTTTGGTGACATTGCGTTTGGCGTAACTTATTCAAGAAAAATGACCACACAATTCAGTTTCGGCGGTACGGTTAAATATATCGAAGAAACTTTAGATAAATTGAAAATGCGCGGTGTGATGATCGATCTGGGAACATATTATTGGACAGGTTTAGGTAGTTCAAGATTTGCAGTTGCCGTTACAAATTTTGGAAATAATTTAGCGCCGGATGGAGAAGTTAAACTCATCGGCAAAAGAAAAAAATCTGAGTGGCAGGCTTTTTCTCCACCGACGATGTTCAGAATCGGTTTTGCGTTTGAGCCTTATCAAACTGAAATGAATAAAGTGACGGCTTCGATTCAATTAAATCATCCAAATGATAACAGCGAGAACTTTGCTCTTGGAGCAGAATATACTTTTCAAGAACCGTCTCTCAATTCATCATTTTTCTTGCGCGGCGGTTATAAGTTTAATGTTGAAGAACAAAATTATTCTTTTGGCGCCGGTGTAAATGTGCCGGTTAGTTTTGCGAAAATCACTCTTGATTATGCCTATTCCAATTTTGTTAGATTAGGAACGGCTCATCGATTCTCAATTATTTTAGGTCTGTAAAAAAGATGAAAAAATATTTTAAATATATTCTTCTCATAATTCCATTTTTCATTGGCTGCGGAGATAAATTGGATCTCAACCAATTTAACAGTAATTCAAAAAATGTAAACCCCACCGGAGATACCGTTTACGTTCAATTGTCGCCTTCATGGGAAGGATTTAATAATCCTCAGGCTATTTTAGTCGGCAAAGAACCATTTATTTATGTGTGCGACACCGATAATGATAGAATTGTTATGCTTAATACTGCCGGAACAGTGTTGGGAATAAAATCTATAAAACATCCGGTTGCAATAGCTCAAGATTACAGATTAAACTTAATTGTTTGCGCTCAATTTGATACTTTAATCGGCGGAGTTACAAGTACCTTTAGCGCAGTTTATAAAATTGATCTGTTTGCCGCGCAACATGATTTAGCGAATGCATCCCTTACTAGAATTTTACCGCGTGCAGCCGACTTTAATTATCCTTTAAGAAAATATACTGCGGTAGCTGCATTTTATGATAATTCTTTTTACGTAGCGAGAAACGGACCGAGTAACACAAGCGTTTATGATCCGGATAATTCTATCTTAAAATTTCAACCTAAAAAGTATTTTAATGCTGGAGAAGGGGATTCACTTATCGGAAGAGTTCCAAACTTAGATCCGTTAAGTTCAGGATTGATCTCTGCAAATGGCATCAACTCCATCACTCCATTTAGCAAAAGGAATGTTGATTTTATTGCTACCTTTTCCGGCGAGACAAGTTTTAAAGCCCAATGGTTTCACTTTTTTGCTTCTGCCGTGGAAGAAAAATATGTTAGTCAATTTTATCCACAGTTAGGAACTCCTTTTGCGCAGCCAAATAAGTTTGGTAAGCCGACCGGAAGCTGTATCGATCAATATGGAAATATTTTTATTGCAGATGGCGATGCTGCCAGGGATAGCGTTTATAAGTTTAACCAATATGGCGATGAGATACATTCTTTCGGCGGACCGAAAGTGTTTGTAAAACCTTCCGGAGTTGCTTTTTTAGATAAAACATTGTACGTCCTTGATGCCGGAAGTAATAAAATTTTACGGTTTATCCTCTCGACCGACATACGATAATACCTAACCTGGACAGACCAGAACCAAAAAGGGAATAATGAATAACGCACACGCAAAGCGTGACGAATTTCGAAAGTCAAAAAATTCATCTTTCATTATTCCATGTTCAATATTCGATATTCAATCCGCCGTGGCGGACAAGAATAATATTCTGCCAAAAAATGTCAGAATGTGAAATATTTTATACCAAAGGAAAATCATGAAGAAAATTATCCTATTCAACTTTCTCTTACTTCTCATTATCTGTTTGCCGGAAGTAAAAGGGCAGTCAATTGTTATTAATGAAATTTATAATTCAAGTCTAACTACTGATGAATGGATAGAATTTTTAGTTTTACAGGATGGATTAGACCTTCGTGGATGGAGTATAAGAGATTTTAGTTCCAGTGGTGGAGCTCAAACCCCATTGAATTTTACAAATAATGAAATGTGGAGTAATCTAAAAAAAGGAACGATCATTGTGGTTCTTGGCGGAAATGCTTTAACAGAAGATTTAGATGTAAGTGATCATACTTTAGCTGTAAAAGGTAGTAATTCATTATTTTTTACCGGTACTGCTTTTTTAATAGGGGGAACTTCGGAAGCTGTTGAAATTAGAAATGCATCTGCTACACATATTCATGGAATTTCATGGGGAGCTAATAACGCAAATAGTATTCCCGAACCAAAAATTCATTTTGCCGGAACTTCAAAAAGCAATACTTCTATTTACTTTAATGAAGATGCACTTTCAAAAATAAGTGTAATTGCAAATTGGACAATAGACGGAATTCCTTCGCGTGGTGTGGGAAATACTCCGAACAATATAGCATGGATTAATAGTTTAAGAGCGCGATCAGAAGGTTCCGGAACAGTTGCAATTTCTCCTTTGGTGGTTGGCGGTGATTCACTCATCAACTTAACTTTCAATTATATTAAAGACAGCAAATATTCCATTAGCTCGATGAAAATTATTTTCCCAAATGGATTTGTCTGGTCTAAAAATCTCTCCGATGTTAACGTTACAAATTTTACCGCTGACAAAACTATTTCGGAAGATACAATATCCTTCACCAATGTAGTTTTTGCATCAGATTCTACTGTAATAATAATAGCGAATGCTACTTCTCCCATGTTCACCGGGTATTATAAATTTCAATTTCTTACCGGAAGTGGTAGTGTTTTAGGAACGGTAACACCGCTTCCGATAATAACGGTTTACGGTGCGCCAATTCCAATCTCCGAAGCGAAAGTTAATGATGCAACAGGTTTAGGGCTGCACAATGGTGATTTAGTTACCTTACGCGGAATTGTTACCGTTGGTGTTGAATTTGGAAGTCCCAGCGCTATGCAGGATAACAGCGGAGGAATTTCCGTTTACGGTTCTGCCTTTTCTGATTTTGTTAAAGTTGGCGATGAGGTTTTAGTTACCGGAAGACTCACACAATTCAGTGGACTAAATCAAATTGAACTTCCTATCGTTCATTCAATTTTAAGCAGCGATAACAAATTAGACCCGATAGTTGTAACTCCATCTCAATTAAGCCATGATGGACAAAATGGAATAGAAAATTATGAAGGACTTCTTGTTCGCTTAAATGGCGTTTCCGTTTCTGAAATTAACGGAAGTCCGGTTACAAGTTGGGCATACAAAAATTATATGTTAACCGGTTCATCTTCATCTGATACTGTTCAATTAAGAATTGACAATAACACCGCGCTTATCGGGTTAGTTGCCCCGGCAGGCAAGTTTGATATTATTGGAATTCTCAGTCAATATAAATCAAGCTCACCGTTTATCGGCGGATATCAATTTATGCCGAGAATTCCTGCTGATATTATTTCCAACGGACCAATCATTGATAAATATCCGGAAGAAGTTGATTTATCGGAAAATTCAATCAGTTTAAATTGGGGAACGGTAAATGCAGGAACTTCAAGAGTCCGTTATGGAAAAACTACAAATTATGAATTAGGAATTGTTTCTCCCGATGACAGTTTAAGAACTGATCATTTAGTAGCGATAACAGGATTGAATCCGGCGACAATTTATAATTTACAAGCTTTTTCCGTGGCGAACTCAGATACAAGTTTCTCCGGAAATATTATTTCGAGCACTTCTTCTGCGGCTCCAACAACCGGGGAGATAAATGTTTATTTCAATAAAAGCGTTAATACTTCGGTTTCCACCGGCGTAAATGCTGCCGGGAATGTTGATTTCAAAGCGCAAATAATTAAAAGAATTAATAATGCAAAACATTCAATTGATTTGGCAATCTACAGCTTAAGCGGAACCGTAGGCGCTGAAATTGCAACTGCACTTATTAATGCAAAAAATAGGGGAGTAAAAATTCGGGTAATAGGTGAATATGATAATCACACAACCGCGCCCTGGTCAACTTTGCAGAATAATGGTATTCCCGTTATCAGCGATCAATTTGGAAATAACGACGGCACCGGACTAATGCACGACAAATTCTATATTTTTGATTATCGCGGTGGCACAGCAGACAGCATTTGGGTTGTAACCGGTTCATGGAATGCGACCGATCCGGGAACTAACGCCGATAGACAAAATATAATTGAATTTCAAGATGTTGCTCTTGCAGGCGCTTATCAAATTGAATTTGAAGAAATGTGGGGAAGTAATACAGAGGTTGCAAATCCGCAAAATTCCCGCTTTGGCGCCCGTAAATTGAACAACACTCCGCATACATTTGTTATTGGAGGAAGGCATGTTGAAAGTTATTTTAGTCCAAGCGATAGAACCACTGCATTTATAGGTAAAACTCTGGGCAAAGCAAAAAAATCAATTGATGCATCCATACTAACATTTACGCGAAAAGAATTGGCAGACTCCGTTATTTCCTTGCATAAAAGAGGAGGCAAGACCCGTATTGTAACTGATAACAACACCGATACCGGCAATCAATTTGCTTATCTACAATCAAATGGTGTTGATATTATATTAAAAGGCGGAAGCGGATTGTTGCATCATAAATATGCGGTAATTGATGCAGAGTTTGGAGAAACTCCATATTTAATTACCGGTTCCCACAATTGGTCTTCTGCGGCAGAAAATAGTAATGATGAAAATACCGTGATTATTCAAGATGCACAGATTGCGAATTTATATTTACAGGAATTTACCGCAAGATATTATGAAGCAGGCGGAACAGATTCCATCGTTATTTCGGATGTCGAAAACAGTGGTAATCTTCCGGTTGAATATTCGTTAAATCAGAATTATCCAAATCCATTTAATCCTTCAACAACTATCCAATATTCGTTAAAGGAAAGCGGAAAAGTTGATTTAGTAGTTTATAACATGTTGGGACAAAAAGTTATTTCGCTTGCAAATGAATTTCAAAATTCCGGAAGCCATGTGGTTAAGTTTGATGCCTCTCATTTAGCTTCAGGAATTTATATTTACCGCATCAAAGCGAACAACTTTACGGCATCAAAGAAGTTACTGCTGTTGAAGTAGGAGTATTGTTTTGATTTCTAGGGATGAATCCGGATTAATAGATTTGATATAGAATTAGTTCATTCTAATGAGGGTTTGTTCTCTATTGCGATAGATAATATAACTCCAACGTTTATTGCGGAGAATGTTAGTCATAAAGCACTTTCGGATTTTAGCATAAATGAGAAACTCGTTTTTGGAATATGGTACAATGTCTCGCTTCAATTCTTCGCCAACCAAAAAGTTTTACCATCTTCCGAAATTTTACGACTAAAAGATTAAGGTTGCTCCTTCTCCTTCCCAATCAATTTTCTGCGTTCTTAAAACTTCGGTCAATTTTGCTGTAGTGAAATCAACGCCTTCCCAGTCACCAATAATATTGCCATTATTCAATACAACAATTCTTGGTGGGTTCTTCTCAAGAAACGGGAAAAACTCTGTTGGATCAATAATAGCATAATGTGCTTTTAAGCCTGAAGCCGCAAAAAAAGGTGCTACCTGATCTTGTTCTCCAAGGAAGAGAATATAAACATTTGGAAATTGTTTATTCTTCTGTAAAACAGCAATCTCTTTTGAGGCTTCTAAACAATGGTCGCAATCAAGACTTAAGAAGGCGACTATCGTAACACCTTTATCGACATTTCCAGCTCCATCGTTGTATGTGTTAAATTTTCCAAAGATAGAAGTAGTATGAGGTAATTGTGGCTTTACATTTTTTTTTGGCAATGACGTAGTATCTGTCTGTAGGGCAACAGTTTTTTGTTTGGTTTGTTGTTGAGGTTTTGTTTGATCAGCGGTAAGCGAATCTTTGTGTAGCGGCAGCGCGGAAGCAGTTACTGCCTGCTGTTCTGAAAACTGAGTTATGTAACTCTTCACCGGAAAAATAATAAATACTAAGAGAATTATAAGTCCTGTGGTAATACTGCCGGAGATTATTTTCACCGGTTCAGGTTCTATTTTTATCCACGCGAATACCAGCGCAGCTATCATGATAATATTTTTGATAAGAGCGGCAAGATTGCTCATCTTAATAATTTGTCCGAAACATCCGCAATTATCCTGACTGCCATTTGCAATGATGGTATAAGAAAGATATAAACTGAAAAACAACAACAGAGAAAGCGCCATGGGAATAAATACCCGGCGTCGGGAAAAAGGGAGTAACATGTTCAATCCGATGATCAATTCACCAATGATAAGAAAACGCGCCAGGAACGGCGTAAGCCCCCATGAGGTTAGATTATCCCGAACTAATTGAAACTCGAAGGCGGTAATAGGAAATAATTTTGCGAACCCGCTTAAAAGAAAAAGAAATCCTATAACAATACAGATATAACCGGCGATTCTATGATGTTTAGTCTGTTCCATGTGCCTTAAAAGTAATATAAATCTTATAAAAACAATTTAACTTTTTACCGGTTCAGCTGCAATCGGAAATCAGCATTCATAAAACTGTATTTACTCTGAAAACTATTGCCTTGCAAGACAAGTGAAATTATTTTTAGATGAAAATATATCTTGCCGGAAGATATTTTCATCTCTATGTTTACATAAGCAATAGTTAATTATTCCCGACTTGTCGGGATTGTTCTTTGAATAGTTGAATTATTCCCGATAGTTTTTAAATGATAATGGAAATTATTGCAATTATTTCTGAGTACCTTTCGGCAAAATCCTTAGGTATAGAAAAGCATTATTGTCCCGTTTATTCAATTAGAACATTGAAGTATTAAGCTTATTTATGATTATATGATTTGTTTTGCTTAAAGGGAAAATTCATGCTGTGCAAAAGTTAACTCCACTCTTCTTCAGAATTTTTTAGGATAGATAAAAATATTCATTCTAAAATAATTTCTCTTTTCTATCTTTTAAAAAATATCCCCGAATTATTTTTATCGAAATCTAAGCGCTAAGATGAAACTTTTCGTTATGAGAAAATTTCGTTGTACCAAAGACGGATTACTTCATAATGAAAGCATAACGCAACAAGTTGCAATTATAAATAATAAATGAACACTCAAAATATTCCGCAATGGCAGACATGTTTGACATAAAAACAAAAATTTATATGACAATACAATAAATCATTAAGCCATTCCAACAGGCATGTAAAACAAATGTTAAGAAATAATATTAAACACAGAAATAATAAAACTCATCAGGAGGATTTATGTTCAACTTTGTTAGACTTATTGCGCTCATTACAATTATCCCGTTTTTGCTTAATGCACAAACAATCACTTCAAAAACTTCAGGTGGGAATTGGGAAGATCCCAATACCTGGATAGGAGGTGTAATTCCAAATCAAAATAACGATGTTGTTATAGATGGGTCTGTTCTTGCTAATAACAATGTATGCAATAATCTGACAATCAACTCAGGAGGCACACTTCAAGCTGCGTCACCCGGTTACTGCTGTTATGAATACACCTTGACGATAATGGGCAATGTGCTCAACAATGGAATAACGCGGAACAATCCGGACGGCAACTGGCTGGCGTTGAAAGTTTCCGGTAATATTACCAACAACAATTCATGGAAGCACACGCGAACGGACTTGACGGGAAATGCTGACCAGCATTTAACATCTGCACTGAATAAGATATTTGAAAGTGCTTTCAAGGTGACTGATTCACTTGGTGGAATCATCGCAAACTCAGCCTTGGAATTCAGTCAGTCTATTGATTTGAATGGTTGTATTCTCAATATGAATAACAACTCGCTCACTCTAAATGGTGGATCAGCCACAGTATTTAATGGACGAGTGATTAACACCGGAGATCTTATCGGTCGGGGAAGTCCAACTTTGTACAACATCACTTATGAAGGAAGTCCAAATATCAAAGGACTCTTTCAAGCGAAAGATGCAGTGGTAAAAGGAACTTTAACGGTTGTTGATACTATACAGAGTTGGTCACCAGGCTACTGTTGTTATGAATATTTCTTGAGGATAACAGGCGATGTGATCAATAATGGAGTCATACGAAACGATCCGTACGGCAACCGGCTAACGTTGATAGTCACCGGTAATATTACCAACAACAATTCATGGACGCACACGCGAACGGACTTAACAGGGAGTTCCGACCAACACTTAACATCTACCCAGAATAAAATATTCGAAAGTGCTTTCAATATCACTGACTCTCTTGGTGCAATCATCGCAAACTCAGCGTTGGCATTCAGCTTAGATGTAAACTTGAATGGTTGTATCCTTGATATGCAAAACAACTCACTCACTCTAAATGGGGGATCAGCCACAGTATACAATGGACGAGTGATAAACACGGGTGATCTTGTCGGTCGTGGAAGTCCAACTTTATACAACATCACTTATGAAGGAAGTCCGAATATCAAAGGACTTTTTATGGCGAAAGATGCCGCTGTAAAAGGAACTTTAACGGTTGTAGATACTTTGCGGAGCTGGTCGCCTGGTTATTGTTGTTATGAGTATTTCTTGACGATAACGGGCGATGTGATCAACAATGGAGTTATACAAAACGATCCGTACGGCAACCGGTTAACGTTGATAGTCTCCGGTAATATTACCAACAACAATTCATGGAAGCACACGCGAACAGACCTGGTCGGGAATGGGGACCAGCATTTAACATCTGCACAGAATAAGATATTTGAAAGTGCTTTCAAGGTGACCGATTCACTTGGTACAATCATCGCAAACTCAGCATTGGAATTCAGTCAGGATATAAATTTGAATAGTTGTGTCCTTGATATGCAAAACAACTCACTCACTCTAAACGGGGGATCAGCCACAGTTTACAATGGACGCGTGATAAATACGGGTGATCTCGTCGGTCGTGGAAGTCCAACTTTAGACAACATCACTTATGAAGGATACACGAATATCAAAGGACTCTTTCAAGCGAAGGATGCAACAATACAAGGGACGTTAACAGTTGTTGATACTTTGCAGAGTTGGAGTCCTGGCTACTGTTGTTATGAATACCCCTTGACGGTAATGGGCGATGTGATCAACAATGGAGTAATACGAAACGATCCGAACGGCAACCGTCTGGCGTTGAAAGTCTCCGGTAATATTACCAATAATAGCAAGTGGATTATCGGAGCCACGAGACTTACCGGCAGCGGCAAGCGGACACTTATCGCCACAGGCATTCAAGGCGCTATCGAAGCAACAGGAGCTAATGTTAGTCTTACCGGTAACAATATCCTTCCTCACTTAACTGTTAACAGTGATGCTTATTGCGAAGTAGATGGAGATGGCTACTTACAATTTTTAGAAGAAACTGCAGTAGGAAATCTAATAAATAAAGGAAAAGTGATCCTAACAAAAGCTATCAAAACAACCGGAGATTATGCATTCTTTGCTATAAAAGCTAAATTAACTTCAATCGCTGATATCGATTCACTCACGATCGAGTCGTACGGTAATCAAATTCCATTTTCATTCTCCAACGGTGTAAAAAGATGGTGGCGGATAAAACAAACTCCTGCTGTAATGAAGACTACATTTAATACTTTAACATTTTATTACAGCGACAGTGAACTTGGAAGTAATAATGAATCATCTTTACAAGTATTTTATTCTGATGACAGCGCAAAGACTTGGAAGCAGATTTCAATTTCTTCGAATGTTACACGAAATATTACAGAGAACTATTTAACTATTTCCGATGTCCCGGGAGAAGGAGATTATCTACTTTCTTCCAGCGCAGATCCAACATCAGTCAGTCCGTCAATTATTACAGCAGTGATCGGCAGTTCAAACATTAGAGTTGGAGCGCCAACAAGATTAAAAATTCAATATGTGAATAATAGTGATATATCTGCGGAAGATTTTTTTATTACTATAAACACCGGCAGAAAAGTACATATCAAAAGTGTTGAGGTTCCTTTAGAAGGCGGTGGATTTATGAGTTTTCCGAAAGACAGTTTGTTTTACAATAATGAAGACACAACCCTGGCTATGTACGCATTAAAGATGGCGCCGAGAGAGGAAAGAACGTTTGATATAATTGTTATCGGTGATGTTCCAATGCGCGGTAAAACATCTTTATCCAATGTGCTATTTATTGATCCGGTTTCAATCACAGCTGCCGCAGCAGTTACCTGGGTCGCATGGAAAGCCGGGACGTTTGTTATCTGCAAAGGAATTGATTACTTGGGTGATAAAGCTACAGAATGGATAAAAATGTCTCCCGAAGAACAAAAGCGTTATGATCAAGAGGTAAAAGGTGGAATACCAACCGAGCTTAAAGAAAGACCCGGTGCGATGAAATCATTCGCTATTAAAACAGTCGGAACACAGATATTGAAAAAGACGTTAGACATAGCGCCCGGCGGTGCATCAGCCGCACAAATAACCAATACGATTACTCAAAACGTTAGCAAAGTTGCACCAAGTTTAAGACAAAGAATTTTTAATTGGTTCTACAAAGAAACCGGTTTATATGGTGTTGAAACAACCGAAAATGGAAACACCTATCAACCGCAAGTTTCAACGGTAACGCAAAAGAAAGGAACACTTGTTACCTCATGGGATCCAAATGAGAAAGTTGGTCCGAATGGTTACGGAGATCAGAAGTTCATAACATCCGCCGGAAAAATGATATATCAAATACTTTTTGAGAACAAGAAAGAAGCCACAGCGCCGGCTTATAAGATTGTTATAGTTGATACTTTACTTTCTGAATTTGATCCGGAAACTGTTGAATTTGGGAAAACGAGTCATGAAGGCGCACAATACCAATGGAACATTAGCCGTACCGGGAATATTTTGAAATGGGAAATTGAAGGAATTGAACTGCCTCCTAATGTAAATCCGCCGGAAGGAGAAGGCTGGGTTTCTTTTACAGTTTCTCCGAAGAGCGGTTTGGCATCCGGTACTGATTTGAAGAACGAAGCAACAATTGTGTTTGATTTGAATAAGCCGATAACAACAAATGAATATTCAAACCGGTTGGATTTTAGTTCACCGACAACAATAATGGATCAGCTTGCACAATCAATAAATGATACGAGTTTTACTGTAAAATGGAAAAGTAATGATGGTGCAGATGGATCCGGAGTTGAATCAGCTACAGTATTTATGTCGGTTGATAATGGACCATTTAATATGGTAGGTACATCAAATTCCGATTCCCTTATCGTTAAAGCATTAACTGAAACTCACACATATTCGTTTTACGCATTAGCAAATGATTTTGTAGGGAATGTTGAGACCGTACATCCAACGGCAAGCACCACGCAAGTAATAAATTCATTTGATGTACTTAATGATGAAATTCCCAAGACATATTTCCTTTATCAGAATTATCCCAATCCGTTTAATCCTTCAACCACTATTCAATATTCATTGAAGGAAAGTGGGAAAGTTGACTTAGTTATTTATAACACGTTAGGACAAAAAGTTATTTCTCTTGTCAATGAGTTTCAGAATCTCGGCAACCATGTAATAAAATTTGATGCATCTCGTTTAGCTTCCGGAATTTATATTTATCAGATTAGAGCTAATAACTTTTCCGCATCAAAGAAGTTAATTCTCCTGAAATAGGAAATTAGTTCTCGTGGTGGGCAGGGAATGGTCCTTGACCACAAAGTGAGGAACGGAAACGGTTAACGTGAATGTTGTTGGACAAAAATATTTTTATTGCTTGAGGAATTGTGGAAAATGGTTTAAATTTGTCCATAATAATTATTGAGAGATGAGGCAACTTTATTTCTTCATTAGTTTTAAATAGAAAAACATTACCACACCGGGCAAATGATAAGTTACCATTCCCTTGCTTACTCCATACAAAGAAAAACGGATATTGTGCATTTATGAGTGAAAAAACAAATGGAATACATAAACCTGTCCGCCTCTGGAGGATGCAGCGCAGTGCAGTAATGTATTCTTTAAGTCATGTTACGCAAAAGGTTGAGTTGGTTTCTTAATCATACTCTTAATCTTTTTCTTAATCTGCTGAAATTACGAAAAAATGAGTAAGATTAAGAAAACAATTACGATTAAGAATTTTTTCTCTTAACAAATGCGTAAGGTGACCTTTAATTAACTAAATGGTACAGGCGAATTAATAGTTATATGCTTGAATTGATGATACAAAAAATTATTAGTGAAATAAGAGATAGTACCAATAAACCAAGAAAACAATTTCAGTTGCTTTCAAATTTAGTGTCTTGGAACAAGCTTTGTGCAAGCATGGATACTATTGAAGATAGTGAATTAGCAATTGATAATTATATAAAGCTTCCTTCATTTGATGGTTTTACTGGAGGTTATTTATTCATCTATGGTTTATTACAAGCATTATACTTGCAACAAGATGCCGTAAATCATCTTTCGCAAGCGTTATTCAACGAAAACATCGATTACAAAAAAAAATATCCAGAGATTTATAAAATAAGAGAGTTGCGAAATAATGCAATCGGTCACCCAACTAACTGTGGAGACGGACAGTCTTTTTGCGTGATATCAAGAATCTCAATACAAAATAATAGCTTTTCGATATGCCATTATTTCCCTAACAAAGATCCTAAATTTGAGGATGTTGACATTAATCTTGTTATCTCAACGCAATCATCTTTAATAAAAACTATTCTGGAACGAATCATAAATGAGTTGAAAATGGAAGAAAATAATCATAGGCATAAGTTTAATTCTTCGCAGCTTGCATCAATTGTCCCTAATTCATTAGACTATCATATCTCAAAATTGTATGAAGGAATGCACTCTCCAGATTACAATAAATTAACTCTCGTCAAAATGAATATTGATGTGTTGAATAGAGTTTTGGTGGATGTAACAAAAAGTATTGAAGAAAGATTTAATAGTATTAATGCTATCGATGAATTGAAAAGATTACTGCCAAAATTAAAATATATTCTAGACCATCTTAATGAATTACTTCAATCAAATAATTATTCTCAAAATATTGATTCAGAAGTATATGTTGATTCATTCCAAAAAGAATTTGAATTACTCAAAGAAATATTAAAAGAAATTGATGATGATTATAAAAAAAACGTATAACAATTTCTTCAAGCAGCCCGCTTAAAATTGTTCAGCATTTATTCTGTATTAAAGTTGCGTTGTAAAAGTAAATTGCTCTTTAAGTATTGTTAGCAAAACTAATTTACAAATAATTATTAGCGTTGGCTTTTCAGTGTTGCATTGTTGTTCTGGGCGGCGCATTAGGCGCAACATCGTTCGGCAGTATCAAAATTAGAGTGTAAAATTTATGAACAAACTTGTAATCTTTTTTTCTGTTTGCAGCTAAGTTGGTAATGCATTGTAAGTAAAAATAAAAAAGCATCAACAACTTTTCTGTTTTTGGAGAAAAGAATATCATCGGAAATATTTTCAGGAGTTGCTATGAGAAAATTCATTTTACTATCCATTTTAATATGCACTTTCAGCTTTATATCCTGTAAAAAAGAATCAGTTTCAGAACCTCAGGATAATTCCAACCAAAAAATTGAAGTCATAAAAAACGATATACCTTTCCCAACTGATATGTACTTTAGAATACCTTATACGTTAAAAATGTGGGAATTTGAAAAGGAAGGGCTGACATTAGAACAAGTTCAGATTTTGGACTACAATTCAAACACAGAACTATTTACAATAGAGAAATCCCAACTGCCTTTAATTTTTAAAGAGCCTCTTCAGCAGTTTCCATACTTTGCGCAAGATAAAATCTTTTACTACTACATGTCTATCCAGCTTCCTCTTGCTTTAGATAAACCAAAACCTGCAAAGATTTTTCATCGGTTTATACTAAAGAATAGTAAAAATGAAAACGTAGTGGTGGAAGGAGGATCATTTGTCCCGCGGTTTAATGAATCACCCGTGGTTATAGGATCGCCTGTTAAAGGAAAAAACTGGATCTTCATGAATCAATCGTCTATGGGCTCACACTTTAAAATTTTATTCTTTGTAAACTCTAAAATAATGAGCAGTGAAAGGTTTGCTTTTGATAATGCGCGGCTTAATGATTCTTTTAATGCCTATTAACAGGGCGATCCTAAAGTTAACAGCTCATATTTTAATTACCTTGATACTCTTTATGCTGTTTCAAATGGAGTAATAACTTCCATTACGGATGGCAGGCCTGAAAATAATGGCAATGCACAGGATGTTCAATTTAACAATCTTGATGAGATGGACGGCAATTACTTAAAGATGGATATCGGAAACGGCATGTATGCTCTCTATGCTCACATTCATCCAAATTCTTTTTTTGTAAAAGTTGGAGACATTGTTAAGGAAGGTGATCCTTTGGCTTTAGTTGGTAACTCAGGTAATTCAACATCTCCCCATCTTCATTTTCAAATTTCCGACGGTACAGATTTCCTGTCAAATGGTATTCCGTTCGTATTAAAGACTTATACTAAACTTGGAGTTACGACGCAGGTATTTATTAACGCTATGCCGGAGGAATTCACCGTTATTTCTTTTTAAGCGAATATATTTGCACTTATAAGGAAAAAGAATTATCTGAAGGAAAATTACTTTCCAACACTTCAAAAGCGGAAAGATTCTTAATAGGAGAAAACAGCAGCTATAGTTTTGGACTTGATAGCATGGGTGATTGGGTTGGACATTCAGGCGGAATCTTTGGATGGAATACCATGGTGTATTACAACACAATTAAAAAAGTATCAATTGTTGTTCATACAAACACTTTGGAAAAAACCCCGGCAGGTGCGGCATTTAATGAGTTCGGTAAAATCATTAACAGCTTATAATTCATAACCTGATAAACCAGAACAAAAGATTTATTCTGTAAAGACGGGGCATGCCCCGTCTCTACTCTTAATCTAAAAATATTCTTGCCATCCTGCGTAGAATATTTTTACTAACTATTTAAAAATGCAACCACTGAAAGAAAAAGCACTCAGGTTGAAAATGAAACATCAGGCTGGAAATGGGGAATAATTTATTATAACGCAATGGATAAGAGAATCATACTACCGAATAGAATTGGACTTGGTATAACATTTAATTTCGCTCACCCAATTTCAATACTCATAACTGTTGGAATTTTTATTTTCATTTTACTAAATTTGATCGTTGCACTATCATAATAGTTATAGTAAAAAACATTTCAGCATATCAATATGAGTAAACCATATGCAGCAAAAACGTAAAGATCATGAACCACCTGCGGTAATTGCTAGAAAAGGGTGGCGGTACCATCACTTAGGTATTCCAACTACAATTCCTCGTCCAAATGAACGGCATCTCAAACATCTAAAAGTGTTTGTTGAAGGTTTTGAGAGCAGTCCTTACGGAATTGAATGGATTCGTTTCGAACCAGATTGCCAGGTATCGGAACTCATTAGAACAGTTCCGCACATTGCATTTGAAGTAGATGATCTTGATACTGCATTAGCCGGTCAAACTTTAATAGCTGAAATAAATTCCCCATCAGATGGAGTAAGAGTAGCTATGATTATTGATGATGGCGCGCCGATTGAACTTTTAGAATTTGACAAGTCAAAAAAGAAGTGAGTAGAAGATTGCAAGAAAACAAAATTGTAAAATTGCGAGATTGAAGTTATTAATCGGATTTATTATCCAAATGAAAATGATTACGATTATGATTAAGAAAAAATTGAGGAAACATGGAACAAAAAGATATTACTGAAATCTATAAAACATATTCACCTAAAATAGTTTTGTATCTCTCACGATTTGTCGGGAAAGATGATGCGGAAGATTTAATGCAGGAAGTGTTTCTTAAAGTATTTAATTCAATTGATTCATTTAAAGGTGATTCTCAAATCTCTACTTGGATATATAAAATTGCTACGAATATAGCCATCGACAAATTAAAGAGTTTCAATTATCGAAAAGGAAAAAGTAAAACAACTTCGCTTGATTATGTTGAGCCATTAAAAGTCAAGGATAAATCAGCGAGCAGTGAATCTGATATCGAATATAGTTTCTTGAAGAAAGAGATGAACCAATGTATTGCAGATTATATTAATAAGCTGCCGGACAATTACAGAGCAATATTCTTGCTTAAAGAATACGATGATTTTTCAATTGATGAAATAGCGGAAATAACGGAAATGTCCCGCGATAACGTTAAAATTCGTCTGCACCGTGCACGAAAGAAATTACACGATCTACTTCTAGCAAACTGTTCTTTTTATTACGATGAGTATTCCAAATTATGCTGCGATAAAAAATAGGAGCAGCTTCAAAAACCAAATCATGGTCTCCCACCGGTTGCCTAAACCTTTGATCGGGCTCAAATAGGGAGGCATTTCACTTTTTAAACTGTCCACAAAGTAAGAAAAGTGATTTTATTGAGGTAATTTATTTGAAAAGAAATTTTAAAAGGTTAATTTTTGACCAATAATTTTTAATCTTCAGGAGAACCATGAATCGCCCAAAAGGAAAAATCATTCAAGTTATCGGACCGGTTGTCGATATTCATTTTGAAAATAATCACTTACCCAAAATTTTAAACGCTGTAATTATTCCAAGAACCAATACTGAAGGAATTGCAGAAGAATTAGTTGTAGAAGTTCAACAACATTTAGGTGAAGACCGCGTTAGAACCATCGCAATGGATACCACAGACGGATTAGTTAGAGGAATGGATGCCTTTGATACCTTAGAACCCATCTCTGTTCCGGTTGGACCGGAAACGCTCGGAAGATTAATAAATGTAATCGGAAAAGGAATAGACGGTCTTGGTGAAATAAAAGCTGAAAAGAGATATCCTATCCATCGTCCCGCGCCTGAATTTAAAAATCTTGCCACTACAACGGAAATGTTTGAAACAGGCATCAAAGTTATTGATCTTCTTGAACCTTACGCTAAAGGCGGTAAAACAGGATTATTCGGCGGCGCCGGTGTAGGGAAAACAGTTATTATTATGGAACTTATTAACAATATTGCTCAACAGCACGGCGGCTTTTCAGTATTTGCCGGTGTAGGTGAAAGAACTCGCGAAGGAAATGATCTTTGGCTGGAAATGAAAGAATCCGGCGTTATTAATAAAACCGCTTTGGTATTTGGACAAATGAATGAACCTCCAGGCGCGAGGTTGCGTGTTGGTTTAACGGGTTTAACTATTGCAGAATACTTCCGCGATGAAGAAGGGAAAGATGTTCTTCTCTTTATCGATAATATTTTCCGTTTTACACAAGCCGGTTCCGAAGTTAGCGCTTTGTTAGGCAGAATGCCTTCTGCGGTAGGTTATCAGCCAAACTTAGCAACTGAAATGGGCGCTTTGCAAGAAAGAATTACTTCAACAGATAAAGGTTCTATTACTTCCGTACAAGCTATTTATGTTCCGGCAGATGATTTAACTGATCCGGCTCCGGCAACAGCATTTTCTCACCTTGATGCAACTACCGTATTAAGCAGACAAATCTCAGAACTTGGAATTTATCCGGCAGTTGATCCGCTTGATTCTACTTCGAGAATTCTCCAACCGGGAATTATTGGCGAAGAACATTACAACGTTGCTAAACAAACAAAAGAAATTCTTCAGGGATACAAAGATCTTCAAGATATCATTAACATTCTTGGTATGGATGAACTTTCCGATGAAGACAAAATTACTGTAAAAAGAGCAAGAAGGATTCAAAGATTTTTCAGCCAACCTTTCTTTGTTGCAGAAGCGTTTACAGGAATGAAAGGAAAGTACGTTAAACTTGCCGATACAATTAAGGGTTTCTCTGCAATTATAAACGGTGATTGTGATGATCTTCCCGAACAAGCTTTTATGTATGTCGGAAATATTGAAGAAGTCTTTGCAAAAGCAAAAGCGATGAGCTAACATGAAAGTATTCGCCTTAGAAATTGTTACTCCTTCCAAGCTTGCATTTAATGCTGAAGTTGTTTCCATTACTGTTCCCGGCACACTTGGAGAATTTCAGGTTCTTTATAATCACGCTGCGATTGTAAGTATCCTGGAAATTGGAAAAATTAAAGTTCAACCCAAAGATGGAGAGACTCTTATTTTTGCCACAAGTGGGGGAACAATAGAAGTGCTTAACAACAAGGCAGTGGTTCTTGTCGCTTCACTAGAGCGTATAGAAGAAATAGATGTACAAAGGGCAGAACAAGCTGTTGAACGTGCAAGAAAAAGATTAGCAAACAGAGACCAGGTTGATGTTGCAAGAGCTGAAGCAGCTTTAACAAGGGGATTAAATAGATTGAAAGTTTCTGCCCGAAATTAAATTTTGTAAATAGTAGGGAGATATTTATTTCGCTTTACTTATTAATACTTAACGAACTATAGTTCGTCCTACAATCAAAACGGTACTTTCAGGAAAATGACTCTAACTGCAATGTTGCTGACCAGCAGCACAGAACAACTTTGCCGAATAGCTGTAACAACTTTTATTTATAAAAATATTCCTTAGAACAACATACCTTAAAACGCAATTTTATAATTACACAAACACCATACTGAATAACGCTGTCTGTGTTGGTCGGCTTGGTAGACACACATTATTCTATAGCATAAACGACTTTTATCTTTTGACTAATCTTAACTGGTTTTGAGTATAAAGAAACTGAAGTCGGAATAATATCGTTCATTATTCTTGTTGTCGGATTAAATGGATTCGGATAATTTTGGAAGAAACCGCTTTCCTCAATATAAATTACTTTTTTAAGAGTAATACCAAATTTGTCAGCAATCTGTTTTGCTTTCTGCTTAGCATCTTCAATTGCATTTTCCTTCGATTGGATTTTATACTTTTCAAAGTTTTTCAAGGAGTAATTGACATTAGAAATACTTTCAATGCCGTTCTCAGTCATTCCAATAATTATATCTTCTAAATTTGGTAGACTATCAATAATTACGAAGACAGTCATAAGTGTTTTGAAGTCTTTGCTTGAAGACAGAAATGCTTTAGCACCAAAGTTTTCACCACTTTCAAATGCAGAAGTAGAAATGTTCCGTTTAGAAATTCCGTATTTAGATAATGTTTGTGTTGCATTAATAATTTTTGTCTGAGCATCAACTACAGCTTCTCGAAGAGATGAACCAAATCCAAGGATAGAAAAATTAAATGAAGCTCTATCAGATTCTATAATTAAATCAGAATTACCTTCGATGACAAGTTTATTATCCCCAAGATATTGTTGACCGAACAAATTGCAGTTTAAAAACAATAAAAGAGAAAGACCCAAGATAAACTTCATATAAACCTCATTTTATTTTGTGTATGACTTTTTATTAACCCGGATTCTTTTTAATAGGCGGAAAAATTCACCTACCCACAGAACAATTGAAGAGCCTGCTATAAGTAAAATCCAGTCAGTAAATGCCAATGGTACGGTTCTAAATAGTTTTCCACCAAATTCCACAATGATGATCTGCATTACAAGAATAAATCCACTAATCACTAAAAAATTTTTATTTGAAAAGAAATTGTGAAAAGTAGAATAATTCGTCCCTAAGGTTTTAACGTTAAATAAATTCCAAAACTGTAAGAGAACAAACAAGGTGAAGAAAATTGAGAGTTCATACTCAGTTATTTTCCCATCGCTTTTTTCCATCAAAAAAATAGTGGTAAGCAAAATTACAATAAATGAAAAAGCAGAAATGATAATAGTCTTAAACATTGGCTTGGTGATGATAAAATCGCCCGGTTTTCTCGGCTTCTGTTTCATCACCGATTTACTCGGCGGCTGAGTTGCTAAAGCGAGCGCGGCGAAGGTATCCATAATTAAATTAACCCATATCATCTGCGGAACAGTTAATGTTAATTGAACTCCGATAAAAGGTCCGAGTAAAACTATTGCTAACGCCAATAAATTTATTGTTAGTTGAAAGAGTAAAAACCTTTGAATATTTTGATACAACGACCTGCCCCACATCACTGCATTGACAATGCTTGTAAACGAATCATCCAGAAGAATAATGTCGCTTGCTTGTTTGGCAATAGCTGTTCCGGTTTTTCCCATTGATAATCCGACGTTTGCATAATTGAGCGCGGGCGCATCGTTAGTGCCGTCTCCGGTTACCGCCACAATCTGGTCTTTCTTCTGGAGTAATTTTACTAATCGAAGTTTATCAAGCGGACGCGCCCGGGAAAGAATTTTTACATCAAGTATTTTTTCACAAGCTTCCTCATCAGATAAATTTCCAAAATCTGGACCCAGCATTAAATTATTTTCATCAGTATCAATTGCATTATTCCACAAACCAATTTTACGAGCAATTTCTTTTGCGGTTCCGGGAGTATCACCTGTTACAATCTTTAAATTAATTCCCGCGTGAAGACAAGCTTTTACCGCATCCGGCACCTCTTCACGCACCGGATCATTAATAGCAATAAAACCAAGCCAGGTTAAGTTTTGAGCAAATTGTTCCAGTTCAATTCCTTCGGTGTATTCACAATTTTCTAATAAAGCAAAAGCCAAAGTCCGCATTGCCCGGTTCTGATATTCGCGAAGCCCGGAAAGGATTTTATCTTTTTGAACAGTAAAGTCTTCAACTTTTTCATCTCCAACGAATTTTGTACAAAGATTTAGTATTATTTCCGGGGCGCCTTTCACTAACAGTATCGACTTAGAATTAATATTGGAAATTCCGTAAGTAGCCATAAACTTTCGTTCAGTAGTAAAAGTCCATTGATGAATTATTTCAAAATTTTCTCTCCAACTTTTATAATCTATTTCATTATCGTGAAGCCATAAAAGCATTGCTCCTTCTGTTGGATTTCCCAATACTTTTTGCGAAAGTTCTTTAGTTTCTAAATTTGCCGTAGAATTCCCACAGAACGATTCAACAATTACTTTTTCAATATAAGAAAGATGATCGGAATTGAGTTTATTGGTTTTTAAAGTAGGGAAGTGAGTGTTGTAAACCCGCATTTCATTCATGGTAAGTGTTCCGGTTTTATCGGAACAAATTACCGTAGCGGCGCTGATCGTTTCCACAGCTTGCATTTTTCTTACAAGATTATTAGTTGCCGTCATCTTCCTAACGCTGTAAGCAAGGCTTAATGTTACGCTCATTGCTAATCCTTCGGGAACAGCAACTACAATCATGGTTACTGCTATCATGAAGAATTTTAAAAACTCTTCACTGATATGAGCATCTAACCAATTCCATGGATAAGGAGAAATAAAATTAAAAACCATTGCCGGTACAAGAAAAACAACGCAGAATATTAAACCGTAGATCAATCCTCTAAACCAGTCAAATATTCCATTATTTGAAAAAATATCAGGACGGGATTTGGGTTTTCCCAAAAGTTCAACAGCATCATAAAAAATGGGAAGCCAAACACGATAGAGAGTGGCAAGAACTGCAAGTCCCAGAACAATAACGATGTACCATTGCGGCAAAGTTAAAATTAAATCTTTTATCAAAACATCGCGTACGGTTAGCGCAGCAAACGTAACTCCGGCAGTTGAAAATCCGAAGACGCCGATAATTTTACTAAGTTTTTCAAGCTGTAAACTGAGAGGTGTTTTCACACCGGTTTCTTCCATAGAAGCTTTGGCGGTTTTCCCGATTTCTGTTGAATCGCCTACAGCAGTAATTTCCAATATCCCGTGTCCGTCAACTACAAACGTTCCGCGAAGAACTTTATCAGCCGGATAGGCTGTTTCTTTTAGCGATGCAGTTGATAATTGTTCGGTTGAAAGTTTAATAACGGCAACAGATTCACCCGTTAAACTTGATTCGTTCACTTGTAATGATATAGATTCAACAACGGTGCCGTCAGCGGGAATTTCTTCTCCCGTTTCAATAAGAACAATATCTCCAACGACTAAATCTTTTTTAGGGATAGTTGTATAATTTTCATCGCGGATAACTTTAATCGGTTCGTCATCGGTTACTTTGTTAAGCAGATCGAACTCTTTATTAGCTTTATATTCATTTAGAAAAGCAAGAGTTGTTGCAAGAAGAATAGCAAGGATGATCCCTATTCCCTCAATATAATTGCCGTCAACAAGTCCAATACCGATAGCAACTAAAGCGGCAATTATAAGAATTCGAATAATCGGGTCTTCAAATTTTTCAAGAAATAATTTCCACCAGGGTGTCTTGGGTGGCGGAGTAATTAAATTATTGCCAAATTTTTTCCGTTGAATAATAACTTGGGAAGCGCTTAAACCCTGGTGCACTTTAGATTTTTTTAATCCTTTTTTCATAAATGATTTTCAATCCCCAAAACAAATTCCCAATTCTCTTCCGGTCATTATCGTGTCACAATCCGGCGGAACGGTTTTCATTCTATTCGTTGCTTGCTCTAAAGGGACATAACGTACAGCAGGAGGGTCTAAAGCAACCATAACACCTGTTTGACCATCAGCCAAAGCTCTTACTGCGGCGGCGCCAAAGCGAAGGGAAAGAAGCCTGTCAAAAGTAGTTGGACTTCCACCACGCAACAAATGACCGAGAATTACGGTACGAATTTCTTTAGTTGTTAATGGTTCTAAATTTTTTGCAAAAAGTTCCGCTGCGCCGCCAAGACGTTCTGCTTTGCCAGCTTCTTTTTCTATTACGGATGTTTCACCACCAAGAGGTTTCGCTCCTTCAGCAATTACTATAATAGCATAGTTCTTTCTTTGCGAAACAACATTATTTAAAAAGTCGGCAATTTTATTTATGTCATAAGGAATTTCGGGAATTAATATTACATCGGCAGAACCGGAAATACCGGAGTTCAAAGCAATCCATCCTGCATATCTTCCCATAACTTCTACAACCATAATTCTTCCATGCGACTGCGCCGTAGTATGTAGTCTATCCAAACTTTCAGTGGCAAAACCTAACGCAGTATCAAAGCCAAAAGTAATAACGGTTTTGTCAAGGTCGTTATCAATTGTTTTCGGAACGCCGATAACTTTCAATCCTTTTTTAGCAAATACATTTGCAATGGAAAGAGAACCGTCTCCACCAATTGCTATTAAAGCATCAATCTTGTTTCTCCGGAAGGCATCAAGTATTTCATCAGATCTATCAATTTCAACAATATTTCCTTTAGTATCTTTCATTGGAAATTTGAGAGGATTGCCGCGGTTAGTGGTTCCTAAAATTGTTCCGCCTTGCCCGGTGATGTAAGCAACTTTGTCGTAGGTAAGATTAATCAGTCCTGTTCCGTTGGAATATTTTTCCGGTAAGAAAATTCCGTTATAACCGTCCCGAATACCAATAACTTCCCAGCCTTTATTTAATGCTGTTATTGTAACAGCACGGATAACTGCATTTAAACCGGGAGCGTCTCCACCGCCGGTATTAATAGCGATTTTCTTTATGGTACCGTTTACGTTTTTCAATTTAAAGCCTCTTACAAAGAATGAAAACTTTTCGCTTTTTTCTGATGTTTAATATAGGAGTAAGAAATTCTTTTTTCAAGTAAAAGGGAAAGAAAGTGATTGAATAAGAAACAAAATGGAAGTGAGACAATTCTCATAAAAGATCAGCAATAGTCATGCGGTAGTGAAATCCCAAAGTAGTTATTTCCTTTTGCTGATGTTTCTGAATATTGCATAATTTCTTCGAGTACAGATTCAATATTTAAACAAGATTATGCTTCCAAATGTCGATCTTAAAAATAAAGATTGACATTTTCTGCTTAAAGTTACTAACTGAAAACTATCAACTATTTCTTGATCATATCTTTATAATCAAATCCTTTAATCGGTTCGCGCAAAGTGAGAACCGGGCAAGGGGCTTTGCGAACAACTTTATCTGCCGTACTGCCGAATAAAATATGTTCAACTCCGGAATGTCCATGTGTAGAAATAATAATTAAATCGGCATCCTCCTCTTTTGCAGTGTCAATAATTTCTACAAAAGGTTTACCGGTTTTAATAACAGTTTGCACCTGAACTAAAGAGCTGATTTCCGATTCGGCTAATTTGTCCAACTCTTCTTTTGCTCTTTTATCCATTTCGAAATTAACAGTTGGTAAAGTTATTTGTCCCATACTAAAATCCGGCGGATAGATCACCGGCTCCATAACATAAATCAGGATCAATTTCGAGTGATATTGTTGAGCAAAAGTAACCGCATATTTTAACGCTGATTTTGAAAAATCGGAAAAGTCAATCGGCACTAAAATTTTACTAAATTGAAGTTCCATGGAGTTCCTCCTTCTTAGTTATTCTTTCTTCTTGTATTGAAATATATTCTTCATTTAAATTCCGAAGTCGCGTAACGACTATTTTCGATAGACCTGAAAGAACAGCAACACCAATTTTGGGTTTCTTTTTTATAATTTCTTCCAAATCGGGTTTAAAGATAATACCGATTTTGCAATTGGTGTCTGCAATAGCAGAAGCAGAACGATTGCCTCGATCAATGAGAGCTAATTCGCCAAAAAAATCTCCCATAGAAAAATTAGCTAGTTTTACTCTTAATTTCGAAAGGGATTCACGGTAAATACTTACCTCACCTTCAAGTAAAAAATATAAACCGATACCGGGATCATCTTGAAGAAAGATATATTCTCCCGCAACATAATTTCTTTCATGAACAATTCTCAAAATTTCATCTAATTCTGATTTTCTTAATTCATTAAACGGCGGCATTTCTTTTAGAATCGAAAGTAGTAACGGTATTTCTGTTTTCTTCTTAAAGAAATTAGACCAAAAACTGCTGTGAACTGAAAGAGATGTTTCTTGTTTCATGAAATTCCTCTAGTTAAAAATTCCTAGTTCAGCAACACGCCATAACTTTTGGCAAGGAAAACGGTTTTCGTATAAAGCGCGTCCTACTATAACCGAATCAATTCCAAATGGTAACAAAGCCTGAACATCCATAAGTTCATCTTTATTTCTAATACCTCCGGAAAGAGTAACTTTTGCTTCTGTAGCTTCAGCAATTGATCGTGAAAGTTCGATGTTCGGTCCAAGCATCATTCCATTTCTCTTAACATCGGTAACAATAAATCTTTCTACTCCAATATCTTTTAATTTTAAGGCAAATGCAACAGGAAGAATACCGGTTTTGATCTTTCTTGCTTTAATAACAATTTCATTTTCAATAACATCAAGCGATACAACAATTTTTTTTGGCCCGAAAGTTTCGAACACCTTTTTGAATTCAGGAAGATTATCCAATGCCATAGTTGAAATAACAACACGGCTTACCCCTAACGATAGATATTTATTTGCATCTTCTAAACTGCGAATGCCGCCGGCAAATTCAACCGGTATAATAACAGAATTACAAATCTCTTCAAGCAGAGAAATATTTTTACAGTTGTCTCCGTGTATCGCATCAAAATCAACGATGTGAAGCATTTTGGAATTTTCTGCACGCCATATTTTCGCCATCTCTACGGGGTTGCTGTCATATTCCTTGCAATTTAATTCGGGAATACCTTGAACAACTCTAACGGTTTTACCGTTTTTAATATCGATGGATGGTATTACTAATAAGAATGACATTATTCACGTACTTAGTCTATTTGACTATTAGTTGAGAAAATTATTGAATTGCTAAACGAAATATAGAATGTACAATGAAGAATATAAAATGTTTAGAAATAAAAATGGGGAAACGATAACCTTGAAAAAGTAGATTACATACTTCACATTCTGCTCTAAACAATAATCTTTCACATAAGACTATTTTTAATTTGGGGAAAGTTTTTTGAAATGGCAAAAAAATGCCCGGTGGAGGGCTACCGGGCGTGGGAAAGATTCACTATGGGGGGTAAGCATAATGAATCCATGGTGTAAATCTAAATGACATTTATTTAAAAAGCAAGTCTTTTTTTAAAAAACTTTAAATTCATCAAAAAAAAATAATCGGAAGGTTAAATTTGAATATCAGAGAAAGTTGTTTCGATATTTACACGGAACAATTACAAAGATTTCTTAAGTTTTAACTTAAAATTCTCATCCTTTGGAAATATATGTTTGATACATTCATGCTATAAAATTCTCAACAGAACATTCTTCCGATTTTGAGATGAGTTTTACTATCAACTAACTAAATTATTACCATGCTTTTTAGTGAAGAGAATTATCGTTTTATGTACGCCGCACTACAAGAGGCAGAAATAGCCTTTGATGAAAAGGAAATCCCCGTTGGCGCTGTAATTGTTAAAGAGGGAAGAATCATCGGCAGGGGACATAATCAAACAGAAAGATTAAAAGACCCGACCGCGCACGCAGAAATGATTACTATTACCGCCGCTGCAAATACACTTCAGGAAGAAAGACTAACCGGCTGCGATCTTTATGTTACCTTAGAACCTTGCCTTATGTGTACCGGGGCGGCACTGCTTGCACGAGTTTCCAATATTTACTTTGCCTCCTTCGATGTAAAGTTTGGTGCTTGCGGCTCTATCTATAATTTACCGGAAGATGGAAAGTATAATCATTCCATTAAAGTTTACTCCGGAATTTTAGAAAAGGAATCTCAAACTCTTCTCCAAAACTTTTTTAAGGAAGTAAGAGAATCAAAACGCTGAACTTAAAGTGTTTATAAATTTATCTGTGATAATGCAATTGCGAATCGGGATTCAAATTTGGCGCTTCAATATCTTTAAAATAATTTACCGTACCTACTTTCAATTCAACAGTTGAAGCATCATCACAAACGATCATTCCTTTAGGATGAAGCTGTAATGCGCTAACCGTCCACATATGGTTAACGCCTTCTTCAACAACTTTGGCAAGCGCACGCGACTTTGCATGTCCGCTGATAATAATCAAAACTTCTTTTGCATCAAGAACGGTTTTTACTCCAACCGTTAATGCAGTTTTTGGAACTTTATTCACATCGTTATCAAAGAATCGAGAATTGGCAATAATAGTATCCATCGTTAAAGTCTTTACTCTTGTTAAGGAACCGAGAGAAGAACCGGGTTCATTAAAAGCGATATGCCCATCGGGTCCAATTCCACCGATAAATAAATTTATTCCACTGCTCTTTGCAATTTTCTTTTCGTAAGCAAGACATTCTTTTTCTAGATTTTTTGCATTTCCATTTAGGATGTTGATATATTTTTTATCAATATCAATATGATTGAAAAAATTATGAAACATAAAATAGTGGTAGCTTTGCGGATGATTCTCAGCTAAACCGACGTACTCATCCATATTGAACGTTGTTACATACTGGAATGAAACAACTCCTTTCTTGTTCAACTTAATAAGCTCTTTGTAAAGACCGAGCGGGGAAGAGCCTGT
>Ga0172379_10001316_pt1 | contig 50545 bp, 48 predicted proteins | sample GrowelOW334metaG_FD_119756 | JGI IMG/M metagenome (GOLD analysis project Ga0172379, IMG submission 119756) | Groundwater microbial communities from an aquifer near a municipal landfill in Southern Ontario, Canada - Groundwater well OW334 metaG | ecosystem: Environmental > Aquatic > Deep... | reverse complement strand
TAAAATAATATTTTGCTCCGTTACTTCTTTATAATTAAAGAAGTAACCAAGAAACTTTTGAGGGACGGCAGAACTCGCCTCGCGAGAGGCTCAGACAGCTGGCGCCCCTCAAACTCCCATTTTTGTCGCTTCCGCTAATAGTCGAAACCAACTGTCTCGGATGGGGGTTTGGGGGCGAGCTTGTCCCGTAAGGGAAACCCGAAGGGTTTTGAGGAGCCAAAGCGACGAGTTATGAGCCCCCAAAACTTTTGAATACTTTTGGTTACAAAAGTATTGCCAGCCCGGCGAGGGCTCGAAAAGAGAATTGTTGTGTGACTGGATCCCCGCTTTCGCGAGGATGACAATAAAAAATGTAATATGCGATACACACTTAAAGTACTACCAAGATCCTCTAAAAATGAAGTTATAGGATTAATGTCCAACGGCCATTTAAAAGTTAAATTAACCGCCGCGCCTGTTGATGGAAAAGCTAACGAAGCTTTAATAGAGCTTTTGGCTGGACACTTTAATACCAGTAAGAATAAAATAAAAATCGTCCGGGGTGGGACGAGTAAGACGAAGGTGATTGAAATCTTATAACACGATACAAAATACACATAAAACGATACCCATGTGTTTATTGTATCGTTTTATGTGTATCGTGTATCATGTTTTTACTTCACGATATCTATTCCCCCTTTATTCCACGGATTACAACGCAAAATACGCCAAACAGTAAGAGGGATGCCTATAATTAGGCCTCTTTTTTTTATAACATCATGGCCATATTCACTACAAGTGGGATAAAAACGACAAACTCCTGGGGCAAACAGGGGTTTTAATGGTCCGTGATCAGGAGAAAGCGTCTTTTGATAAACTTTTATTAAAAATAAGATTGGCAATCTTGGCAAGAATAAGAGAAAATTGAGGTATTTATTTTTAAACATAGATTAGTTATACAGTTGTCCACATGCTGTCCACAGGCCACAAAAGCAGATTAAGCAAAGTAGGCAGAATAGGCAATGTTAGCGAAAATAACACCTGCTTACTTTGCTTAATCTGCTTATTCTGCCTACTCTGCTTTACTTTATCAACACCCCAGACTGTTTTAACAATAAAGTCACTTTTTCGCTAATCTCAGCGTAATCTTTGGTTAATAAAGTCTTTTCCGGGACAATAAGTATATAGTAGCCCACCTTGAGCTTGTTTTGTAAGATAAGTAAGCGCACTACCTCACGCACTTGGCGGCGGATACGGTTGCGCACTACCGCTATTTTTGACAGCTTTAGCCCGGTTGCAATGGCTATTCTTAGCTGTTTTTGGAACTTATCCACAAGCTCGTTCTTGGGGAAATAATTAGTGTTTTTGGCTAAATCTAGCACTTTGATAGTTAAATCAGGTACTTTAAACCACCGGCCATACTTAAGTACCAGGTTAAAGTCGCGTGGTTTGGTGAGGCGGTTGTCATTTTGAAGCATATTATGCTGTTTGTTGTTGATATTTAATTGTCATCTTGAACGAAGTGAAAGATCTCTGGCTCACCTACCACTTGTTGTTTGGTAAGCCAGAGATCTTTCGGGGTGAACCCCCTCAAGATGACAAATAGGTGAGGTGACAATCAGTAGTATACCAAATTAAAAACACCCTCGCTATTGAAGGTGTTTTTTTGAAGTTAGCTTTTGAAGCGACGTTGCTTGCCGTTGATCTCATCCGATACCGTCAATTTCTTTCGTCCTTTGGCGCGGCGACGGGAAAGCACTCCACGTCCACCTTTGGTGGTCATCTTTTGCAAAAAACCATGGGATTTTGCGCGTTTGCGTTTTCGTGGTTGGTAAGTTCGTTTAGTGGACATAATAAACAATTTAAAGTACAGTGGGTTCATTCTACTTGAAGAACAAATAAATGTCAAGTTACCGACGTATTCTTGATCATAAAATGTTATCCACAATTTTGCCTAATTATACACATATTATCCACTTATGGGCTCTGGTCTACACTAGGTAAAGCTGTGGATATGTGATACATTGAATTAGTTATTGGTTTTTCCTTATGAATACTAGTGAAATTTGGCAGGCGGTGCTTGCTGAACTGGAACTTTCTATTTCCAAAGCAAACTTTATTACTTGGTTTAAAAATACTGGTATTATTTCTTTTCAAGAAGGACAAGTTCTGGTGTGCGTACCAAATGCTTTTACCAAAGCATGGTTGGAAAAAAAATATCACCAAGAAATTGTTAAGTCTCTGGAACGCATTACCACTAAAGCAATAAAAAAATTGGAATATAAAATTGATAATATCAAAAATTCTTTCGAACAATCGCCAATTGCTCTGGAAAATATTTCTTCACCACCTGCTTCTGAAATTAATACTTCCATTTCTACAACAGCTTCTCAACCTCTTCATCCGGCTAATAATAATGGGGGTTTTCCTATTAATTCAAAATATTCTTTTGAAACTTTTGTCGTTGGAAAGGGGACTGAACTAGCCTATGCCGCCGCCCAAGCAGTTACCGCGCGACCGGGTGAAGCCTACAATCCATTATTTATTTATGGTGGGGTTGGTTTGGGAAAAACTCATCTTATCCAGGCGGTTGGTAACGCACTTCTGAAAAAATTTCCTGAATATAATATAATGTACGTCAGCGCGGAAAAATTTTCTAATGATTTTATCAGTTCCATCAAAGAGGGGGCGGCAAAAGATTTTCAAAACCGTTATCGCCATATCGATTTACTTCTGATTGATGACATTCAATTTATTGCGGGCAAAGATCGCACTCAAGAATCATTCTTTCATACCTTCAATGAACTACACCAACAGAATAAGCAAGTAATCATTACCTCCGATCGACCACCAAAATCCATTCCCGCCCTGGAAGATCGCCTCAAATCACGTTTTGAATGGGGGATGATTGCGGATGTTTCAGCACCGGATTTTGAAACTCGCACCGCTATTCTTCAAAAAAAATGCGCGGAAAAGAATTTTCCTCTTGATACTAAAATCCTTGAGGTTATTGCGGTAAATATACAAAGTAATATTCGTGAACTCGAGGGTGCTCTGAATAAAATCATTGTTTTTCATCAACTCAAAAATATTATTCCCTCAATCGAATCGGTAAAAAATCTTTTAACTAATGTTAGTTCAATTTCCGCTCGGCGCTCTCTTACCCCACAACAACTACTCGAAACCGTTAGTCAATTTTATAGCGTTAACCATGAGGATTTAGTAAGTAAAAATCGGGAAAAGAAAATTTCTACGCCCCGACAGGTAATAATGTATCTAATGCGTGAAGAACTTAAAATGTCCTATCCGGCTATCGGTGAAGAACTGGGCGGGCGAGATCATACTACTGCCATGCACGCCCATGAAAAGATTGTCCGAGAAGTAGAGTGTGATTTAAAATTAAAACAAGAAATTGAATTACTCAAACAACGTCTTTATGTAAATAATTTGTAATTGTTAATAAGGTTGTTTATAACTTGTGCATAAAAAGTTTATAAGGCCATAATTTTTCCCTAAATGTTTTACACACTACCTATTACTTATCCCCTAAAAAAATTTCCAATTTTATTTCGTCCCCACCATCACTACAAAGTTCAAAATTTTTCAACAGTTTCCCCACTTATCTTTTTCGCTCAGCTCCGCGCAAAAAATCACTTATCTACTCCCTCCACACCCTTTATTATTACAATTACAGAATAAATAAATTTTTTATAGTAAATAATAATACGACGTTGCTATGAAACTTTCATGCACCAAAGAAAACGTGAGTCGGGCACTATCATTAGTGAACGGCGTTACGGGAAAGAATAGTAATTTACCAATATTGAGTAATGTACTATTTAAAGTCGACGAACAAAAGATGGAATTAATCGCGACGAACCTCGAATTGGCAATTGTCGTGTCGGTACGGGCAAAAATAGAACAACCGGGATCTTTTACAATTCCCGCCCGAACCCTAGCGGACTTCGTAAATCTATTATCCGATGAACGAATTGATTTTGAATTGAAAGATAATGAATTGTTGGTCTCAAGTGGAAAATCCACCACCAAAATCAAAGGAACTTCAGCAGAAGATTTTCCTATTATACCTAAAGTTCCGGAAGGCGCGGGTTATTCCATAAATGCTGAGGCCTTTAAAGAAGCTTTGAGTAAAGTGGTGGGTGCAACCGCTAAAAGTGAAATTCGACCAGAACTAGCCGGAGTATTTTGTTATTTCAATAGTGAACAGAAACAATTAATTTTGGCCGCGACTGATAGTTATCGTTTGGCCGAAAAGAAACTACCGCTGGAACAAGGGGAAAAAGAGCAAAAAATTATTTTACCGAGTCGAACGGCGCAGGAAATTACCCATGTACTAAGTATTGAAAAGGATGAAAATGAAAAAAACGCCCGTATTCTCATTAGTGAGAACCAAATTATGGTGAATTATGGTAATGCGCAGATATTTTCTCGTTTGGTGGAAGGAAATTATCCGGATTATACACAAATTATTCCTCAGGCATTCAATACCACTATTACAGTGGATACTGAACGGTTGGTAAAAGAAATGAAAGCTTCGGGATTATTTACTACCACTGGGGTGAATTCGGTGACTTTAAATATTAAAGCAAAAGAAGGGTTGATTGGTATAACTTCGGTTTCCAGTCAAACCGGGGAGTATAGTTCGGAAATAAACGCGGATATTGATGGATCCGATTTGGTTGTTTTATTAAATAATCGGTATATTCTGGATGGTTTGAGTAATTTTACCAGTCCGGAAACTAATCTTAAGATTATTAATGGGGACAGTGCTTGTGTACTTCAACCAAAGGGGGATAGTAGTTATTTGTATATTGTGATGCCGATACGGCAGTAGTATAATACAAATGAACAAAATTAAATTACTTTTTTGAGATAAAATACAAAGATATGGGCATAGACCAAATGGGTGGGGTACCACCAGAAGAAAGGGTAATGAGAAAAGATAGTGATAACTCAGAAATGTTACAAGGGATATTGGAAAATTTAAAGTCGCAGCGCGGAGTTGAATTAAAATTAGTTGAACCTCCAGCCAATGCGGTTGAAGGTTTTAAAAATGGAGACGCAGTGGTTGTAGAACGTTCAAATAAAACGATTGAAAAAGATTGGAAAATAATAGGTTTTGGAGAAATAGAAAAAGGCGCTAGAAAAAATGAAATTTTTGCCATTTGTTTAAAATCAGATGGAACATATAAAGCACTAGAACCTTCATTTTTAAGTGAAACAAGACAGCGAGTTAAAGACGAAGACAAACCTAAAGAAAGTAAATTACCGTGGGCAGCGCGTGGTAAAGATGAAATAGTCGAAGAAGATGATGTATTAAGTTATAATATAACAATATTAAGAAAACCAGAAACCATAGAAGAACAAAATAGAGTTTTACAAGCTAAATCGCTTTTAGTTAGGGGTAGATTAAACGATAGTGAAAAAGAATTTTGGAAGGGTATTATTCAAAATGGTGGTCAAGAAAATCCACCTTATAAACCGCAATTACAAACTCAAACAAAAAGACAAAAAATTTAAACTTTAAAAAATAAAAACCCCAGGACAAGCATGTCTGGGGTTTTTATTTTGTGGTGAGCCAGGGATCCTTCGGGGTGAATCCCCTCAGGATGACAGTAGAGAAAAGGTTTACCATTCCAATGCACCACCAACTTGATATTCGGTAACGCGAGTTTCAAAGAAATTCTTTTCTTTGTTCAAATCGATGGCTTCAGACATCCAAGGAAAAGGGTTGGGGGTATTGTAAATCGCCGGTAAACCGACGCGGCCAAGACGACGGTCGGCGATATGTTCGATGTATTTACGGAAACCCTCAGCATTCATGCCAAAGATGCCTTTAGGAAATACTTCAGCGGCAAATTTGGCCTCTAGATCTACGGCCTTACGAATTAAATCCGTACAATGGGCTTGAAACTCCGGCGTCCATAGCTCTGGCTGTTCTTCTTTGATGGTGTTGATGATATTGATGCCAAAATTTAAGTGTTGGGATTCGTCGCGCATGATATATTGAATTTGTTCCGCGGAACCAATCATTTTGTTTTGGCGTTGAAAGCCGAACATCACGGCAAAAGAGCTATAGAAAAATATTCCTTCGAGGATCAAAGAAAACACGACCATATTTTCGAGAAATTTCTGGTCGTTGGCGAAGGTACCGGTCTTGAACTCAGAATTGAAAATTCCTTCGTTAAAACTCAGTATGAAGGCTTCCTTGTCATATATAGCATCGACCTCGCGATACATATTAAAGATTTCTCCTTCATCAAGGGCGAGGCTTTCAACGATATATTGGTAGGAGTGGGTGTGGATAGCTTCTTCGTAGGCTTGGCGGAGAAGATACATGCGACATTCTGGTGATGTAATATGCTTGTACATCGCTAAAACGACGTTGTTGGCGGCAATCGAATCGGCAGTGGTAAAAAATCCGAGCACGGTTTTGAAGGCTTTGCGTTCGTCATCGCTCAAAAGAGTCGGAGATTTCCAATGCTCTATGTCTTTTTGCATACTTACTTCGGTCGGCAACCAGTGGTTGGCATTGCCGGCATTATAGGCTTCCCAGGCAAAGGTGTGACGCATTGGATAGAGCTGGATAACATCCGCATCCACACCGTTGATAATACGGCGTTTATTAATGTCTACCTTTTCAGTGGTTTTGGTAATTGGCATACACTATATTTTATTAAGACTGACAAGACTCGCAGGTCGGATCGTTGATGAGGCAAACTTTAATTTCTTTCACATCGGATTTTGGGAAAGCAATGGGCTTGGCGACAACTGCCTCGGCGGGAGGGATTGTGGAATCTGCCGGTGTCGACATTGTAGTAGTCACACTCGAGAATGTTGTTGGCGCCGAGGCTTTACTACGCATATGAGTGGAACCAAAATCATTGGTGTTCACTGTTGATTTTTCTACTTGGGACACCGCCAAAGTGCGCAAATAGTAGGTCGTTTTCAATCCCATCTCCCAAGCGTAGAGGTAGGTGTCGCTGATTTCTTTGCCGGAAGTGCCTTTGAAATAAATATTGAGCGACTGACTTTGATCGACCCATTTACCGCGATAAGCCGCGGAACGGATAAGCCATTTTGGACTAATTTCAAAAGTTTCTTTGTAGCGTTCACGAAGAGTGAGGGGGATTTCATTGATTTCCGCGATACTGCCATCATGATATTTAATTTTTCCAAGCATTTCAAAATCCCAGAGACTAATTTTTTTCAAGTCTTCCACGAGATAGGGATTGATGACAATAAAATCACCGGCTTGGTTGGATTTGACGTAAAGATTTTTATACATTGGTTCGATGGTTGGGATACAGCCGACAATGTTTGCCGTGGTGGCAGTTGGAGCGATGGCTAAGCAATTGGAATTACGCATACCAAATTCACGAATGGAGGCGCGAACCACCTCCCAGTTCATGGTGCTGGTTCGGTCTATAGCGATTGGTATTCCACGCTCTTGTTCGAGCAAATCAAGTGTGTCTTGAGGGAGAATTCCTCGATCCCATTTGGAACCACGGAAACTTTCATAAGCACCACGCTCGGCGGCTAGTTTTGAAGAACCGAGGAAAGCATAGTAGGCGACCACTTCCATGCTGTAGTCAGAAAATTTTACGCATTCTTCAGAATCAAAATTGATGTCGAGTAAATAGAGAGCGTCTTGGAAACCGCGCACACCCAGACCAACGGGGCGGTGACGAAGATTGGAGCGACGGCCATCTTCGGTAGGGTAGTAGTTGATATCGACAACGTTGTCGAGCATGCGCATGGCGATGGTCACGACTTCTTCCACTAATTTTTCATCGAATTTGCCGGCGGTGACAAATTTGGCAAAGTTTAGTGAGCCAAGGTTGCAGACAGCAGTTTCATTTTCGGAAGTGTTCAAAGTAATTTCGGTACAGAGATTGGAATTGTGTATAACGCCGACGTGATCTTGTGGCGAACGAATATTGCTTGGGTCTTTGAAAGTAATCCAAGGATGACCAGTTTCAAAAAGCATGGCCAACATTTTTTTCCACAAATCACGCGCTTTCATTTGTTTGAAGAGACGAATTTTTCCTTCACCGACCATTCGTTCATAGCGTTCGTAGCGTTCGTCAAAACGGCGACCGTAGATATGGTGCAAATCCGGTGTTTCTTCGGGTGAAAATAATGTCCAGTTGGCATCTTCTTTGACCCGTTTCATGAATAAATCAGGAATCCAGTTGGCCGTATCCATATCATGCGTGCGACGGCGTTCATCACCGGTATTTTTTCGCAACTCCAGAAAATCCTCGATATCGTAGTGCCAAGTTTCCAGATAGACACAGGCGGCACCACGACGACGACCAGAACGATTGATGGCGACCGTGACATCATTAGCAATTTTTAGGAACGGCACGACGCCCTGGGATTCCACGCCCGTACCTTGGATGAAGGCGCCAGTACCACGAATGTTGGTCCAATCGGTGCCGATGCCACCCGACCATTTGGAAAGTTGAGCATTATCGGAATAAGTTTTGAAGATGTTATCGAGCGAATCAGTAACGGTGTTTAGATAACACGAAGAAAGCTGGGGTTTTGGTGATCCAGCGTGGAAAAGCGTGGGAGTAGATGGGGTGTACAACAACTTTGACATGATATCGTAGAATCGAATAGTGTGTTCAGTTTTGTTTTTTTCGAGCACGGCCGAACCCATGGCGATACGCATCCAAAAAGCTTGTGGAGTTTCGAGAACTTGTTTGTTTTCGTAATCGGAAATAAAATAACGGTCATTTAAAGTTTGGAGACCCATGTAGATAAAGAGATCGTCGCGTTCCGGTTTTAGGTAGCTGGCTAATTTTTCCAAATCAAAAGCCAGCAGACGAGGATCAATGCGGCCAATTTCTACGCCTTTTTTTAGATTGCGAATGAAAGCTGAGCGATATTGAGTGTCCAGATTATTAAAGTCGATAATATCGGCGCCAATTACTTCTTTGTAATTCGTGTAGAGTAATAAACGAGAAGCGACGGTAGCGTAGGCGGGATCCTGCTCAATCATGGCGCGACAGGTCATGATGAGAGCGCGGGTGATTTCTTTGGTTTTTATTCCTTCGTAGAGTTCAGAGCGGCATTGTTGGAGGAGGGTATCGGCATCAACCACGCTTTCGAATCCACGTACCGCAAAAGTAAGCGAATGGCGGAGTTTTTCCAGAGAAAAAATTTCTTTTTTGCCGTTACGCTTGGTAACCATTAAATCATTTTTCTCAATTTTTTCCAGAAGTTGTTTTTTTAGTTCGGCGCGTTCTTTGGTGTGTTCATAACGATAGAGAATGTAAGATTTCGCGACATCGTAATAGCCGGCTTGCATTAATTCTCGTTCGACAAAATCTTGAACATTTTCTACGGCTGGGTTGGTAGTGGTAAAAACTTTTTCTAATCCTTTGACCACCAAATCGGTTAAATTGGTCGTGGTGTTCACATCGAAAGTGCCACGGACTTCTTGAAAAGCTTTTTGAATGGCCACGTTAATTTTTTGAACATTGAATTCCACGATGGAACCATTGCGTTTTTTGATCTTTAGTAGAGTTGGCATACCACAAACAAATTAAAAAAAATAAAGCGTTTCGTCGCTTTACTATAGCACACCTATTTTACTACCGGTAGTGGTCAAACTGTGGATAACATTAGTACGGGTACTATTTTTATCAAAACGTCAAAATCACCCCTTTTTCCTTGTTTTTATCGTCCGTGCCGTCGTTCGGTGGCGCTGAATGTATCAATGGCTTTTTTAAATTCTTCCGGAGAAAACGCCGGCCAGAAAGTGTCGGTGAAATAAATTTGTGAATCGGCCGTATCCCACATCATAAATCCGGCGGAAAGATGGGGTTCGCCGCCGGTACGAATTACCAGATCGACGGGCGGGAGATCGCGTGTGTAAAGTTCGTTTTTTATTGCCTCTTCAGAAACTATAATCGGCGATTTTTTGATTAAAGCTTGTACGGCTTGAGTCATTTCTTCAGTGCCGCTGTAGCCAAGTAAAAATGTGAGATGAAGACCGTCGTAGTCTTTAGTTTTTTCGATCATCTGTTCGGTAGCTTCGATGGCATCGGCGGTAAAGTAATCGCGCCAACGACCAAGAGCGGTGATATGAATTTTATTTTTATTTACTTGATCGCTCGCAGTGAGTTCTCGAAAATATTTTGCGAACAAACTGATCAAAAAGGACACTTCTTTTGGGTCGCGATTGGTGAGATTGCTAATGGAACAGCCCCAAAAGGTTACAAAGGGTATCTTGAGGTCTAAAGCGGAAGCGAAAATGGCTTCGGTCGCCTTGGCACCGGCCTGATGGCCAGCAAAACCTGGCAAACCACGTTCTTTGGCCCAGCGACGGTTGCCGTCGGGGATGAGAGCAATGTGACGGGGGTTTGGCATAGAAACATTATCGTGGACCGATGGGGATTCGAACCCCAGACCCTCGCGTTGCAATCGCGATGCTCTACCAGCTGAGCTATCGGCCCGTCTTCGCTAAAGCTTCGCCGGGCAAGCCCACGCAATGCTAGTCGCAAAATGGTAGTAGCAGGTTACCAGTAATTAACAAAGAAGTCAATAAATGGTATACTGATTTAAGTTAGTTAAAATATGTAATAATTATATGGGGGAACTTTACTATTGTGGACAAATTTTACTCGCGGTCTTCCTTGGTGGTATGCTTGGTTGGCAGAGATTGCGTTTCGGTAAATCGGCGGGTCCACGTACTTATGCTTTGGTTACTGCCGGGTCGGCGCTGTTTACAATTCTTGGACGGTACGGTTTTGGTTTGACGAACTCAGGCGCGAACGTCGCCGCTCAAGTGGTGACGGGTATTGGATTTTTAGGCGCCGGTCTTATTTTTCACCGCGAGAACCACGTTGATGGTCTGACTACCGCGGCGGGATTGTGGATGAGCGCGGCGATCGGCATGGCGGTGGGGTTGTCTTATTATGTTTTAGCAATCGGTTCGACTTTGGTAATGTTCTTTGTACTTATGATGAATGATCGGAAATTACGACCGCAGGCGGCAGAAAAACTAAAATAAAAATTTATCTAAAAAATACCGCTCCAACGAGGGTGGTATTTTTTATGTTTTTAAATAGCTCATGCCAAGCCAAAGAAGAAACAGCGCGTAGATGAAATGAATGTGGTAGCGTTTAAGAAAGTTAAGAATATAGAGGACAACCACCAAAGGAAAACCCAGAAAGGCAAAGGGGCTACGAAATAATTTTCCTTTCGATATGGCAAATAATGTTTTCGCGTCACCAACCGAAGGAATCGCGTGCAGGGCGATGACGACGCCGAGATAAAGGTAAAGCGCGACGAGCCAAGTAAAATATGGTGGTTTGATTTGGGAAAAAAGTATCAGACTGATGAATGAGTTGAAAGTGAGTGGTCCAAACGAAACTAATAGGCTTTGCAAAAATTTTTTTGGTTCGTCGTGTGTGACGTAACCGGCAACGGTATTAAAACTAAAAAATTTAACGCGATAAATTTTAACGCCGGCAAAAAAACAAAACAAAAGGTGTCCGCATTCGTGAGCGATGACGCCGGGGGCGGTGATGAGTGCGATAAATCGAGAATTTATACGCATAATTAATCGGTTGTGGCTTCAGAAGAAAAAATGAGAGCGGTAATAATCCAAAAAAGCATGGCTAAATCATTTTTGAAGTATGGTACATCGATAAGGCCGTGTACGATGAGAATTGTAAGTACTGAAAACAATGTTGCACCGAGCAATTGGTTGCGTCTGGCGATATTATGGCAAGTGATAATTAAGGAATATAGAATACCCACAAAACCAACCATTCCAAACAAACCAATTTCCGTCCAGAAGTTAAGGAAGATATTATGCGGGTAAATAAGGCGTTCTAACTCTTGGACGTTGTAGTGTGGTTTTTGGATTTTACGGAAAAATTGGCGTAAGCCAGTGCCAAAAATAAAGTTTTTCGGCGAAGCGGTGAGAAATTCGAAAGAATATTGCCAGAGGGTGACGCGGTTCAGACTCGATTGGCTTTTGGTAAGGATAAAAGAGCGAACAGGAGAAAAAATTAAAGAAATCAAGAAACAAGAAACAAGAAACAAGACGGCGGTTTTTTTATAACCAATAAGAAAAGCAAAAATAAGTCCGCCGAGTATTAAGGCGAGCCAACTACCAAGTGATTTGGTAAAAAATAGAGCAACAAGCGAGATTATCAAAACCCAAAGAGCGGGATTTTTTATTAAACTCTTTATTTTTTCACCAAATATTGGTTTAGCTTTTTGAAAATGTAATATTAATGGAATTAGTAGTAAGGGAAGTATCGGACCAAGATAAAGTCCTACTGCATTCGGTGAAGTAAAAAATGAAGTTACGCGGCGAGTGGCAAGATTTTGCCATTCGGCAGTAGGAATACCCCAGCTGGTATATTTTTGGATAATGCCAAAGATACTTATGGAAAGCGTGGACAGACCAAGAAATAAAATATATTTTTTAGTAGGGAGGATGTCTTTGCGGGCGATGAGAACAAGAAAAAAAAGCATTGGTTCTAAAAAATAAGCGCGCCACTGACCAAGAGAATAGTACCACATGTCACTAACAAAAATACCGATTAGCGAAGCGATGAAAAAAAGACAATAAAAAAACAAAAATGTTTTGTGGTTTATAAAAAACTGTTTTAATTGGGGCCAATCCGCGCGCCGGTATTTAATTATCCAGATCAAAAAAATAATACCGAAAGACAGTTCGAGTAGTGTAGATGGTAGTGGGCCAAGGCGAAATCGAACGAGATAACTCGGCAACAATATAATAAAAATTCCCACAGCAAGCGAGAATTTTTTCCAAGTTAGCAACCCAAAACTTAAACAAAAAATAAAAAGCAATAGATAGGTCATAAGTTTTTATGTTGAGGGGGAAATATTTTTGTTTTGCAGGTAAACTCTTGGTTAAAGACATGGACAATGAAACCGGTGCCAAGAAAAGAAAAAATGGAAACGAGAATGAATAAGAACGAAAAAGAATAAGTTTCGGCAAAATACGCGCCGAGCGTGGCAGCTCCAGCCACCCCTAAACTGGTGACGGTATCGTAAATACTCCATTCATAGCCGGCTTTATCTTGGTGGATGTAGCGGGTAAAAAGTACGCGCCAGCTGGGGTAGGAAAGTGCTTGACCAAGACCATAGATAAACTGGGCTAGATAAATTTGAAGCATGGTGTGAGCAAGGAGGTAACCGATGGGGACAATACTGATAAGCAGTGAGCCAAAGAGCAAGGTGTATAGTTCACGGCAATTGCCGCGTTCTTCGTCGGCCCATTTGGCGATAATAATCTGAAATATTGCTCGAGTAAATAGTGATATGGAAAGAGCAATACCAATACTAGTAAGAGTGGCGTCGACAACATCGCGAAGAATAAAAATCGAAAAAATTGGCGAGATTAGGCCGTAGCTGGTTAAAATGAAGAGATCGGAGATTACCAAACTTTGAATGATTTTATGCATATTCCTCCTAGATATAAACCGCGCCTATTGTAGCAAAACAAGCCACCGTTGTCCACGAAAAAACTTATATAAAATAAACGAGTTTATATATAATAAAGTTTTATTTTTTTTCAAATAATTTTTTGCGGAGCCAGTAGCCGACAAATAATACGGAGAATACGATGATAACAATGCCGCTACCACGACCAAAGAGATTGTGATAACGGTACCAAGTTTTACCAAAGAAGTAACCAAAAAAAACATAAAAAGTTGCCGAAGCAAAACCACCAACGATGTTAAGTAAAAAGAATTTTCGCTTGGGCATTTGTATCAGACCGGCGACAAACGGGATGATGGGTCGGAATGGACCAATGAAACGAGCCAAAAGGACGCTTTTGGCGCCGTGAGCTTGAAAAAATTTTTTACCTTGTTCTAGGTATGAGGTTTTAAAAAAACGACTATCAATCGTAAAAAAGTTTATTCCTTTCTTACCCAGATAATAACTTACCGCGTCGCCGATAATACCGCCAAAAGCGGTAAACCAGATCACATCACCAACGTCGATGAGATGAAGTGAGGCCAAAAACCCGACGGCAATAATGATGGTCGTACCGGGGATAATAAGGCCAATGAAGGCGGTTGATTCAAGAGTGGCTACTAGCAAGATAATCCAGTAAGACCACCAACCCCAATGTTCAATTTTTGGTGTAAGTAGTTGAATCCAATCCATAGTATAGAATTAGTAAGCGTACAACTATAACTTACTTCTAGAAAAGAAAAAATACAACAAACCGAGGGTGTAGAAACAAACCAGTAAAAAGAAAGCGCAAATTGATTCGAAACTGGAAGATAATACCAGTCGACCGGTTGTAAATACGAGGCCAAAATAAATAATTACGACCGACCACCCTTCGAGCGTTGTGGGTTGGATATAGTAGTGTGTATGATATTTGAACCAGACGGACATATAAATGATCAATTTAAAGTTAGTGGTAGTGTACACTATTTATATAATCATTTAAAGTAAAAAAGAGTCAGCCACCGTGGGGATAGAACCGCAGGGTGGCTGTCTCAGAGAAAGGTGGTAGGAGCTAGAGCAGCTCCAGGATGCCGGGGACGTAACGTTTGTCATCATCTTCCTCCACGAAACTACTGGTGAGACTAGCAAGCTTGATCGCCCAACCTTTTCCTTTTCGAAAGACGAGTGCTTCGATAGGGTGTTGGGTCACAACGTTGTGCGTGCGTGGGCCGATTTTCTTCCGCGTCATTGTTTCGAGTGACTTGTTGCCTACTACCAGTTGTACATTGCCGGTCGCAATATCCACTTGGTAGTCGAGCAAATGTCCTCGGAAGATGAGCGACGGATTGTCGGTGGGAATGAAGCGATACAACCTCCCACTCGGTTCTTTGCCTAGTCCAGCGTACTGCAAAACGTCTTCTTCTGTCCGGCTGACAGTATTAAGAGCTTCCACGGTGATCCTCCTTTCTTTGAGTTTACTAAACCGGCATGGCTTAGTCTATTTACTATAACAAAAAAGGAGTTATTAAACAATAAAAGTAGTTTTTCAAGAAGTACTACAATTATGGTGCGGTTAATTTATTTAAAGATAAGCGGATGGAGGAGCGCAAGGAAACAAGTTCCGCGTAATCGGCGAAAAAGCTTAGTTTTTCAGCGGTGATGGCAGTCTCGTTAGATTCATTACTATTACTATCGGTGCCAAAAACATAACTAGCGAATGATTCGGCAATATCTTCGGAGGGGTTGGTAGCGGCGTACTCGGTGACAAAATTATCGGGGTAATCGGTAGCCAATTTTTCGCTATCTTTCTTTGCTGAAGCAATCATTTTTGGAGTCCAGAATTTGTTCACGAAAGTATTTATATAAGAATTTTGAATGGCACAGCCATCATCATAATAGCGCGGGCAGGATTTTTCTGAAGTATTTGGATTGACTTGTTCGGCGTTGAGTGTGAGTAAGTGACTAAATTCGTGAATAAGCGTAAAGATTTGTTCTTTGGAAGTTTCTTCTCCAAAAACACTTTCATTGATAGCGAGTTGCCATTTTTGATCGCTGTCTTGATATAATACAAAGGCCTCAAGGTCATCTTTCTCGTCGCGATAAACAAGAAAGTTTGAAACAAATTTATCGGTTAATTCATCGGGTGAGATGGCGGCAAAAATTTCCCAATATTTGTGGTAAGCAGGCAGATCTTTACCACTTGCCAAGGCAATTTTCTCTCCCGGTTTTACTAAATATTGTGTACTGTTTACGTCTTTGGATTTTTCGTCGGAAACGGCGGTCTTGTCGGCATCGGCATCCTTAATATTGGCGCTGAATGTTTTGTAATCTTGTTCCCAACCGTCAAGTTCTTTGTTGATTAGACCATCAACCCGGTCGCAGTCGGCTTGGTCGGTGCAGGTGTAGTAACAGGCTTCTTTTTCGGTATCATATTTCTCAAGTGAGGTACAGTCACTAGGCCCGTCTACTTCATCGTCGTATACATAAGTTAAAGCGCTATTTTTTTCTTCTGTTTGGACAGAGCTTTCTGTCGTTGTTACCGTCGTATCGTTTGAGTTTGTCGACGGCCCATCTTTTGGCGTGGGTATAAGAGCGATGCTGACGATTATTAAAGCGATGACGATGCCGGTGATTGTGAGAAATTTCTTCATATTTAAATATAATTTATAATGCCTATACTATATCAAAAAAACATATGTATGTCACATGTAACATATAACATATAGCATGTGGCTATGGTCGTAATGTTATATGTTTCATGTTGTGTGCTGTATGTTGCGTGTTGCGTCATTGACAAAAGCGCTGTTTTTTGTTATAGTTAAGCGGTTAAATTAACATTTTGTATGGATCACGGAGACGTCGTCGTTCGTTTCGACGAAGTAACATTTAGCTATGGCCAGGACAAGCTCGTTTTTGAAGAGACGAGTTTTTCGGTGCGCGAAAATTCCAAGATTACCATCATGGGACAGAATGGCGCGGGCAAGAGCACAATTTTTAAAATGATTACCGGCGAACTAAAACCAGACGAAGGGTTTGTGCATCTCAAAATTGGCGCGACTTTCGCGATTGCTACGCAGGTGATGAAGCAAGACAATCTGGATAAAACAATCGAAGAATTTTTTAAACAAGCTTTTACGAAAAAAATGTACGATTTACCAAAACGCATAAAAAATGTTTTGGAAGTAGTGCATCTGGTCGCTCCGCTGGATCAAAAAATTAGAAAATTTTCCGGCGGTCAACAAGCGCGACTACTGCTCGCTTACGCCTTGATTCAAGAACCGGATATTCTTTTGCTCGACGAACCGACAAACAACTTAGACGCGCCCGGCATTGAACATCTCACGCAATTTTTGATTGATTATCCAAAAACTTGTTTGGTGATTTCGCACGATGCGAATTTTTTGAACGCGTTTACCCACGGCGTGTTGTATCTGGATTCGCATACGCACAAAATGGAACAATACATCGGTGATTACTACACCGTACTTTATGAAATTGAAGCGCAAATTGAACGTGAACGCGCCAAAAACGCCCAACTCAAACGCAGTATTCAAGATAAAAAAGATAAAGTAAACTTCTTCGCGCACAAAGGCGGTAAGATGCGAAAGTTGGCGAGTAAACTGAAAGAACAAGTAGAAGAGGATGAAGAATCGATGGTGGATGAACGTCAAGAAGATAAAACCATTAAAGAATTTACCATTCCCGCGCAAACCGATGTGGTGGGGCCGGTAGTGACCATTAGCGCGGTGGGGGTGATGATTAATCATGAACCGGTACAAAAAGTAATAAATCCACCAATCTCAGTACGAAAAAAACAAATTTTACTGATCAAAGGACCAAATGGTATTGGTAAAAGTACACTTCTCGAAGCGTTGGCACTCAACAAAGAGCCGGGTGCCACTTTTGCCAAAGACACGAAGGTTGGTTATTACCGCCAAGATTTTTCCGGTCTGGATTTTGAAAAAACCGCTTATCAGGCGCTGGAAGAAATGATGCCGGAACCATGGAATCAACAAATTTACGCCACCGCTTCACAGTTTTTGTTGTCACCGGAGACTTTGCGAAATAAAGTTGGCGCTTTGTCCGAAGGTCAAAAAGGTTTGCTGTGTTACGCGCGCTTTGTGCTTCAGAGACCTGGATTATTAATTATGGACGAACCGACTAACCATATTAATTTTCGTCATTTGCCGATTATCGCCAAAGCCCTCGATGAATTTGATGGGGCGGTGATTTTGGTGAGCCACGCGTATGAGTTTGTGGAACAGATTAGTATTGATCAGACTTTGGATTTGGGGGCTTTGTAGGATGCATTGAATAGTTTTGCTGAAAAAATCAAGACATGTGTGGGCTTGATTTTTTAAATAAAAGCTGTTATTCTATGCGACAGCAATAAACACCAAATATAATTTAATGGAGAGGTGGCCGAGCGGTTGAAGGCGTTAGTCTCGAACACTAATATAGTTGAAAAACTATCGAGAGTTCGAATCTCTCCCTCTCCGCAACGCTGAGCGTTGCGATTGGGACGCTAAGCGTCCTGCAGCTCACAAAAAAATAATTGGAAGGGTGGCCGAGTGGTTTAAGGCAACAGTCTTGAAAACTGTCGTACCGCAAGGTACCGTGAGTTCGAATCTCACCCCTTCCGCACATTTTTTCGAGAATCAAAAAGTCGCTTTTAAGCGACTTTTTGTTTTTTTGGATTTTTTCTCAAAGACTAGACACCTTGTTGCATGTATTCAATGACAATGTTAATTATTTTTTTAACGGTCTCATTACAATTTTTGAAAAAAACATTGTCTAAAACATCGCTTCCAAACTCTCTCAGCAAATCACTAATAAGGGCGTGGACAAAAGATTGTGTTGTCCCATCAACCTTCTCAAAATCTAAAGACACTTGCTCATGTTTTAGAAGTGCCGGCAGTATCATCTTTTTGCGTATATCTTGTGCAATATCTTTATTTTCCGCAAAACTACCTACTAATTTAATTATAGAAATGGTAAGCATATATAATTACCTAGATAAATTGTGCTTTTTTGTATCGGGCTTTTTTTCTTTCCTTCACGGCTTTCATGTAGGTGTCTCTAATTAAATCAAGTAAAACAGTGAATTCGTTTGTGGCGTCTAAAGAGATATCAATTCCGACCACTGTCCCTGTCCAAGAAGGTAGACCTTCCTTTTTTGAGTGTCTATTGAGAAATGGGTCAGCGTATAAAGCCAATCTTTTCGTTTCACTTCGTTTGATTAATTTATATAAAGCGTTGCCACTGTAAATAATAAAGAAATCACGGTTAACGTACGCTATGGATTTGATGAAGAAAAGTCCGGCCCCCGCATTCAATTCAGTCCCACCTTCTTTTTTGGTCGTCCCGGTAATACCGGGCGTTAACGCCAAGCCGATGGCGTCTAAGTCGGTGGTAGCATTATATGATTGGTTGATAGTTTGTTTTATACCAACGCCGGTATCAACAATTCCGATGCGGATAATATTTCCTTTCTTATGGTATTGAGCAGAAACAATTGCCCCATTTTCTGCCAAAGAATGCTCTAGTACATTTCTTACTAGCTCACTAATAATATATTGAATAGGTTGTGAATGTTTTGTTTCTAGATGGAGTAGGGGAATCATCTCGGTTATAAAACTGCTTAGTTCTTGGGAGTTTTTAATTTGCGTTAGTGGAATAAAACGGCCGGATGAGTCGTGTTCGGAGATATCTAGTCCGGAATCAATCTGTAAGAACTTAAATAATCCCATCCGTTTTAGGTAGTGTCCTGATTTTGCCGTAATCTTATTACAAATAATTTGCGCCGGTTCTACTGTCAATCCAAGCGCCGCAACCATAGCCAAAACCACCGGATGAACAGAAATCCATTTTTCATTTGCGGTTATTTCGAGCACATCAGTGTTTACAGGATCAAATTGGCTCAAAAAGTGGTCTATATTACCTAAAAAGGCACTGTTTGGTAAATGTATTTTCATATTCACATTTTACCAGGAATCCTGGTAAAATGTCAAGACCCCAGGAATCCTGGTAAAATTAGTGTTTAACTTTATAAACAATAATAGTAGGTTTTTCTTGATTTTTTGGTGGTATGTTGGTAGAGTATAGCCAAGTAATTAGTGATTTAAGCTCTATCTAAAAATAGGACAATATGGAGGTGTTTTAAGATATTTTTGTATATGAAAGAAAGACATATAGACACAGGCGTAACACGACTCCCAAGCGAGAGATTAGTTATGGTTGATCAAGAAACTGTAGGACATGAAGTTGTCACATTACAACTGGCAGATTTACAAAACATAGATGGCGAGGTCTACCTTGAAACAGAATCGGGCAATACCTACATGATATACAAAACGCTAGACGGAAAATTAGCTATGGTTGATAGTAGAAGTAACCAAGGTAAGGGAGAGGTGATGCGCGGCAACTATCTCAACGAAGACGATATAGATAGTGGTGTGCTAATTGTCAAAAAACCATTTGTATATAAAGGTGGTGGCCAGACTAGCGCTATTAGTCGAATAACTTTTATAAATAAGGGTGAAAACCTTTCAGCAGAGCAACAAAGGCCGATTTCTTTCAGTAATGTTCGTAATCGTTTTCGAGAAAGTCTTGATCCGATTACAGGAAAGAAAATAGACTATGAAATGATTGGGAAAGATTTTGCTCTTGACGAAAATAACCCACCCACTCCAGAAAGTATTTTAGCACCAATGGGTGGTAATTTCTTTGAAAATGAAGATGACCCAACACTAGCAGGAAAAGTTATTGCCAAAGTTTATAAAGAATTGATCGAGCGAGAAAACCAGCCACAAAAAGAGAAAACTGTAGATGAAGCAACTAGAATGGTTGAAAAGTGTAAAGCCGAATTGAAAGCATTTTATGATTATACTAAAAACACATTGACTGAAAGATATAAACAAGGTAAAGGTGGGTTGGGGTTAAAAAATCAACAAGAAAGTGGTACTGATCAATTTTTCTATTCAACAGCAACATCTGACCATTCAATGTATTTCAGTAAATCACACGCACATTGGAAAAACAGAAAAAGCCAGGAGATACGAGCGTACATTACGCTGTCACCTGACCAAACTAAGGACCTTTATAAAAACTTTACCGATTTGATGACGACTCTGTACGATGCTAAAATTGATTTTACTGCCAAATGTGCAAGCCCGCTCGGAGCAAAAAATAGGACTGACAATGTCGTTATTTATATTGCTAAAGCAGATCAAGCTAAAGCGTCGGCAACGATAAAAGAATTTTTAGATAATAAAAAATTAGGAAGCGGACATGTAAAAGCGGCAGTGTCTAGCCCGAGAGACGGTTTATCATGGGCATCGGAGCCTAGTGAAAAGCAACACAAATTATGGAGCGATGTGTCCGGCTCAAGCGGGCGAGCAAGTTTTAACTCTTATGTCGCAGCTATGGCTATACCAACTTATCTTGATAGGCTTGCTGTAGCCCATCTTAGAAAAGGAAATAAAAAAGCAGCTGATGTTTATTCACAAGAGGCACAGAGAGTAAGAACAACTATTGGAAAAACCACTGTGTAATTTTAAAATAGCTTTTGGTAGTGTCATACAAATCTATATTCCAATATTATTCTACACCTTCCGCACAAAATAAAACCTAGTTCATCTGGGTTTTATTTTATTTAACAATTCATTTGTGCTATACTATAAATAAGTTAATTCACCTAATTTAAAATTATATGGGAAAAGGTGATCGCAGAGATAGTAAGAAAAAGAACATTAAAAAACCAAAAAAGAATAAGAAATAGTAAAAATCCCCCGATGTACATCGGGGGAGTTTTTTATATGTGGCGTATTAAATTGACTCTAAAGTGCTTGTTCGGTAGTATACTTATCTATGAATATAAAATCCGCGACATTTGTAAAAGGCGTTACGAATATTGACCCCAGCCTGGCTGACGGAGTACCGCAAATCGCGTTCATTGGCCGGTCTAATGTTGGTAAATCGAGCGTTATTAATACTTTGGCAAATCAAAAAGGCTTGGCCAAAACCAGTTCTTTCCCCGGTCGTACACAACAAATCAACTTGTTTTTGATAAACAAATCTTTTTATTTGGTGGATTTACCGGGGTATGGTTTCGCTCAGGTGTCCAAAGAGAAACGCAGTCAGATTGAAGAACTAATCAATTGGTATTTTTTTGAATCCAATTGTGATTTGAAAAAAGTTATTTTGATTATTGACGCGAAAATTGGCCCCACGAAAGATGATATGGAAATGCTTTTTAGTTTGGAAGCGCATGAAAAAAATATTATTATCGTTGCCAACAAGGTAGATAAAATAAAAAAACCGGATTACGACAAACAGCTGGGAAAAATTCGCGCGATGGTCGGGATCCACAAAGTTATTCCCTATTCGGCGGAAAAGAAAATTGGGGTGGGGGAGCTCGCCGATGAAATGTTAAAATAATGTTGTACGCAGTATATATTTTGGAATGTGCCGACACAACCCTTTATACCGGATCGACTTGCGATATCGACAAAAGACTTAATGAGCATAATAATACCAAAGCGGGAGCGAAATATACGCGCGGGCGAAGGCCGGTAAAATTGGTGTATATTGCGAATTTTAAAACTTTTGCCAAGGCCAGAAAAAAAGAAGCGGAAATAAAAAGATTGACGCGCGAGCAAAAAAATTCATTGATTAAAAACAATAAAATAAATTAATTTCGTTAAATCATATGTCGTACAAAAAAACCATTTTTACTTCCGCCTCTGAAGATCGGTTGGAGAAACTCGTGCAAGAAAGATTGCAACCTGGCGCCGACAAAGTCGCCATCGACGCGCGGATTTGGGATTTATTTGGTGAGGAATGGGCGATAATGTTTACTGATCTTTCAGGATTTTCTCGCCAGGTCGCTAAGTTTGGTATTATTCATTTTTTACAGACGATTTACGAATCACAACGGTTGCTCATTCCGGTGATTGAAGATTTTGATGGCATTTTACTTAAAGTAGAGGGAGATAGCTATTTGGTAATTTTTCGCAACGCGCAAAAAGCCATCAATGCCGCGATAAACATGCAGAGAGTACTCAAAAAATATAACGCTGACCACAGCGAAGAAGAAAATGTTTTGTTGTGTGTCGGAATTGGATTTGGTAAGGTGCTCAGAATTGGTGATGAGGATGTGTTTGGTAAAGAAGTAAATTCGGCGAGCAAGCTGGGCGAAGACACCGCCAAAGCTTGGGAGATAATCGTGACTGGAGCGGTGAAAAACGTGGTGGGAGAGATGGATGAAGCAAAGTTTGAAAAAATTGAGAATGTTCCAGCAGGAATAGATACGGCGTTTCACGTACGTTATCAGCTCTAAAAAATTCTAGTTTAAACCGGTGGTAACACCGGTTTTTTCTTACGCCTTTTTAGGTATAGCGCGAGCCCGACAAGTGATATGCCGCCACCGGTAGTGGCAGTGTAGGGGTTTAAGATTCGAGAAGTACTGGTGGGTGCGGTGGTGGAAATAGTTGTGAGAGTGTTTGGGGCGGCAGTGATGTCGTTGTTTGAGCGTGGGTACAAACGCCAACTGTCCACTCCGCCGTCGATGATGCCCGTGATAGCAATGTGTTTGCCGATGCGTAAAGCAACGCGGTCAAATTTTACTTTTGTTGATAAGCTGACGAGCGCCTCCGCTTCGCCATCGTCTAAATACAATGTGCTGGCCAATAGTTTTGTAACTTCACCGGTGATAGTTACCAATCGGCCCAGGTCATTATCTCCCAGGTCAGAGATAGTGGCGGTGATTGGCGTCGAAGTTGTTGAATTAAGTAAAGTGATAGCGACGCGATTGGTGATTCGCAGGCGAGTGATTTTATTAGCGGTAGAAAGTACGCCGCTTACTCGAATGCGATTACCGAGATGAAGTGATGGAAAATCACCGCTGTAGGAGTAAATTCGCATACCACCGGTTTCGTCTTCGATGTAACCATAAGTTTTACCAAGAATTCCCGGGACAAGCGTAACTACACCGGTTATAGTGACGTTTGTTTGGATTGGCAACGAACGCGCTTCGGCGATGGTGACAGCGCCAGCGTAGCGAGAAGTTTTTGTAGTTGTTCCACTAGCTTTAATTTTCTCACCAAGTACTACCGGTAGTAGTTCTGTCGCAGAAGGTGGTCGCCACAGCCAACCATTTGGTCCGAGTACATAGGTGGCGCCGGATTTACTTTTGTCATACGTAACCATATCGACCAGTGTGTCATCGGGGAGTCGGAGAATGATTGTTCCGCCCGTGTCAGGGAGAGTAAGATGAGTGGCGGTGGAATAAAAAGTGAGCGTACTGTAGGGTGGAATAAATGATTTTGGAGGCAGAGTAAATATTTTTCCATTCTCGGTTTCTATTTTCCAACGAGAGATATCAATGGTGCTGGAACTATTATTGCCAAGCGTGAGATGTTCCGGAATGTCGTCGGTTTGGCGTGGGCTAAGAGAAATAAAGCGTACCGCCGCGTCCGGATTATTCAAAGGATTTTTTACCGTGAGTGTAAAAGTTGTTTTGCCGGTGGTACTCGCTGTGCTCGTGCCGGTGACGGTGATGTGGTAAATACCGGAACTTGCAAATGTATGTTCTACAGTTGCGCCGGTGGCTGTACTACTGCCAAAATTCCAAGTAACAAAAAGTTCGCCACCACGCGGATCGGCCGAACCAAGTACGGAAAAAATAGTAGAGCTGTTGATTACGGTTAATTTTGGTACATTCAAATGCCAAGCGATAGTGGTAGTATCTTTTGGTTCGGCAATTTTTTTGTCCGTTGCGGTTTTGGCAGTCGCGCCGTTGGTGGACGGGCTGTAAGATGAGCCACCTCCGCCACCAGAACTAACGGTTGGCAAAGCAACGACGGGATGTACGATATTATTTAGCGCGTCCGGTGTTGGATTTGTGGTTATTTCCCAATCAGCGGTATTGTCAGTATCAATACCATCGGTAACGCGTGCCACCGCTTGGTCTTTAGCGATAGCGGTGTAGATAACTTGGTCTATTATGGTGTCGTCGGGGTTTTTAAGTAGCACGCTATCACCGTCATTATTGAGACGACTGCTGGAAAGAGGTATCAGGAGCCAACTGAGGGGAGCAATAGTGCCACTAAGTGAAACAATCGTACAATCGCTAGTCGTTCGGTTGTCGCAAAGACTGCCACCAGTGAGTGTAATAGCAGTCGAAGTAGTGTTGTAGAGCTCTACCCATTCATTTCCACTGGTGGGGTTGGGAAATATTTCATTGAGTTTAATAAATGGCCATAAATCAGTTTGGTCGGTAGTAGTAGTTGTGGTTGTCGGCGTATTTTCGGTAGTAGTCGATGATGGAATATCAATGGGCGGTGTATAGGTGGGTCGGCTTGGGCTGGTGCTATTGCGTGGAGCAGAAGGGAGAATGATAAAATCAGCATTACTATTATCAGTATCGATATAATTTCCGGTTGCATCATTTGGTAAGCGGATTAGACTTTCGTTTGCGTTGGGGTTGGAAGAAGGTTGGCCGGTGGGTGGGGTTACATTCCCCCAATCAACGCGATCAACTAATTGTGGTACTTCACCATTGTTGTAAAGTAGAGCGGAGTTATTATCAGCTAGAATTGTCGTATTGTTTGAATAGTTTGTATCGACAACAGTGCTGTTCACCGGTAGGTAGTCGCGGTGGCCGATGAGGTAATAGCTAAATGGGTTGAGTAAGGCGGTAGCAGGAAATGCGCTCACGATATTACTCACCGTGCCACCAGCGGTCATTTTTTTCAGACTCCAATTTTCGAGTGAGACGCTCGAAGAAGAAAAATTATACAGTTCAATAAATTCATCGGTGGTAGAAACGCCGGCGGTTTGGATTTGGCTGATGAGGACAACGGCCGAAACGGTGTTGAAAATAAAAAAACTGCTGAGGAGGATTGTTAGCACCAGCAGTCGAGTGGGGAAAGTCATGGAGAAAGTATTTAAGATGACAATAGTATAGCACAAATAAAAAAATGACCCAAGTGTTAGGTCATTTTTTTTAGTTCACCTCTACAAACAATTATTATTTGCATAGGCGATGGTTCGGGCGGAATGCGTAAGACATTCCCGAACCGCCGGTTTGGCCTGTTGTCGTAAAACGTCGGGTGACGAACGACGAACAGGCACAGGAGAGTGTTTCAGTGGTTGACGGCAGTGACCAGCCGCTGTGGACGTTTGTCGAGGGCGTTGAAGCCCTTGAGGGAGAGCCATCCAAACGCACCAAGCGCGGCAACGAGCGACAAGCCAAGGATCCATCTCAGAACCACCCACAGATTGCTCCGGCGTCTGGTGTTGCGACGGTGGATGATCGGCATCTTGCCGAGTATGGTTGTCCTACGAGTCATGGGCTGTGTCCGCACTTTCGTGGGAGTGGTGGGAGGTCCATCAGGATTCATACTTCTCAGATGTGTCATGCCGTCCCCTTCTTTGTGGCAGGAATTTTACGGTGCCAAAAGTTGGCACGAATTTGGTAAATTGTACCTTATTTTAAGCGATTTGTCAAGGGTAGCGTATACAAAAATATGTATCATAAAGCACGCAACATACAACATTAAGCATGAAACACACAACATATAGCATGAAGCATGTAGTATTTTCTTGAAAATGTTGCGTGCCTTAGGTTATGTGTTTCATAAAAAATTACTTTTGTGTTTGTATAGAGTAGTATATACAAACTGTGGATAACTCTGGGTATAACATAGTAAAACTGGGGATGGAATGGTATTTTTTTGCTAATTTTAGATAAAATCTGTTTGTATACACTAGTTTATACAAATAAAACAGGTAAATTTGTCGGTTTTTGGCTAACTTTAGAGTAAATAGTGGCTAAATGGTCGACCCTTGACAAAAGGTGAAATGTGTGCTATAATATATTTGTTGTTCTTTAAATAAACAACTTGGACAAGAATCCTTACTACTACATATCAAGGAAACAAACGGATTTACTGTTGCTCTCAATAAATAGAGACAAAAGTAGCAGCGAATCCATCTCCTTGTGTGGTAACCCCACTTTATAGATTCTAAACAGCGCAAGCCAATTGGAATCTCCGGGGAAATACCTTCAAGTGGTTGGATACTTTATTTCTGTCACGTGATTGGCAGGCAACATTTTCGGATGTTGATCCTACCTCGCCGACAGACGACTAACGGCGACAAGCTCTTATTTATAATAATTGGCTATAATCGCCGTTTTTTTATTTTAAAATTTTTCAGGGTTTTATAGTTGACAGAGATGGTCAAGTGCTGTATTATTAGTACAATTTACCAACTGATTCATTATTATGAGCAAGGGAAGCCCAGTAAAATCAGTATTGAAAGCGGAGTTATTGGCCAAGATACAGGCTATTTTAGTAGATGATAAAGCTCGTATCGAAGGTGAACTGGCTAAGTTTTCTAAACCCGGTCAAAAGGATTCGGCTGGGAGTGAACCAATTTTTCCGGATTATGGTGATAGTGAAGAAGATAACGCGGTGGAAGTAGCTGACTACGAAGCGAATTTGTCGATTGAGAGTGATTTACAAAAATCATTGCGGGATGTTGATTCGTCACTCAAGCGAATTTTGAGTGGTGAATATGGAACTTGTAAATATTGCAAAAAAATTATTGATGAAAAACGATTGATGGCGCGACCAACCTCGAGCGCTTGCGTGGAATGCAAAAAAACGATTGCTCAGGAAGCGTAGAACAGGATACACGATACACATAATACGATACAAAGAATATATTATGAAAATTGCAAGAACCCCGCTGTTATTTATAGGTGGGGTTTTTTTGTTGGTAGATAGATTTTTTAAGTGGCAGGCTTTTCATACTTGGTATCAGACAAAATTAATTGGACGGTTTTTTGGTTGGGAACCATTTTTGAATAATGGCATTGCTTTTGGCATTCAGATACCGCAATTAATTATTATTTTTAGTACGGTGCCGATTTTGATCGGTGTGGTTTTTTTGTTGTGGCGTGAATGGCAAAAAGCAGGTGAGCGCGGAAATAATTTGGCTTGGTGGGGGCTTTATTTAGTTTTTCTTGGCGCGCTTTCCAATTGGTATGACCGAGTGGTGTATGGAAGCACGGTGGATTATTTTCGTTTGGTGACGGGTATTATTAATTTGGCCGATGTTTTAATTGTGAGCGGGTTCGTGCTATACTTCTTCTCGATTAAGAAAAAAAAGAAAAAAATTGTTTAGGAAAATTTGGTTATGTTTACTAAGTTGACTTCGGCGGCGGTGATGGGACTGGAATGTGTACCGGTGGTGGTAGAAGTGGATATTAATAAGGGGCAGACGAATTTTGCGATTGTGGGGTTGGCGGATACGTCGATTAAGGAAGCGAAGGATCGGCTTTATTCGGCCTTAAAGAATTCCGGTTTTGATTATCCTTTTAATTTTCGGTTGTTGGTGAATTTGGCGCCGGCGGATATTCAGAAGGAAGGTCCTTCGTATGATTTGCCGATGGCAGTGGGGGTTATTAGTCTTAGTAATGATTTAACTTTTTCTCTTGACGACGCTTTGATTGCCGGAGAGCTGGCGTTGGATGGTAAAGTACGACATGTGACGGGCGTGTTGCCGTTGGCATTGTTTGCTAAAGAGCGTGGTCTGAAGCGATTATTTATTCCGGCTAGCGATGCGGCGGAAGCGGCGCTGGTGGAGGGTATATTAATTTATCCGGTGGATTCTCTGTTGCAGTTGATCAATCATTTGAAGGGTGTGACAATGATTGTACCATACGAACCGGTTGAGCAACCGGAAACGGAGAGCGCTGTTTATACAATGGATTTGGCTTTTATTAAAGGACAAGAATTTGCAAAACGAGCACTCGAGATTGCGGCGAGTGGCGCGCATAATTTATTAATGAGTGGACCGCCGGGATCAGGAAAGACATTGTTGGCGAGAACTTTGCCATCCATTTTACCGTCGCTTTCGACATCGGAGGCGCTCGAGGTGACAAAAATTTATTCTGTGGCGGGATTGTTGCGTGGTGGAATTATTCGTGAGCGACCGTTTCGCAGTCCGCACCATACGGCTTCGGGTGTGGCGCTCGTGGGTGGTGGTCGAATGCCTCGACCGGGAGAAATTTCGCTCGCGCATCGGGGGGTTTTATTTTTGGATGAATTTCCGGAGTTTCCGCGAATGGTGATTGAAAATTTGCGTCAGCCGTTGGAAGATGGAATTATTACCGTGTCGCGCGCGCAGGGAACGTGGAGTTTCCCGGCACGATTTATTCTGGTCGCGAGTCAGAACCCATGTCTGTGTGGTTACGCGAGTGATCCGGACCAGCGCTGTACTTGTACGGCGCCACAACTTATTAAATATCAAAAGAAAATCAGCGGGCCGTTGCTGGACCGGATTGATTTGCATGTGGAGGTACCACGAGTAAAATTCGAAAAATTGACTTCGGATGAATTGGCGGAATCGTCGGTGATTGTTCGAGCGCGGGTGGAGGCGGCGCGGGAACGTCAACGCGATCGATTTCGAGAATGTGGTATTCAAACTAATAGTGAGATGGGAAACGCGGAGATTCGCGAATTTTGTAAACTGGATGGGCCATCAATTGATTTGCTTAAGGCGGCGGTAAATCAATTACATCTTTCGGCGCGAGCGTATAATCGGATTTTAAAATTATCTCGTACGATTGCGGATTTGGCGGGGAGTAATAATATTGTACTTGAACATGTGGCGGAGGCGTTGCAGTTTCGGGCGAAGGCGGACTAACCACTTGTCATCTCGAGGGGGTTCACCCCGAGAGATCTCTGGCTCACAGCGATGCCCTCGCCGGGCTGGCGTAACTTTTCATAATTGAAAAGTAACCAAAAGCTTTTGGGGCCGGCAGAACTCGTCGTGCGAACTCCTCAAACAGCTGGCGGCCCCAAACCCCTTGGAAAAGTGATTGGTATGAAGTTTCGAGTGTAAAAAAGATTTTCTATTGGCGCGCGAATTTTTTATTTGGAAGGTAAATCTCAATGGTGGTTCGTTTGACGCCGAAGTGGCGAGCGACGGCCGTGTTCGTGGGGAGCCAAATATCGATTCGGCCATAGCCAAAGCGGGAGTTCATGCGGTCGTGAACGGTAAAAATTTTGTCGCCGTAGAGTGCGGGTATTTTGATGACCGTGCCGAAGGGGAGCCAGTTGGCGGCGACCATGCCGTCGTAGACTTTTAATCCGGAGGCGGATTTGGTTGGACTATCATCGGTTTCATCGGGTGAGCTGGTGTAGGCGGTGATGGTGGTAAAAACGGTTTTGTTGGGTTTAGGATTTGGATTGGAGAAAAGACGGCCGGTTGGGGATTCCTCTAGGATTAAATTGGCAGGAATAGTGACAGTTTTTGCTTCGGTGCCTAAGTAGGGGTAGCTGGTTTGGAGGAGTAATACCGCGATAATACCGATGGCTTGGGTAGTTTTGATTTTTTTTGAAATTGATAAACGCATAACTAAGTTTTGAAACAAAAAATACCTAGATGGTACTGAAAGTTGGATAATGGTAACAAGAGCGGTATCTTTTGTCAATCTTAAAAAGGTAGGGTATACTATGGAAGCTGATTTTAAGTAGACTTATGCCTATTACTCAGCTACATAGTCGTGGAAGTCGGACTTATGGCGTGGTAACGGAACGCAAGGGTGTTCCGCCACGGCCAGCTGGTCGGTTTCCATGGAAACTTCTGATGAAATTGGGACTGCTCGCGGGGGCGGTACTTTTTGTTGTTGGAACCGGACTGGTGATTTATGTGGGGAGTGATTTGCCTGATCCAAATAAGTTGGCTGACCGACAGGTGGCGCAGAGTACCAAAATTTTTGATCGTACGGGTGAGCACATGCTGTACGAAGTGTACCAAAGTAAGAAACGGACATTGGTTCCGCTTGATCAGATTGCTCCCTTGGCGGTGAAGGCCACGATTGCGGTGGAAGATAAGGATTTTTATTCACACAAAGGTATTCAACCACTGAGTATTCTTCGCGCGGCGATGAACAATTTACTTGGTCGACGTACCGGCGCGGGTGGCGCTTCGACCCTCACTCAACAGCTTATCAAAAATACCATTATTGGCGATGAGCATAGTTTGCTTCGTAAATTGAGAGAGGCGGTGCTGGCCATACAACTAGAAAAAAAATATTCGAAGGATGAAATTTTAAAATTATATCTCAATGAAATACCGTACGGATCGACAAATTATGGTATTGAGTCGGCCGCGCAAAGTTATTTTCATAAGCCGGCTAAAGATTTGACCCTCGGTGAAGGCGCTACTCTCGCGGGGATGATTCAAGCGCCGAGCCGTTATCTCAACGATGTGAATTCGTTACGTAATCGGCGCGATTTGATTTTAAGGTTGATGCAGGCGCAGGGATATATTACGACTGAGGAAATGAAGGTGGCGCAAAATGAAGCGCCCCGGGTTTATCGGACGGCGGGTATTTTCGCGGCACCGCACTTTGTACTTTATGTAAAACAACTTTTGGCGGATCAATTTGGTGAAAGCGTGATTGATACGGGTGGGCTGAAAGTGATTACATCACTCGATTATGATAAACAAATTTTGGCGGAAAAAGTAGTGAAAGAAAATGGTGATAAATTTGCTTCGAGCTCGAACGCGAACAACGCGGCGCTGATTGCTATGGATCCAAAAACCGCTCAGATCCTGGCGTTGGTGGGTTCTCGTGATTTTTTTAATGAAGCAATCGACGGGCAATTTAACGTGGCGATACTGGGGCGACGACAGCCGGGATCATCATTCAAACCATTTGTGTACACCGCGGCTTTTGAAAAAGGTTTTACGCCGGAGACGGTGCTTTATGACGTAAAAACGAATTTTGACGCGCGTGCGGGGATGTCTTACACACCGAAAAATTATGACGGCAAAGAACGCGGTCTCGTGACGATGCGGACTTCGTTACAGGGATCACTGAATATTCCGGCGGTGAAGACGATGTACTTGGTGGGGTCAGGGCCGACCATTGATTTTGCCAAACGTTTTGGTTATACCACGTTCACCGGTGATTATGGTCTTACACTGGTACTCGGTGGCGCAGAGGTGAGTCCGCTTGAACATACTAATGCCTATGCGACTTTGGCTGATGATGGTCGATACCACACGCCGGTGAGTATTTTGTCGGTAACGGACAGTGCCGGAAATTCGTTGTACAAATGGCAACCAGATGCCGGGACCGAAGCGGTGAAACCGGAGTTGGCGGCGCTGATTTCGAGTGTGCTTTCGGATAATGAGGCGCGAGTTTATGTCTTTGGTCGGAATAGTACGCTCACACTCGGTGATCGGCCAGTGGCGGCTAAAACCGGTACGACTCAGGATAATAAAGATGCTTGGACAATGGGCTATGTACCATCGCTCGCGACGGGCGTTTGGGTGGGTAATACCAAACCTTCGCCGATGAAGGGGGGCGGTAGTACGCTCGCTGGTCGTATCTGGAATGATTTTATGAAAGGGGCGCTCAAAACTGTGCCACCGGAACAATTTCCAGCGGCATTGCCAAATGACGCGACGAAACCGGTGTTGCGCGGAAACGATGGTGGAATTTTATTACCGATTGATGTACTCACCGGACGAATTGCCACGTCGAGTACGCCGGAAAATTTAATTACGATGAAATCGTTTTTACCGCCACACGATATTCTTTTTTATGTTAATAAAGATGATCCACGGGGAGAGGTGCCGACAAATCCAGACAGTGATCCACAATATACCGCTTGGGAGAATGGGTTGCAGGATTGGCTGGTGCGTCAGGAAGCGGCGGGGAAAGTAATTACGTTCGCGGATCCGCCGACGGAGTATGACAATGATAATAATTTAATAGCGCCGGAACTATTGCCGGTGTTGCAGGTGTACGCGCCACTACCGGGTCAGGTGCTTACCTCGCGGTTGATTCATGTTTCGATAAAAACCAGCGCGCCGAATGGTATCGCTCAGGTGATGTATGTATTTGACGGGATAACTGTTACCACTACGACGCAGTATCCATTTGAAGTGGATTGGTACGCCGAGCGAGCGCTGGCCGGTCCACATACATTAAAGATTGTGGCGATTGATACGAAGAATGTGAGTGTGAGTCAGGAAATTCCATTTTTATTTGACCTGCCAATCGAACCGCCGACCATTGATTGGCTGGAACAGAGTCCGCTCACTATTCGCGGAGAAGATTTTCCGCGAGTGATAAATATTACACCATATCGTTGGGAGAGTATGCGGGATGTGAAGGTATTTTTACGCACCGATAACACGGAAAAACTTATTTATACTTTTACGCAGGGTCAGGATCAGTTGTTTAATAAACAGCTGGGTTTTAGTTGGAAGCATAGTCCGGGGGTAGGGAGCTATGTGTTGCGAGCGGTGATGACGGATACGCAAGAGGCGGTGGTGGAGAGATTTTTGACGGTGGAGGTGAAGTAAATATCATTTTTAATTTTGTTCTCAAAATACTGTCCACAGGGCAGTATTTTTATTTAGAGTAGTGTCTGTACCTTTGGTGTCGGGAAGCCTAAATGCGTGTAAGCAAGTGGTGTTGCTTTGCGCCCACGAGGAGTGCGTTCGAGGAAGCCCATTTGCAACAAAAATGGTTCATAGACGGTTTCGAGGGTGTCCATTTCTTCGGCGATGGCGGCGGAAAGGGTGTTGAGGCCGACGGGACCGCCGTTGAATTTTTCGATGAGGGCGTGGAGGAGGCGGCGATCAATTTCATCGAGGCCGAACTCGTCGATGCCGAGCATGCCAAAACTCGTGGTGGTGATTTTTTTGTCGATTTGTCCGTTGCCTTCCACTTCGGCGACGTCGCGGATACGTTTTAGGAGGCGATTGGCGATGCGCGGGGTGCGACGGGCGCGGGAGGCGACGAGGGCGGTGGATTCGGTGTCGATGACGACGTTTAAGATAGCGGCGTTGCGGGTGAGAATTTTTTCGATGTCAGCAATTTCGTAAAAATTGAGATGAATGGTGTGGCCGAAGCGGTCGCGCAAGGGATTCGAAATCATACTGAGTTTGGTAGTCGCGCCAATGAGGGTGAAGTGATTGAGGGGCATGCGGATGGTGCGGGCGGCGGGACCTTTGCCGAGAATAATATCGAGCGAATAATCTTCGAGCGCGGGGTATAAAATTTCTTTGATGGTTTTGTTCATGCGGTGAATTTCATCGATGAAAAGTACTTCGCCGGTTTGGAGATTGGATAAAATAGCGGCGAGATCGCCAACTTTTTCGAGGGCGGGGCCGGAAGTAATTTTGATGGGGGCGTCCATTTCCCGGGCGATGATGTTCGCGAGCGTGGTTTTGCCGAGACCAGGGTTGCCGTAAAGTAAAATATGTTCGAGGGGTTCATTGCGTTTTTTGGCGGCTTGGATGGCGATGTTTAAGTTTTGTTTTACTTGTTCTTGACCGACAAAATCGGTGAGCCTTTGGGGGCGCAGGGTGATGTCCATTACGATTTCGTCGCCTTCGACTTCTGGTTCGACTAGGCGTTCGGCTTCTTCGATTAAATTATTTTTCATAGTGGGGGTAGTATAAGGAAAAGGGGAGAAGAAAGCAAGAAAAAATAAAACCCCCGATGTACATCGAGGGGTTTTATTTTGGAGGACTTTATTGTTTGATGAGTTGTCCAAGTGTTGGGATGTTGCCAAGACTTACGGGAAGACTAAAAATTGTGTCCATAATTGAACCGTTGCCATTGGCATCGTAGCCGAGATCGGTTTCCGAGACTGAATATTTGATGTCACCTAATTTTGTGACGGCAAGTTGCCAACTGTCACCGGAGATGGCGCCACCGAGTGTATTTATGGTCACTGCGACATAGCGATAAGTACCACCGTCGATAGTTAACGGGCTAAGGCTTAAATTACTAAAGTCAACACTACTAAATGTACCAGAAACGATGTTGGCGGTGTAATTGTTGGAATTTAGGTTGGAGTAACGTAATTTATAAGTTGGGGTGCCGGTATGGGTGCCATTGTCGGTAAATTTTAAATCGGTAATAGTTACTTTAGCATTGCCGTTGTTGGTAATTTTGAAACGTCCGAGTTGAGTGCCAGATAAGATGGTCATTGTTTGGCTACTTCCCGCCGAAGGGCTGTCGCCAGTTATTACAACGTTAAATGGAACAGTGGTGGTGACGCTGATTGGGGTGGGTCTTTGGACGCACGCACCACTTTGGCAAATTTGATTACTAGCGCAAGCGAGAAGGTGGGAGGAATACATATCGGAATTAGCAGTAAAACAGTAACCCTCGTTTATCATGGTGGTGGAGTAGCAAGAGTCGGCGAAAGAGGCAATGGTAGAGTTGGTGGAAAGATTTTTTACAGTGATCATACCGGCAGAATTTGTCGTTTGTCCACCATCAGAATCAACACAACTAAAGGTTGGTGGCGTAGAGGTGGGAATGTTTGATACTTTAGAAAAGCAAGCGCCATCGAAACAAGTAGAATTGGCATCACAAGGCATATTTTTTACCATTGACCCGGAGGAAAATGGATTGTCGCAATAATTTTCACGGAGACCGCCAAATATACAGCGATCAGTTTCACTGCTGATTATTTTTCCAGATGCATCCTTAACTATTGTTGTGCCTTTGGTTTTATTAAATTGGCCACCATCGGAATCGGCGCAGGTGTAACCGGTGGTAGAAGTGGTATTGGAAACCGTGGAAGTGGGCGCGGGAGTGAAAACGGGAACACAAGCGCCGTTTTGGCAAGTCTGATCGGTATCACAAGAGAATAAATCGGTGGAAAAAGTTTTGTCGTTTGGTAAAGCGCAAGAACCTTCGCGGACAACGGTGTCGGAAACGCAGGTGTCGGCGAAATAAGCGGTCGTGGTGCTGTAAGAGAGGTTTTTGACAGTTACCGAACCGGCAACCAAAAGATTCTCGCCACTATCGGAGTCGATGCAGGAGTAAGTGGAGGAAGCCATTGTTGGGCGGACAATACAGACGCCATCTTGACAGATTTGTTTTTTACCGCAACGAATACCGATTTGCGATGGCTTTGAGCTGTTGCGATAGTAACAATAACTCTCTAACACTACGTTTTCATTGAGACAGCGATCTTCGACACTGACGATGTTGCCACGGGAGCTTTTGCCTGTGGCAATGGATTTTATGTTTGGTTTTTTGCCATTGTCTTTGTCGGTACAAGTGTAGGTTATTTTGCCGAAGGGATTGGTTTTGGTGGTGGTGGCCGCTAAGGAGTCGGAAAAGGGGACAAGAATATAGCTGAGACCGGCCGCCAGCACCAAAATCAACGCCGAAGAAAATAAATGTAGTGAAGTAATTTCTTTGTTATAATGTTTTATCCATAATATTTTTTTAAGATGTTCTAACATAATGTTGAGTTATTTAATATAATAAATTTAATTAAAAATAGTATAGCACAAAAAGATGGTTTGGTAAAAATTATACAAATAAAAAACCAACCTTGTTGTGTGTAGGTTAGCTTCGGTGCCCGGGATCGGAATCGAACCGATATGCCTTGCGGCGAGGGATTTTAAGTCCCTTGTGTCTACCAATTTCACCACCCGGGCGAATAATATTATGAGCATAATAGCATAATGATGATAGGAAATCAATACCAGTGGTATTAAAATTGGCCACGCAATAGTCTCACTCACCCCAGTCCCGTGTACTCGGGACCACCCCGCCCAAGCGGGGATTACATATTTTCGATGTAACGAATTTATGATATACTAGCGATATGTTTAAATTAAGGAGTGGCAAGGGTTTTACTTTAGTTGAAGTCCTCGTGGGAGTGGTTGTTTTTATGATTTTTGCGTTGGGGATTTATGGATCATTGCAAATGGTTTTAAAAACCATTTATCGATCACGCATTACTATTATTCAGACGGCACTACTGGACGAACGCCTGGAAATTGCCCGCAACCTTCCATTTGACGCGGTTGGTATTGTTGATGGTCTGCCGGTGGGTTTACTTCCTCATACCACGACCACCGTTCGAAATGGCATTACTTTTTTGATAACGACGGCGGTACGAAACGTTGATGATCCCTTTGATGGGGTGCTTGGTGGTATTCCGAACGATACCGCTCCGGCGGATTATAAGTTGGTCGAGATATCCGTGCAATGTGGGAGTTGTGAACGTCCAATGTTATTGGATGTTAGTACGATAATTCCACCAAAAGATTTGGAAGGAAGTAGTGAAAATGGTGCTATTTTTATTTATGTTTCTGATTCGCATAGTAATCCCGTGGCTGGAGCGGATGTGCATATTGTAAATACCTCTACAGCCCGGAATATTATTATTGATGATGTGACCGATAAAGATGGATATTTACGAATTGTGGATACCCCCACCGGGACGCAGAGTTATAGTATTACAGTAAGTAAGCCTGGTTATTCGAGTGATTATACGGTGGTTTCAAGCGCCGCTAATCCTGATCCGACCAATCGACCGATAACCGTGGCGATGCAACAAATATCGGAAGTTTATTTTTCTATTGATAAAACAAGCTCTTTGACGGTGCATGCCATGGACGAAACATGTAACTTGCTTCCAGCTCAACAGTTTACCATGAGTGGTAGTAAGCTGGTGGGGGCGCCAAATATAAAAAAATATTCGGAGAATTTACAAACCGATGAAGCAGGGAGTTTGGATATTAATAACTTAGAATTTGATACTTATGCTTTTTCTCAATTCAATGGATATGATTTGGCCGGTTCTATTCCGATGACGCCGTTAGAATTGGTGGCTGATAGTCATAATGATGTGACGTTGGTTTTATCACCACATGTGGCCAATTCACTTTTGGTGAAAGTTATTGATAATAGCAATAATTTACCACTTTCGGACGCTACTGTGGTACTCAAAAAAAGTGGGTATTACGGAACGCAAAAAACCAACTATGGCAATATATCGCAAACGGACTGGTCGGGAGGGAGTGGGGCGATTTATTTTACTACCTCGACTTCGAGTAGGTATGAGAGCAGTTCTTTGGTAGACACGTATAGCGCTCCAGGAAATATTACTTTAACAAAAATCGCGAGCCAATATGTCGATGGGGGGATGCTAGATTCATCGATTTTTAATATCGGAAAACCAGTAGAATTAAAAAATATTATATTTACTTCGGAGTCGTTACCGGTGGAGACTGGGGATGACTCAGTTTTGTTGCAACTGGCGGTAAGTAACAGTAGCACACCGGCGGATTTGAGTAATTTTGTGGGACCGGATGGAACCACGAATACTTTTTATTCCAGTACCAATACTATTATTTATACGGGAGGAGAACAATATCAATATTTTCGGTATCGTTTGTTTTTGAGCACGAATGATCAAAATTTTACGCCGGTTTTTTCAGGTTTAGGCATTACTTTCACCAATGGTTGCGCGGCGCCCGGTCAAGTTTTCTTTAGTAATTTATCTTCCGGGATGTACGAGCTGGGTGTGTCCGCGACGAATTATAATATTGCTACCACGTCAATATATATAAGTGGTCAAGCGAGCTCGACTGTAGTATTATATAAGAGTATTTGAGTATGAAACAGGTAAACCGCAAGGGTTTTACGTTGGTTGAAGTTGTCGTTTCGATAAGTGTTTTTGTTTTAATTGCGGGAGCGGCGGTAGAACTGTTTATTTTTATATTTCCAAAAAAAGGAAATATAATTATCGAGCAGTTATCGAGTCAGAATGAAACACGTAAAGTAGTTGATGATTTTGTGAATGAGATCCGTGGTGCTACGTATTCGAGTATCGGTTCATATCCTTTGGCGGAAGCGAGTAGTACGGAAATTATTTTTTATTCAAACCCGGGGGCAAATTCATTGCGAGATAGAATACGATATTTTTTGAGTGGTGTCACTTTGCAGAAAGGTATTATTGAACCAAGCGGCAACCCTTTGGAATACAATTTGAGTACGGAAACGACGAGTACCGTGCTTCACGGCGTGGTGCCAACTACAACCATTTTTACGTATTATGACGCAAATTATACGGGAGATGAACCGCCTTTGACCCAGCCGATTGAGGTGGGTCAGGTGAAAATGGTTGGTATTAAGGTTATCATCGATAAAGACCCACTCAATTCACCAAATTCATTTACCACCGAATCAAAAGCGATTATTCGTAATTTGAAAGATAATTGAACTAATCAAAATATGTTTAAACGAAAATTAAATAAAAAGGGGGATATTTTGATGATGGTTTTGGTGTTGGGCGGAGCGAGTTTGTTTATCATGCTCGGGTTGATTTCCTATGCCGTTTCCGAAAATAGAGCGTCGATTTATAAGGGTAATCGCGAACAAGCCCTACAAATAGCTGAGGCAGGAATTGCTTACTATCGTTGGCATTTGGCGCACAATAAGAATGACTATAAGGATGGTACTGAAGGTCCGGGTCCCTATACCCATGAATATAGAAATAAGGATAATGATTTGATTGGGTATTATTCATTGATAGTTGATGAACCAAAGAACGGATCTACCATCGTGACATTGTATTCGACCGGTTGGTTGATTGACCAACCCAATTCCAAACGTACCGTAAAAATACGATTGGGTTTTCCGGCCATATCCGATTATGCTTTTTTGGTGGATGGGGATTTAATCTTTTCTTCGACGGCATCGGTGCATGGGAAGACCCATGCTAATGGTCAAATAATTTTTGATGGCTTGAGTGACGCGCCGATTTCGAGCGCGCTTGAAATTACCGGTATTGGCGGTCCAAAAGGGTATTGGTTGTTTCCCGTGCCCAAAAAAGATTTGGCGGTAATTAGTGTTAAACTTGACGATATAAAAAATAGTACGCAAGCCAATGGGTTATCTTGGCCATATTTGCCAGCTTCCGGTGCTTATGGTTATCAATTAACGTTTCGAGCGGACGGTAAAGTGGATGTGCAAACGGTAATTTCCGCGCCCGCGTGTTATTCCGGTTCATGTTATGATGCTACGGATTTTGGGTTGGTGACTACTTATGATATTCCGACCACCACTTACATTTTTGTCGATGATACTATTTGGATACAAGGAGAAGTGAAAGGACGAGCGACGGTAGCGACAAAGGGCAATGATGTTATTATCAATGGTAATTTGGCCTATGTCGCGAAAGATGGAACGAATATGCTTGGTATTATGAATGACGCGGACATTGTCTTTCCCTATAATGTGCCGGACATTATGGAGGTAGATGCCGCGCTCGTGACGGTGAATGGCGCGATTTTTCGGCCAAAATACATTGGTAATGGAGTTGGATCAAAAGATATAATTAATACGCAAAATTTTTATGGCTCACGCGTGAGTAATTATCCCGGCGCGATGAAATATCTGGGGTGCGGGTCGATTTGTTCAGGTTTTTTAAATACCAATTATACTTATGACGCCAATCTAACATATAGTCCACCGGCGGGATTTCCGGTTGGGTCAGAATATAATCTTATAAGTTGGGAGGAAGTTCGTTCTACAACATCGACCGGTGATTTTATTCCCGTGAGCAGTATCGTGATTACACCAAATTCCGCCACGGTACCGGCAAACACTTCAAGACAGTTTTCTGCCAGCGTTTTACCAGCGAATGCTTCGGTCAAAAATATTTCGTGGAGCGTTCTTGGCGGCGACATCAATGGTACAATTTCAGTTAATGGTTTGTATACCGCTCCTAATGTAGCTGGTACGGCGACGGTAGTAGCGGCGGCCGGTGGGGTGGTGGAAGTAGCGATTGTAACGATTACGAGTAATGGTAATGAAGTACCAACTATTTTTACCCCGGCGGCGGCCACACCAGCCTCAGTCATGGAAACTTCCACAGTTCTCTCAGTATTAGGCCATGATGACGGTGGCGAACCAAATTTAATCTACACGTGGAGTGTGGTTTCAAAACCAAGTGGCGCCAGTAATCCAATTTTTAGTGTAAATGGTACTAACGCGGCAAAAAATTCTACGGCTACTTTTTCAAAAGTTGGTACGTATCAATTACGCGTGATTATTACCGATCAAAACGGACTCTCCGTTACTTCACCGACCATTTCGGTCACCGTCGGTCAAACATTGTCGACCATTATCGTGTCACCGGCATCAATACTAATGGGAGCGGATGTTACTCAACAGTTTACCGCTACATCCACTGATCAGTTTGGCCAGCCAATGGCCGGAGCGATATCTTTCAATTGGTCGGTGAGTAGTGGAGGAATATCGGTTGGTGGTTTGTATACTCCAACTAATCCAACTAGCATTGGCAATCAAATAGTGAGCGCGTTATCGGGTGGTGTGACTGGCCTGGCCAGTGTGAATGTAACTGAACCAGCAACGGCCCCAACGGTTGCCACTTCAGTGGCAAGTGTTCATGCTAATGGCACAAATGTAACTAGCGGTTCATACAACGTTTTGGCCAATCAAATGGTTATCGCTTTTGCGGGGTCAAATACCAATGCAGGCAAAGCAACAGCCTCGAAATTTTCTTTAAGCAATACAGCGGTTACCGGTGGTTCGCTGACGTGGAGTTTGGTTGGAACAATTGCCAATTCTTCTGCTGGGGCCGTGGGAATATTTAGAGGTTTGCCAAGTGCTAATCTTACGAACGTGACCACTAGATTTTCCTCTACGGGTAATGGTACTGGTGAGGTGTATCTTAAAATTATTGTTTTGAATGGCGCGACAACTGTATTAGGAACTTTTAATAAAGCGAATGGCGCGAATGGTACTCCCGCGGTCACTATCAACGCATCCAGTGCTAAGTCGCTGGTTTTCGCGACTGGTTTTGATATGAATTATCCGGGCACGGCTACGACTTTTACGCAAACGCTATATGATGTGTGGAACGCGCCGAACAATGAGCAAGCTTGGGTGCAAAAAATAACTAATCCAACCGTTAGTTCCGGTAATGTGGTTTTTTCTCGAACGGCACCAAACGCCGGAAACTGGAATATGGCCGGGGTGGAGATAAAAGCGGCCGCCCCAGGGTCGCTCGCGCCAACGATTGCTACAGTCGCTACCGCGTCACCGGCGACAGTAAATGGCATTACGAGCACTCTTTCAGTATTGGGGGCAGATGATGGCGGTGAAGAAAATTTAACTTATTCCTGGAACATTATTTCGAAACCAAATGGCGCAACCGATCCGACGTTTAATATCTCAAATAATACCAATGCCGCTAAAAATAATGTTGTTACTTTTTATCAAGCCGGTTCATACCAGTTCGCGGTGACTATCAATGATCAAAGTGGCAATTCTATTACTTCTCCAACGGTGAGTGTAACAGTTAGCGCGATACTTTCATTAATCGCTGTTTTGCCTGATTCACCCAATTTGGCGGCTAATGGCGCTCCTCAGCAATTTAGCGCCACTTCGACCGATCAGTTTGGTTTTGGCATGAGTCCATCACCTAGCTTTTCTTGGTCGGCCACTCTCGGGTCAATCACAGCCGGTGGTCTTTATACCCCACCGAGTGCTACGGGCACAGCGACGATATCGGCAATAGCGAACGGTAAAACCGGATCGACCGTTGCAACTATTTCCACGACTGGCGGTGGTGGACCAAATTGTACTAGTGGTGAATGTTTGGCAATTTGCGGTGATGGTATTATTGAACCGGGAGAGCAATGCGATGACGGCAACACTAGTTCAAACGATGGCTGTTCGGCTACTTGTGTACTCGAAAATATTCCGGGTATTACTTGTACTAGTAGTACCTTGGCTATACCAAATACTTTAAATGTTCCGGTGGTTTATCGTGATTTTAAAGGATTTCCGGAATCCGGTGGTCATCCTGATTTTGAACGCTATGGTTGTGGGTCGGCATCTCTCGGGCTAGTTCAGTCAACGCTTGTTGGTGGTAAGCCGGTTTTTGCAAGAAATTCCGGTAATCCCAGCAATGGTTGCGGTACCCAGCTTACCGATGCGGCGCACTTTTCGCAGTGGTATGTGAATACCTCTAGCGTGAATAAAACAATTAATCATTCTTTAACTTTGGATCTGGTAAGTAGCAATCCGCCAACTTATGATTATGACAGCAGTTTGACGCCTAGTGGTAATACTACCAACACCACTCAGCTTGGGTTTTTTCCGCTTGATTTATTACCAACACCGACGACTTGGGGTATTACTCCAGCCGGTGGCGGATTGAATCACAATTTTGGTTTTACTACGGAAGTGCATTATTGGTTTACTTATCAAGGGGGTGAAGTTTTGAGTTTTTCCGGTGATGATGACGTGTGGGTGTTTATTAATGGTAAATTAGCGCTGGATTTGGGTGGTTTGCATCCACGTGTGAATGGCAGTATTACGCTCAACGCCGCTAAGGCCGCTTCGCTCGGACTCGTGGCGGGTGGAGCTTACGATATAGCGCTTTTTAACGCTGAACGACACACCACGCAATCAAATTTCAAACTCACGATTGGTGGTTTCATTAAAGCTACGACGCAATGTTCGTCAGTTTGCGGTGACCATGTTGTAGCGGCGCCTCAGGAGGAGTGTGACCCACCATTGCCGGATTATCCAGGAAAACCGGGTGGCTGTTGTTTGAGTACCTGTATGTATGATCAAAATAACCTGCAGTGTGGCGCGTTGTAATTTGAAATTTTTACTAAAGCCTATTTCGTAATTTAAAGTATTTTGCTATACTACCGCCAAGTTAAAAGGAGTTCATTTTTTATTATGAGCATTGTTAGAAAATTAGTTATTCCCGTGGCTGGTTTGGGCACGCGATTTCTTCCCGCGACCAAAGCGCAACCCAAGGAAATGTTGCCGGTGGTGGACAAGCCGATTATTCAGTATGTCGTCGAGGACGCGGTAAAGTCGGGGATTACCGATATTATTTTGGTTACCGGTCCGAGCAAGCGCGCGGTGGAGGATCATTTTAGTCCCAATTACGAATTGGTTAATTTGTTGAAGAAGCAAGGTAAGGAGGAAATGGCGGAAGAAATCAAAAAAATTTCCAATTTAGCGAATTTTATTTTTATTCGGCAGAAGGGGCCGTATGGTAATGGTACACCGGTACTTTGCGCGAAGAATGTGGTCGGCGATGAGCCATTTGCAGTAATGTGGGGTGATGAATTTTTTTACACGCCGAAAAAACCGCAACTAGCTCAGCTTATGGAGGTGTATGAAAAGTACGGTGATCCGGTTCTTACGGCGTATGAGGTAGATGCCGAGGGGACGAAAAAATACGGTATTATTAATGGTGAAGAAGTAGAGAAGAGTGTAGTAAAAGTAAAAGATATAGTGGAAAAACCAGGACCGGAGAAAACTACATCGCGTTTGGCTAGTTTGGGAGGGTTTATATTTACGCCGGATATTTTTGACGCGCTCGAACACACAAAAATTGGAAAAGGTGGAGAACTATGGTTACCGGATGCGGTGGCAAATTTATTAAAAAAACGACCGGTGTACGCGTGTAAAGTGGAGGGGACATATTATGATACCGGTTCGAAATTGGGGTATTTGAAAGCGAATGTGGATTTTGCCTTGCGTGATGAGAGTTTGAGTGCGGATTTTAAAAAGTATTTGAAGAAGGTGTTGAAGTAAAGTTGGTATGAATTCATTTTTTAAAAAATCAATTTTATTTTCTGGCGTGGCTGTGCTTTTTTTCGGTGGTTTTGGTTGTCAGGGAGTGTCGCAAGAGCAACAGGCGTCCGTGAAGCCGGTCGTGCTCGAATATTGGACGGTGTATGACGATGTGGCGGCTTTGCAAACACAGATTACCAAATTTCAACAATTACATCCTTTTATCACAATCAATTTGCGTCAGTTTGGCGCGGGGGAGATTTATACTCGCTTGGTAGAGGCGCTCGCGGAGGATAAAGGGCCCGATATTATTTCGGTGAACAATCGTAATCTCGGACAATATTTGAGTAAGCTCGCGTCGATGCCCGGGTCGGTAATCGACACTACGCAAGTCACGCAAAAAAACCAAATTGGCAATGATACGGTGATTATCAATTCCGTGAACCATCCACTCATTACTATCGCTCAGCTGGAACGAGAATATGTGCAGGCGGTGAAGGGGGATGTGGTGCGGGGCGGGCGAATTTATGGTTTGCCATTGTCGCTTGATACGATGGGACTTTTTTATAACAAAGATTTATTGGATCGCGCCGGTATTCCGGAAGCGCCAAAGACTTGGGAAGATTTTCAAGTAGACGTAAAAAAACTTACCAAGTTCGACAAGGTGGCGAATAAAATTATTCAAGCGGGGGCGGCGCTTGGCACGGGTAGTAACGTTCCGGGGAGTGACGATATTCTTTATATTCTTTTCCGTCAAAGTCAGATTGCGTTTGTCGATAACGCCGGTCGAGCAGTTTTTAATTTAGTGCCACAAAATACCAACAAACAACAAAGTCCGGCGATTTCCGTGATGAATTTTTATACGGATTTTGCCAATCCAACGCGCGATACCTATACTTGGAACGATGCGATGCCAAACGCGCTCGATAGCTTCACCAATGGTTCACTCGCGTTTTTCTTTGGCTATAGTTTTCATTATCCGATTATCAAAGGCAGAGCGCCACAGCTGAATTTTGAGGTGTTACCGATGTTGCAATTGTCCGCGGAAAATCCGGTGAACGTGGCGAATTATTCGATTCAAACAGTGACGCAAAAATCACGTCACCAGAATGAAGCATGGAACCTGATTGATTTCCTCACGCACTCGGCGGCAACCAAGGCGTATCTCGACCAAACTGGCCGACCAACTGCGTTGCGATTTTATATTAGCTCTCAACAAAGTAAACTCGAACTGGCGCCATTTATTTCGCAGGTGCTGATAGCGACCAATTGGTACAAAGGAAATAATTATCCCGCGGCGCAAAAAGCCGTGCAGGATATGTCCGCGCAGTGGCAGCAGCCAGCACCAGACAATAATAATATCAATAATTGGTATAGTGCCATTCTTAATCAAGGTGCGGCGAAGGTAAATCAGACGTTTTAATATATGGGAAAGAAAATAATTTTATTGTTGGGAATTTTTTTCTTGAGTGTGATTGTTTTTGTTCCGACGAAAGCGGTGCAGGCGGCAGAACAGTGCCTATGCCTTATTAAATTTGGTAATGACCCGAGTAAACTGCAATGTGTTGATGCTGTTGATGAGGATTCTTGTAAAAATCTCCCCACAACTTTAACTACTTTTACTTCCTGTAATTTCTACCAGTCACCAGCCGCCTGTCAATCAGTTATAAGTGATGTTAAAACAGCATTGGACAATACCAAAAGTAAAACATGTTTTTGTTTAAGTAAAGATTTAAGTAGAGCTTCTTGCGAATTTGCGAGCAATGTTTATGATTGTTTTAACAAGGGTGAGAATAGCACCCTATTTTATGGCTGTAATAATTTAGCTAGCGATACAAACCAAATATGTCAAACACGCGTCGATGGATATGACTCACGCCACCCGGACAGCAGTTATTTAAAGAATAGAACCACTGTGGTTTCAGCTGGTACTGCATCTGCTCAAAAAACCTACGAACCTGTCAGCAGGTTTATCCCCGGTTGTGTCGATGAAGTTATCGGCAAGGATTTTTTAAGTAGTAGTTGTGGGAGTATTACCGTATTCTTTGATTTGGCGTTTAGCATTATTACATATTTATTTGGGATCATTGGTGGTATCGCCTTACTTTATTTTATTTACGGCGGGTTTATTCTTATTTTATCGCAAGGTAATAGTGAAAAAGTGGAACAGGGGAAAGCGGTGATTATGGCGGCGGTGCTCGGTATTCTCATTGCGTTTGGTGGTTATGCGTTGATTCAATTTGTGGGCAGTGTTGCGGGAATTTCACAAGAGTATAAATTAAGATAATATGGATTTTAAAAAAATACTGGTAATAATTTTTGCCGTGCTATTCGTCAGTGTTATTTTTAAACCCATTTTTTTAGAAGTGCGAGCTGTTAATAATTCAGCGGCGCTTCCTTTGCCGGATGAATTCGAATTTTCAAGATTGGATGCTCAAAAGTTGAATCAATTACCGCCAGGTATGACTAGCGCTACTGCTATTATCGGTTTGGCCATAAAAGGGCTCATGATGTTCATGGGTGCCATTATGTTTATTCTCGTGGTGTACGCTGGGTTTCTCTGGATGACGGCGCAGGGTAATAGCGAGAAGATTGATCAGGCGAGGAATATTATTGTGTGGGCGACGCTCGGGGTGGCAGTGATGATGGTGAGCTATGTGGTGGTGAACTTTTTGTTTGAACAATTTAAACCGGCGGCGCCTACGACGAGTACGGCGGCGGTGAATAGGTGTGATGGTGCGGCAGATGGGAAAATTTGTAATGATGGTGGCAACAGTGGTGTGCCAATGATTTGTAGTGCTGGTAATTGTGTACCAAGTTCTGATGTAGTTATCCCAATGACTTGTGAACAAAAACATCCAGGTGGTAATTCTGCATGCTACAGCAATTGTCTTGGGGGTATTTTTCTTAAAGAAGATTTGGATGCTAGCTGTATCAATCAAACAGAAATTTGTTGTTATAAGTAATTAATTTTTTATGAAATTTTTTTTACTCGCATTACTCATATTTCTCAGTCTGCCAATCACCGTGCTCGCCGCAAGCACCCAACTAAAATGTCCCGAGAACAAAGTCTGTCTCGAGAACCCACTCGGTGGAAACTATGAATTCACCGATATCGCCGGTACTATCATCAAAGGTCTTATGGGCATTATCGGTTCGCTCACCCTTCTCATGTTCGTCTGGGGTGGGTTTCAGTGGCTTACTTCGGCGGGGAATGCGGAGAAGGTGGAGGCGGGGAGTAAGACGATGATTTGGGCGGTGATTGGGGTATTGCTGGTTTTTTCGAGTTATTTCTTGATTTCGACATTTACGACGTTTTTGAGTACGGGTAAACCGTAATTGTATCGCGTGGGGGAGTGTGATATACTAACGGCACAAATAATTCGTATGAATATATGGAAGAAAATAAAATAATTAAAATATTAACCAAGCATGGTACGATGTTGACTAAGCACGATAAAGATATCGGGCTTGTTAAGGGTGATGTTAAAGAACTTAAAACGGATATGAAGCAGGTGAAGGGTGATATACGTCAAATTGACACGCAAATTGATTTTTTGGTAAAGAAAGTTTTGGAACATGATGAGCGGCTGGATCGGATAGAGACAAATATGGCCACTAAAAAAGATATACAGAATATTTCTGGTACGCTAGACAAGCTAGTTGGGCTGGCGGAGAAGAAAGATCAGGAATTGACGATTGTAACACATGACATGCGACATCTGGAAGGCAGAGTGAAGGTATTGGAGAAGGATAAGATAAAATAGACCATTCAATTTAAGTATAAAATATGTTCAATACTCAATACGGAAGGGGGGTGAAACTATGAATAAGTTACAAAAATTCATCTCTGTAAGTATGATGGCTGTAAGTTTGTTATCATTCGCACCAGCTGTGTTGGCAGCAAACGTCACTCCTGACGAGCTTCTACCAACAAATATCGGAACTACAATTGGTACCGGTACCAGCGACGTGCGAACAACGGTAGCAAATATTATCCGTGTCGCGATGGGCCTTCTCGGAATAGTAGCAGTTGTCATCATTCTCATCGGTGGTTTCACTTGGATGACTGCTGGAGGTAATGACGAAAAAGTTGGCGAAGCCAAAAAATGGATCTTCTCTGGCGTCATTGGTTTGGCAATTGTATTGTCAGCGTACGCAATAGCAAGTTTCGTTATTAGCAGTTTAATAACGGCTACTACTTCCGCTCCGGCCGCTATATAAAAGTAATTTTTTCCTTACCCAACTGTCTCACTGATCAGTGAAATGTTGGGTAGCGGATTATATTTTTTACTTGTTAAAAATTATAACTGCTATGTTCTTTCGTCGTTTGGCGCTACCAGTTATTTTACTCAGTTTTATAGCACTGTCGACAGTGTCTTTTTCGGTTTTACCAGTGCGGGTGGATGCACAAACGATTAGTGTCCAGGCACCGGATTTGGGACTAGAATATCCAGCGACAGCGGGGCTTACCAATGCTGATCCGCGTATTCTCGCGGCGAATATTATTCGCGCGGCCATGGGACTGCTTGGGGTGGTGGCATTGGTGATTATTCTCATTGCGGGATTGGAATGGATGACGGCAGGCGGTAATGATGAGAAAGTGAGTGCCGCTAAACAATGGCTTAAAGCTGGTGTGATTGGGCTGATCATTATTGTGAGCGCTTATTCGATTACGAATTTTGTGGTGACGCGGTTGACGAATGCGACGACGGCGGGGGATTCGGGGATTACGCCGTAAATAGTTTTGTTCATTTTTTCATTGTCATCTTGAGGGGGTTCACCCCGAGAGATCTCTGGCTCACCGCGATGCCCTCGCCGGGCTGGCGATACTTTTTGATAGCAAAAAGTATCCAAAAACTATTGGGGGTCCAGAACCACTCGCTTGGCTCGGGCTAGCCCCCCAAACCCCCGACAGACAGATGAAAGTAAATGAAAAATTTCAAAAACAAAGTATTTATGCGATTTATACGTCACAATTTACTGGTGAAGGTAATACTTGGAATGAGCCTTATTTTTTTGGCTAGTTCGGGTGTGGTTTTGGCTCAGGATTATGGTTTGAAAAAGACAGTTGATGCGGCAAATATGGGTGGACAAGTTTTACCAACAAATATAAATGGCGCGAGTACTATACCAGTGCTGATTGGTGAAATTGTGCAGATTGTTTTATCGCTTATTGGTATCGTCTTTTTTCTTTTGATTTTTTACGCGGGTTTTAATTGGATGATTGCGCAGGGGAATACGGAGAAGATTGAACAATCGAAAGGAACGTTGATAAATGCGGCGATTGGGTTGATTATTGTGTTGGCGGCGTATGCGATTACGAATTTTGTGATTGGCGGATTGAATGCTCCGTCGCAGACTGCGCCAACATCAGTAAGCACGCTACCTACTGGTTCTAGTTGCCCGAGCACTTCAATTAGTACATTTTCTGTAACTCTTTGTTATAATAAAAAAGTTGGTGATTCGTGTACTATGTCAGCAAATAGCACTTGCTTGTATACTGATAATTATAGTAGTAGCGGCCCAGCATGTTATTGTAACTAAAAATATTTTATTTTATGAAAAAAATTTTTATAATTTTAATTTTAACTCTGAGTATATTTGGCATTAGTCAAATTGTTCATGCTGGTCCACTTGATCAAGCAACTAAAAATTTAAGTAATGCAGTGGGAGGAACAGGTCTTTCTAACGATGTCGGAACATCAATCGGTATAGTAGTAAAAGCATTGTTGTCAGTAGTCGGTACAATTTTTCTTATTCTCACAATTTATGCCGGTATACTCTGGATGACAGCGCAGGGAAATACCGAAAAAGTTGAACAATCGCAAGGAATTATTCGTTCGGCGGTGATTGGGTTGTTTGTGGTGATGGCGGCGTACGCGATTACGGCGTTTGTGACGAGTAAGGTGGGGGGGGCGACGAGCGGTGGAAGTGGAAATGGTAATGCGTGCGCAGGAATTTGTGCTAGCGCTGATGATTGCAGTAAGGCAAATTCAGTCGCTAGCCCATTTCATATTGACAGCACAGGAGTTTGTTCAAACCAGTCGGATGTGTGTTGTGTAAAAGGTTAATTGTATGAAATTTTTGCAAAAATATTTTTGTTTGTTATCATTAGTTTTTTTAATTGTTGGACCGGTTTTTGCTACTCCAGATTTGGGTACTAGTGGTAATGGTTTGACAAATCAAATCAGCGAGGCTGCTGGGTATAGTACTAACGTTACAGACACGTCGCTTTCACAGACAGTCGGTCGTGGTATTAAAATCGTACTCGGTTTTGTCGGAACAATTTTCTTTGTTCTCACCGTATACGCCGGCATTACGTGGATGACGGCACAGGGGAATGCGGAAAAGGTGGAACAAGCGCAAGGGATTTTGCGGACGGCGGTGATTGGGCTCATTATTGTGCTTGCGGCTTATAGTATTACGACTTTTGCGCTTTTGTTTACGGGGAGTGCAACGATGGGAGGGAATACGACGGTTGGGGGGTAGGGGTGGGTAAAATTTTCAATTTACAATTTTTAATTTTCAATTACCCAAAATGGGAGTTTGAGGGGCGCCAGCTGTCTGAGCCTCTCGCGAGGCGAGTTCTGCCGTCCCTCAAAAGTTTCTTGGTTACTTCTTTAATTATAAAGAAGTAACGGAGCAAAATATTAT